>Ga0315322_10003541_pt1 | contig 12054 bp, 7 predicted proteins | sample M110021515metaG_FD_203461 | JGI IMG/M metagenome (GOLD analysis project Ga0315322, IMG submission 203461) | Ammonia-oxidizing marine archaeal communities from Monterey Bay, California, United States - M1 100m 21515 | ecosystem: Environmental > Aquatic > Marine > Intertidal zone | place: USA... | reverse complement strand
ATCTCTCGGACTACCTGTACGCACTGCGTAACCACGGATCGAGTTTTGGGGTTGAGAGAATGCAACGGTTTTCTTTCCTCTTGGGCAAACCCGAGGAAAGCTTCCCCGTCGTTCACGTAGCGGGAACGAATGGAAAAGGTTCCGTCTGCTCGATGCTCGACGCGATTTATCGGGCCAACGGATATAAGGTCGGTCTTTTCTCCTCTCCCCATCTCGTGGACTTGGGGGAAAGAATCAGGGTAAACGGACAGATCGCCAGCATGGATGAAATCACTCGATGGGTGACCGAATTGAAACCCGTGGCCGAACGAATGGAAGCGGACGAACCAGGTATGCATCCGACTTTTTTCGAATTCATGACGGCGGTTGCCTTTCTGCGGTTCCGGGAAGAAAAAGTGGATCTTGCCATTTTGGAAACGGGATTGGGCGGACGATTGGATTCGACCAATGTGGTGAATCCTCAACTTTCGGTCATTACCACTATCTCGAAGGATCACTGTGCCCTTTTGGGCAATGAAATCGAGGATATAGCGGGAGAAAAAGCGGGTATAGTCAAAAAGGGCAGACCCGTCCTGACAGGTTGGCTCAAACCGGAAGCCAATCAAGTCGTGGAACGGATTGCCCGCGAGAAAGGAGCGCCCTTTTCTTCTCTTGCCTCCCGAGACGAATCAAAGGAACCGCTTCCACAGACGAATTTGACGGGAGCTTATCAGAAGAGAAATGCCGCCTTGGCAATCCGGGCGACCGAGATCTTGAATGAACGGTTCCCTGTCGATCCCGAGACGGCGGTCGCTGCGTTGACCCAAGTCCGTCTGAAGGGGCGCTGGCAGGTGCTTTCGGGCAAGCCGACCGTTATTTTGGATGCTTGCCACAACGAGGAGGCGGCTGACGCGCTTCGGGGAAACCTTCTTGAATGGGGGGGGAAGCTCGAAGTTTGGCTTGGTTCCCTTGACGAGGCGAGGGCAAGGGAAGTTGTGACTGCGGTCCTTCCCTTTGCCAGCGGATTCAGGTTGTTTGAGCCATCACAACCTCGTGCCTGCTCCTTTGATTTGCTCAGTAGTCTGATTCCCGAAGGTTTTGAAGGCAGCGTATCGGAAGGGGAAATTGCCCGGGTGGACGAATACCTCGAAGCAACTACCGAAAATCAAACTATTCTGGTAACGGGCTCGATTTACCTGATCGGTGAATATCTTTCCCTCGCGAACGAAGCTACCTCGAAAGAAGGCTCCGTGTTTCAGGATCTTTTGTAACGGCTCTGTTCAAAAACTTCATCTTTCCTTTTGTTTTTTTCTTTCCGAAGAGCTTGATTACCATGGTATTCAAGCTCTTTTGATTGGGCTATAAATAAAAGGAAAGTGTACACCAATAGCTGGAAAAAACACTAAAGTGCGATACGTTTCTACAGTTTTTTTTCAATTGTTGGAACGATGTGAATAAGTGACACGGAAACAGCGTATAACTTCCAATAACTTAAGCTTGGAAAAACCGTAAAAAATCGTTTTTCTTGTGTTTTTGAGACGGGTGGATACGAATTAGTTTATCCTCGTCCAATCCTTATAAAAACTTATTAACACTACTAGATATAGGGTCGGTAACCCTCGTTCCACCCTGTATCTTGTGTGGTGCGAAATAAAAAAAATCATGGTTTTTCATTTTTTTCTTTTCTTTTCTCAATCAATCGGCAGAGTCGGAAGTTGTCCGGTGAGTGGGGGAAACCTGTTTTCTTTTTTGGCTTCAGGTAGTCGCAAACGCATCAAAATTTTAACGAGTCAACGAATAAACAATACTGTGGGGAAGAGGTAAGCTGATGGAAAAAACATACAAGATAGGCAACAAAACATTCGTTCTCGATGAAGAAAAGGCAGTCCGTGCCTATCAGGAAAAGATGGTAATCAACGGACGCGCATCAGAGGCATTCAACCTTTTGCCTCTTAAGTACCAATGGGCTTATGACTTGTATCGGAAGATGAAGGCGAATCATTGGGAACCCGAAGATGTTCCCATGCAAAAAGATCTCGAACAGTGGAAGAGTTCCACGGAATTGAGTGACGCCGAGAGATGGATCATCATGATGGGGATTGGTTATTTCTCTGCCGCCGAGGGGATCGTAGGGGACAATATTCAACATGTCGTCCGCGAATTAGTGACTGCTCCTGAGCTCAAGTTGGTTCTCGGCCGGCATGCCCACGAGGAAAACATCCATGCGGACAGCTTGCTTTACATGATCAGTTCCCTCGGTATCAACCCTCACGAATGTGAGGCGATGTTCGAGCAAATTGAAACGATTCGGAGGAAAAACGAGTTTGTGACCAAAGTTTCCAAGAGCTTGAGGCGAGATCTTGATCTTACTCAATTGGCTAACAAGCAAGAACTTGCGAAGAACATTTTTGTTTTTGGCCAATGCATGGAAGGAACCCAGTTTTACGGTCTTTTCGGCATGATTCTGAGCTTGGCCCGCCAAAATAAATTTCCCGGTATCGGACAGATGTTCCGTTACACGCTGAGGGACGAATCCAATCATATCGAATTGTTCCGCAATCTTTTGCGTGTTTTGATCGAGGAGAATCCCGACATATGGACTGATGAATTTAAGGATGAACTTTGCCAGTTAATGAAAGAGGCGGTCGACTTGGAGAAAGAATTTATTCGCGACTGCCTGCCTGTGAATGCGGTGGGTTTGAGTTCCGAGGAATTTTGTGTCTATATCGACTATATCTCCGACCGCAGGCTTAACGGGGTGGGGCTGGACGTACTTCATCCGGGCCTAGAGAATCCCTTCCCTTGGTTGGCGGAGACCATTGACGTGAAGAAAGAGCAAAACTTCTTCGAAGGTAGGGTCACCGAATACCAAAAGTCTTCCTCCTTGGCTGAGGTTTCGGATGACGAGCTTTGATTTTCGGTGTTTTTTTTAGTTATTAATTGTTTTGAATGGGAGCTTGAGATTTATGCGTAATACGATTTTCGAAGAAGACAGGTTGTTGGCCAAAGCGGCGGGGACGCCAAGTGAGAACAAACCCCGTTTTGATTGGGCGGATGCATTGGGAGACAATCGTTTCGAAATACCGAAAGTACGCATTACTGATGGCGCGGGTGATCGTGATTTCCACATCGCCGAGGTGGCCGAAGTTATTGGGGAGGCATTGACCAACCTGATGATTTCACGGGAAGAAAACGAAATATATACCCCAAAGAACCGGGCTCTCGTGGTGGAGTCTGCCCGGATCGTCGCCGACCGCTTGATTGAGCGGATGGCTGAAGAGGAGGAAGGCGGAGCCCCCCGCCTCTCCTTTGACGAACTTCATCGCCTGATCGAAAAGGCATTGGTTGAAAACGATGCTTACGATGTCGCCAAAAGCCTAGTGATATCCAGGTCAAGCGATGGGAACGGCAGGATTCTTGCATCCAACGGCTTCGAGGATGGAACCGGGCAAATCCGCCTCATCCGCCGCAGCGGACAAGTGGTTCCTTGGAATTACTCCAAGATCGAAGTAGCCGTGCGAAAGGCCTTTCTTTCCCTCCAGTTTGATTCCGAGCCGGCAGTCGACTTGGCCAGGCAAGTCACCCGCAAAGCCCTGTCGACGGGCCAAGCCTTCATCAACATCGAGGACGTTCAGGACCTGGTTCAGGAAGAACTGATGAGGAAGGGTCATTTCAAAGTTGCCGAATCGTACATCCTTTACCGTGCCCGTCGTCGTATCGAGCGGGAAACAGGCGCCACTGGAGACGAAGTCAAGCAGGACTCGATGATCGTGGTTAAGAAAAAGGACGGGAGTACCTTTTTTTGGGACGGGATCGACTTGAAGAAAAGAATTTCATTCGGTTCAATCGGGCTCGACCTCTGCATGACGACGGAGCAAATCGAGGAGTGTTTGCGCCGTTCCGTTTTTTCGGAAATCAGCGAGGACGACCTGCGCAAGACCATTATCCTGAATTCGAAGACCTTGATCGAGAGAGACGGTGATTTTGCCAAATTCGCCGCCCGTATTCTTCTTTCCTACGTCTACGAGGAGGTACTTGGCTGGGACATTTCCGAGAACAGCATCGAGGAACTCAAGGGCTTCCATGCCGCCGGGCTCAAGCAATACCTCAAGAAGGGTATTGAGATCAAGAGATTGGACGCCAAGCTCTTGAAGTTGGATATTGGAAAACTCGCGGATGCCCTCGATCCGTCGGCTGACCTTGATTTTGATTACCTTGGGATCCAAACACTCTTCGACCGCTATCTGGTGGTCGACAAGACGGGCGATTCTCCCCAGCGAATCGAGACTCCGCAATTGTTTTGGATGCGGGTCGCCATGGGTGTGTTCGCCCATGAGGAAAACCCCGAAGACCGCATAATCGCACTTTACAACCTTTACAAAAGTCGACGCTTTTGCTCTTCCACGCCCACGCTTTTCAATTCGGGCACTCTTCATTCCCAGCTCTCTTCCTGCTATCTTTACAAGGTAGACGACACCATAGAGTCGATCATGTATAGAGGGATTGCGGAGAATGCTTTCCTTTCCAAGTGGGCTGGAGGACTCGGGGGGAGTTGGACCTCGGTTCGTGGTACGGGCAGTTACATCGCCGGCACGAACGGGGAAAGCCAAGGAGTCATTCCTTTCCTCAAGATGCACAACGACCAACTTTGTGCCGTCAATCAGGGAGGGAAGCGCAAAGGTTCCGGATGCGCCTATCTTGAATCTTGGCACTGTGACATTTTGGAATTTCTCGAGTTGCGCAAAAACACTGGGGACGAGCGTCGTCGTACCCATGACATGAACACGGCGAATTGGATTCCCGATCTCTTCATGAAGCGCATGGAGGCCCGTCAGGACTGGACTCTTTTCCGGAGCAACGAGGTGCCCGAACTACACGACCTGTATGGCAGAGCCTTCGATGAAAAGTACGCCGAATACGAAGCCAAGGCCGAAAAGGGAGAAATTTGGTGTCATACGATGCCCGCCCTCGACCTGTGGAAGCAGATGCTGAAAATGCTTTTCGAAACGGGGCATCCCTGGATTACCTTCAAGGATACCTGCAACGTGCGCAGTCCTCAGGATCACGTCGGTGTGATTCACAGTTCCAACCTATGCACGGAAATCACACTCAATACGGGAGCGGACGAGACGGCCGTTTGCAACCTTGGCTCGGTCGTACTCGATTCCCATCTCAAGAGCGACGGCTCGATTGATCACGACAAGTTGAGGGATACCATCCGGACGGCGGTACGGGCTTTGGACAATGTCATAGATGTGAACTTTTATCCGACCGAGGCAGCCAAAACCTCCAACATGCGTCACCGCCCAATTGGTCTTGGCGTCATGGGTTTGCAAAACTCTCTTTTTGCCAAGAACATTCCTTTCTCTTCGCAACAGGCCGTCGAATTCAACGACGAATTCATGGAGGCCATTTGTTACTACGCCTACGAAGCCTCCAGCGACCTCGCCAGCGAGCGCGGAGCCTATTCGAGTTTCCGGGGATCCAAGTGGGACCGTGGGATTCTTCCCCAGGATTCGCTTGAGCTTCTCGAAAAAGAACGCGGAAGCGAAGTTGAGGTTCCCAAGGAAGGCAAAATGGATTGGTCGATCGTCCGTGACAAGATAGCCAAGCACGGCATGCGCAACAGCAATGTCATCGCCATTGCCCCCACGGCCACCATCTCGAATATCATGGGTTCCTCCCCATGCATCGAGCCTACCTACAAGAACCTCTTCGTAAAAAGCAACCTTTCGGGAGACTTCATGGTCTTGAACCGATTTCTCGTCAACGACTTGAAGAAGGAAGGGCTTTGGGACAGGGAAATGTCAGATCAACTGAAGTATTTTGACGGTGAACTTTCTGACATTGCGACCGTCCCGGATTGGATCAAGAGCAAGTATCTGACCGCGTTCGACGTTTCCTACGAGTTCGTCATTGCCGCGGCGGCCCGCAGGCAAAAATGGATCGATCAATCCCAATCGGTCAATCTTTTCCTCGGCGAACCCGACCTGAAGGCTCTTTCCCACATGTATCGGGCCGCTTGGAGGCAAGGGTTGAAAACGACTTACTACTTGCGTACTCTCGGGGCCTCGAACATCGAGAAGGCGACCGTTGATCTTAAGCAAAAGAAACCTGTGGCGGCCGATGTTTCGGACGAGCCCTCGGCCAAGAAGGAATACACCGATGCCGAGAAAAAGGCCTGTAGCATAGAGGCGATGATGAACGGGGAAGAATGCGAAGCTTGCCAATAGACCTCGCGACCTCTCGAATAACTTACCTTCTTTCTTTTTGATTCTCGAAGGTCTTGAAGCTACCTGAACGGCTCGCGACCTACCTGAACAAGAAACCTGCCTTGGGCGAGGGTGTCTTCCTCGCCCCGTCAGCGACTGTTGTCGGTGATGTCAGACTTGGTGACGGTGCGAGCGTTTGGTATGGTGCCGTTTTACGGGGCGACATCAATTTCATATCGATCGGGGAGGGAACGAACCTACAGGACGGCGTGATCGGACACTTGGCTGACGACTTTCCCCTCGAAGTCGGTAATTATGTCACGGTTGGTCACGGGGCGGTCATTCATGCCTGTGTGATCGAGGACGAATGTCTCATCGGCATGAACGCCACTATTCTTGATGGAGCCCGCATCGGTCGCCAATCGATCGTGGCGGCGGGAACGGTGGTCCCGCAGGGCATGCAAGTGCCCGAAGGCTCCTTGGTTGCCGGAATACCCGCAGCCACCCGCAAGGCGCTTTCGCCCGAGAGGCGCCTGGGACTGCGCAAGTGGGCTGAGAAATATGTCGAGGTATCCAGGGCTCATCAAGCCCGCTTGCAAGCTAGTTGATCGAATCTTTTGCGTTTTCCATCCCGTATGTGCCATACAATTCTTCCACCAGCGATCGTAGGGAGGGCAGGGGATGAGACCCTCCGACTGACTCCGCGCAGCAAGACAAATAGGATCGCAGAGAGCCTTCGTTCGCTTGCTTGCCATCAGCTTTCAAAAGCTCCTGCAACCGGTCGCGTCCATCCTTCCATTCCCTCTCCTCAAAGGCATGAGCAAGCATGACTTCTTCCCACGCCTTCGCCTCTTTTTCCCTTATCCCGGACAACCATTCCGTCATTTCTCAAGACTTAGACAAGTCCGCCCGAGCGGGCAATTTCATAACGAACGTAAATTCGATAATTATTTCGCTTGGACAATGCGACTGAATTTGCCAAGAAGGATACGCATCATTTCAATCTTATCATGACCCATTTGCCCGACGGACCATCGAAGGATAACCCCTACGCATCCGAACTCCTCGTCAATCGCCTGATGACGGAAGGTTCGGACAAGGAGACTTGCCATTTCGAACTGTCTCTCAAGGAGAGCGGGATCGGATACGAGCCGGGGGATTCCCTTGGCGTCCTTCCCGTCAACTGCCCCGAAGTCGTGTCCGACCTCGTGCAGGCAGTCGGTCTTTCGGGTGAGGAAAACATTGTCCTCGGCGAGGAACCCCATGTTCTCAAAAACGCCCTCTCCGACCGGTTGGCCTGTACGGTCCTGAGCAAGATTCAGATCAAGAAATTCAACGAACTCGCTCAGTCCGACCAACTCGCGGCTCTTCTCAAGATCGAGAACAAGGAAAGCCTCATCGATTACATGTGGGGTCGCGAACTGATCGATCTCTTCCTCGAATTTCCTCAACCCGGGATCGAGGCCCAGGCTTTTGCCGGCCTTCTCCGCACCATGCCTCCGCGCCTCTATTCGATCGCTTCCAGCCTGCGGGCTCATCCCGAGGAAGTCCACCTTACTGTTGCCGTCGTGCGCTACGAGGGACACGGCCGTAAGCGCAAAGGCGTGTGCTCGTCCTACTTGGCCGAGCGGGTAGGGGAGAGCATTCCCTGCTACCTCCATCCGAACAAGAATTTCAAGCTGCCCGAAAGCCCCGATACTCCGATCATCATGGTCGGTCCGGGTACCGGTATCGCTCCCTTTCGGGCCTTCGTCGAAGAAAGGCGGGCCACCGGGGCAAAGGGAAAAAACTGGCTATTCTTCGGTGACCGTTCCGTCTCCACCGACTACCTCTATGGCGAAGAGTGGGAAGCTTGCCTCAAGGACGGTACCCTTCACGAGTTGGACCTCGCCTGGTCGCGCGACCAAGCCGAGAAAGTCTACGTCCAGCACAAGATGACCGAGCGCGGAAGCGAACTTTGGAAATGGTTGCAGGACGGAGCCGTCTTCTACGTCTGCGGGGACGCCTCCCGTATGGCCAAGGACGTCGACCAAGCCTTGCGGGACATTGCCTCCAAGGAAGGCGGGATGGGTGAGGACGAAGCAACCGCCTGGGTCAAGGCCCTGCAAAAGGAAAAGCGCTACCGCAAGGACGTCTACTGACCTGACTGGTCCAACTGGATCCCGCCGTACATGATAGGAACACCGTCGCGGTTCCATTGGTGGGTGATGGCGCCGAGGCCATCGGCATCGGCCAAGTTGTTTGATGCACTGAGGGTCTGTCCGACCTCCGCAGTTCCCGTGATCGTGACCAATCCGGTCGAGCCGGCCCCAAAGGCGGACAGGCAAAAAAGCAAATTCAGGCAAAGGATGAAATAGGTCGAAGTTTTCATGGTCTTGGTTATGCTTTATTCATTACGGAATCCGTGAACACGCGTACTGCACGCATCATATCATGTTTGTCGCACGCGAGTAAATAATCTCAAATGTAATCTTTCGAAAATACACAATAATTCCTCCCGAACGGGCTTGTCGAAAAGGTGATAATCAATTATCAAGAAAGGAATGGTGCCGTTTTTGAAAAAAGCCTTGCCGGGCTCGCTTGCTTGCCTTGTTTCAATCTCTTTTTCATTGGGAAAACAGGATGAGCTCGCGGAGATTGTGGTCGTGGAAACGCGTTCGCCCAAACCGGAGGCCGAGGTTTCGCCTTGGGTCACGACTTTGAAGGAGAGCGAATGGACTTTCAGGCAGGTCGAGGGAGTCTCCGGGTTGCTGCGCTCGGTCGCGGGGCTTTCCTTGGTTCGTTCAGGCCAGGTTGGTTCTCAGGTGTCTTTGTTTTCACGGGGAGGGAATAGTGATCACACGACTTTTCTTTACGAGGGGAGAAAACTAAACGGTGGTTTCTCAGGTACTTACGACTTGGGTCAACTCACCCTTGCCGGTTTGTCCTCGGTGGAGGTTCTGTGCGGTTCTTCTTCGACCTTGTATGGAGCCGAGGGGATCGGGGGAGCCATCATGTTGCGGAGCAATCTTTCCCAAAGACCGGGAAGCTTGTCTTTCGAGGGAGGGTCGAACGGGTATTTGCTCGGCCGGTTGGAGCGTTCGTTCGATGGAGACGGGTGGTCCGCGAGCACGGCTTTTTCCGTACAGGGAACCGACAATGAACAACCTCATTCGAGCTTTGACAACCGGGCTGCTTCCATCGTGGCAAGGAGGGAGTTGGCGGATGGGGTTGAACTTGACATGGTCGGCGTCTTCGGGTGGACCCACTTGAATTATCCGGGAAATGCAAAATCCATCGCTTATCCGGTGGAGGGACAATTTCAGGAACTCGAAGAAACGCTCGTATCCCCAGGGCTTGAATTTGATTTGGGGAGTTGGCGGGCCAAGGGGCATTATTGTTTCTCGCAGGATCGTATTGAGGCCAAGGATTCCTGGGCTCATCAAGATTTTCTGACGCGTTCCCATGGATTGGATTTTCAAGCGGAGTATTTGGAGGCGGATGATTGGGGGCTTCTTTGGGGCGGATCATGGGAGGAAGAAAGCTTTCGGAAGGTGGCGTTGCCAACGGGGGTTCCGGAGGTGGACGATTCGTTGGTCACGAAAAGTGCCTTCGTTCAGTTGCGCTTTTTGGGATGGGAAGAGAGCGAGTGGGCTCTCGGGGCAAGAACGGATGACTTTTCCGATTTTGGGGGTGCCCGTACCTGGTCGTTGTCGGGTTCGCGGAAGCTCATTGATTCCCTTGCCTTTTTTGCCCGCTACGCCACCAGTTTCGCCCCACCTCAGGCCAATGACCTCTATGGTATGTGGGGGAATCCTTTGCTTAACCCCGAGGAGGCGTATAGTTGGGAGTTCGGTTTGAAGGGAACCAGTGAGGAATGGAGTTGGCGGTTAGGGGCCTACCGTACGGATTTCCGAGACCTTATTTCATGGAGCGGTTTCACCACTGCAAACATTGGACGCGCAAGGGCAGATGGCATCGAATTCTCGGCGGAGAGAGATTTCGCCGATTTCATGGTCAGGGCCGGTTATGCTTACGGGGAAGCATGGGATGAGGACGATTCCACCCGACTCCCTCGGCGACCACGACACTCTGGAACTTTGGCGGTTGAAAAGCGCAACGATGAGTTTGGTTTCGGTGTTGAACTTTCTTGGGTGGCCGATCGGGAAGATGTGGATGGGGCTTTCCCTTATGGAGCCATCGAGGGCGAGGATTACTTTGTCACACGTTTTTACGGCCAGACTCATCTGGGAGAGAGAACGATTCTTTATGGTCGAGTCGAGAATCTTTTCGACGAGGAATATGCGGAGGCGGACGGTTACCCGGCTCTCGGACTGGGCGTATACGGCGGTGTCCGCTATTCCTTCTAGGCCTTGCGGCAGGTTGGGCAGAGCCCGTAGAGCATGACTTCGAAACCTTGAACTTCGAACCCTTCGGGGGCTTGGGCGGGGGGGGCGTCCCCGGTGGTGTCCTCGAGGGCGAAGAGCTTGTCGCAGGAACGGCAGGCAAAGTGTACCTTGTCCTGGCCGTCCGCCCATTCGTAGCGAGGGGGCTGACCGGGGTAGTCAACGCCTACGACTTGTTGGTTTTCTCCCAGGCTCTTGAGGTGCCGGTAGGTGGTGGCGATCCCGATGGTCGGGCTTTTGCGGGTGGCCCGTTGGTGAATTTCGAGGGGAGTGAGGGGGCGCCCGGCGGAGCGGATGACCTTGAGGATGATTTCCCCTTGCCGGGTCGTTCGCTTCATTCGGGGTAGGCGCAAGGAAGCTTGCCTTCCTTGAGAGTAGATTGGGTTTTCTTCCGCAGAGCACGGACCTCGTTCCTGATCTCCGCGAAATGGGGCTTTTCCATGCGCTCGATGAAAAGGATGCCGTCGAGGTGGTCGACTTCGTGCTGGATGCAACGGGCGAGCAAGCCGTCGCATTCGAGGACGTGCGGGACGCCGTCGAGGTCCTGGTATTCGACCCGGATGAGCTCGGGGCGTGCGACGTCTCCCTTGATTTCGGGCAAGGACAGGCAACCTTCCTCGTAGTAGAACTCTTCGCTAGGAAGAAATTCGATTTGCGGGTTGGCCAAGGGCATGGGTTTGAGGAGGGAAGGGGAGAGGGCCTTGCCGTCAAGGATGCAGGTAATCGGGTAATCGGGATGATCGGGAACCTCGATCACGCAAAAGCGCAAGGCTTGCCCGATTTGCTGGGCCGCCAGCCCGATGCCCTCGGCGTGGCGCATGGCATCGATCATGTCACAGGACAGGTTGAAGAGTTCGTCGGAGAAGTCGGAGACTGCCTTGCCTTTTTCGTGAAGGATGTTTTCTCCGTATTGTGTGATGCGCAGGGTCATTTGGGTGAGGGAAGTACGGTATTGAAATTTGGTTCAGGGAAGCCGGGAATCAGAACTGCTCTAATTGAGGTTTTGCTCAACGTGAACAAAAATCGGTTGCAAAATCGGGGCGGATAAAGGAAAAGATAGGACAGGTTGGCTAATTTCGATTCATTTAACAAGGGTAAGTTTGGGAGCATTGTTTTTCTCCCGTTCTTCGTCGTATTATTCGGGGTTCTCGGTTTTGCTTCCCCAGTTTTCTTCGGAACGGTGTCCGAAGATACGCTCAAGGACATCGGAGAGGGCAGCAAAACCATCGATCAGGAAACCCTCCGGCAATTGCGCCAAAACAACTTGGGCCCGGCCGAGATGCTCTTGCCCTTGACCTCTTTGTCCAAACAGAAAAAATTCCGCGAGGATATCGAAGCCAAGAAGAAGGACCACCCCGAGCTGGCCATATCGGGAGGCGGAAGCATTTTCGACATGCTCACCTACGACAAGTACTTCGGAGGCCTCGACGATTTCAACAAGAAGAGGGGGCGATTCGAGGCCTTTTTCGTATACAACC
>Ga0315322_10003540_pt1 | contig 12055 bp, 11 predicted proteins | sample M110021515metaG_FD_203461 | JGI IMG/M metagenome (GOLD analysis project Ga0315322, IMG submission 203461) | Ammonia-oxidizing marine archaeal communities from Monterey Bay, California, United States - M1 100m 21515 | ecosystem: Environmental > Aquatic > Marine > Intertidal zone | place: USA... | reverse complement strand
GAGCTAACCCAACACCATAAACACCATGCTATAGAGTCACACTGAACAGAGAACCTTTTTAGAGAGACATCAATGCAACGCTATTGGGTAGCCTTTGCGGTCGTATTAATGGCCACCGCCTGCAGCAAGCAATCGACAAAATTGCCGGAAGCCGTCGAGCAAGTAGGCGAAGGTGCCTTCTTATTTACGCACAACAATGAGCGCAGCCTATTCCTCGTCGATGCCGAGGGCGTAATCGTTACAGACCCTCTGGGCACGGATGCAGCACCCGCGTACAAACAAGCGATTGCGGCGATCACCGATGCGCCTGTTAAATATGTTGTCTATTCGCATTATCATTGGGACCGGGTTGCGGGTGCAGAAATCTTCTTGGAGGATGGCGCCCAAGTTGTCGCCCAAGACCGCTGTGCCGAACGATTCCTGGTTAATCCTAACCCCGACGTCGTCATGCCGGATATAACGTTTGACGAAGACTACATTGTGAAAGTCGGCGACCAGCAGCTGAGTCTGAACTATTTCGGCCCCAGTCACGGAGACTGCCTAACCGTGTTCACAGTCGAAGATCAAGGACTGATACAGATTGTCGACCTGGTAAACCCTCCGGCTGCCGCCTTTCCCAAAAACCCCACCATCCCCTACATACGGCCGCATAACATACGCGAGTTTTTTCAAAGCACCATCGCACTTGCTGATGAGCGCAACATTGACACGGTCGTGGCGAGCCGCCTCACACCAGGTGCAGCTGACGGTGAAGGCTCATCGGCTACGGGCCCAGTCAGCATTGTGAATGAGCAAGCTGTTTTCTGGAATGTCATCTTCGAGGAAGCCAGCTCTGTCCGCGCCGCTGGCGGTGTAGGCATTGACGGCTTAGTGCGCTTAAAATACGTCGACCTCGATCAATTTAATGGCTATGCGGGGTATCGCAAGGAGGACTTACCGAGCATCATGCGCCGTGTATTTTCCTACTACGACATGGGCCGATGAGGAGCGCCATGCTGCAAAAATGGAGAAGGCGTTTTTACGTTATAGCCGTTGCTCTGACTATGGCTGCCACCGCACTCGCTAGCGGCCATAAAGGCCCTGCCTATGAGGGCCCAGATGCCCCGGTTCCGATGTTGATGCCGGGCACGAAGATACCCTTGAAACTATGGGAAACGGAGCAAGTTGCAGATGGCGTGTATGCGTTTCGCTACAGCTTCTATCGCACCGTATTTGTCGTAACCGATGAGGGCGTCATTGTCACCGACCCGATGACAGAAACCGCGGCTCCCATATTGCTTGATGAAATTCGCAAGATAACCGACCAGCCTATTAAATTCCTTAGTTATAGCCACTCCCATAAGGATCACGCTGCTGGCGGAGAAGTTTTCAAAGCGCTTGGAGCTACGATCGTCGCACAGTCTCAATGTGCAGCAAACATCGAAGAGACGAAACCAGAACATGTGGTGCCGCCGGATATAACCTTTGATGAATACTACCAAATTGAACTCGGTGGAAAATCTGTCGAGAGCTTTTTCTTCGGGCCATCGCACGACAACTGCTTGGTGGTGCAAGTCATCAACCCGGGCAATTTGTTGTTCCTTGTCGATATCGCAAACCCGCCCGATGGCTGGACGATGTTCTACAACCCATCACCCTCAGAAGATCGGATCTGGAACATGGAGAATTTCTTCACGCGTCTGCAGAACCTAGTCGAGGAACGCGATATCGAAACGGTAATCGGGGGACACATGTCGGGCTCATTCGATCCGGAAACAGGACGGCCTATGCTAATGAAAGGCACAACAGGTTCAGCGAGGGTTGTGGCGGAAAAGAAGGCGCTGTGGATGGCGCTTATTGAAGTCGCGGAAGCTGAACTGGCGGCCGGAACGCCGCCCGAGGATGTGCCGGATGTCGTGGTCGAAAAACAACTCCTTGCTGACCAAATAAACGGTTACGACCCCGAGAAGATGCGCATACTGATGCGACGCATGGTCAATCTGTCCCTCACCGGCGAATAAGATAAGCGCTTTACGCAATAACACCGGTTTACCTCTACAAAGCGATGGATTATGGACTGCAGATTTCAGTCGATTTAACATCGCGAGTGAGGTATCGTTCGCCCTCAGCGCCAAGGGTGGTCTCAGGAAGCTGCGGATACAAATCGACTGTTTGATGGATGCTAGGGTTAACATTTATTATGAATTTATCTATTGCCGAGAACATTGAAGAGCCTTCCGATGAGCGCACTCAGGTTGCTCAAGAGGTTATCGCCGGGTTGTCGCAGTCACCCAAGCAAGTCTCACCAAAATATTTTTACGATGAAAAAGGGTCGGCGTTATTTGACGCTATCACTGAACTCGATGAGTATTATGTGCCCCGGGTTGAGAAGGCCATATTGGTTCGTCATCGCGCTGAAATTTGTGCGGCTATCGGTTCAGGCATGACGCTGGTGGAGCCCGGTGCCGGCTCCTGTGAAAAAATTCGCTGGTTATTACCTGAACTTGACCTGGCCGCGTATATACCCATGGACATATCGGGCGAACACCTTCAAGCAAGCGCCGTATCACTTGGTGATGATTACGCCGAATTGAAAATATCGCCACAGGTGTGCGATCACACCCAAGGCATAGATATCGACCTTGCTGCGGATGATGCGGCGCCGGTGTTCTTTTATCCGGGTTCATCGGTCGGCAATTTCGAGCCGGAGGCCGCGGTTGAATTTATGCGTGCCATGCGTGCACAAATGCAGGATACGGGCGGGCTGTTGATAGGCGTAGACACAAAAAAGGATGCCGACATTCTGCATGCTGCCTACAACGATTCTGCCGGAGTGACTGCCCAGTTTAATGTTAACTTATTGGACAACCTTAATAGCTTGCTTGAAGGCGATATCGACACTGATAAGTTTGCGCATCATGCACTCTACAACGCTGAACATGGTCGCATCGAAATGCATTTACGCTGCATCGGAAGGCACTCGGCGCAATTAGCTGGGCATCAGCTCGAGTTTGATGAGGGCGAACTCGTCCACACGGAATACTCTTACAAATATCATCCGGATGAATTTATTGAGCTGGCCAAATCAGCAGGATTCGCCCCCGTTAAGGTATGGCAGGATGAAGACCGCTGGTTTTCTGTTATGTATTTCGAACCCGTTTGACTGGCTGGCTAGATCACAAAAGCATCGACATTATGCGGAAGCCAGCGTTTGTCATCATCGAGGTGAGACGTTGCCTTAAGGTAGCTGAATATCATTGTTCGCAGGCCTGATGGTAACTTCCCTAAAGGTACCTGCGCGATAAAATCTGCAATACGACTGCCCTGCTCGGATTCGGGCTCGCAACACGATGTGATATCCAGCCTTGCCTCGATACGGTTTCGTTCGAAAGAAATGCCGCGTTTTTCGAGGTGCTTGCTCAAATCCTCACTAAACCAGCTTGAGCCGCCGTTCTCCATCTTCCAAAACGATGATGAAAGCTCATTCAGGGTATCGTTTGATGCAATCAGAATGATGAGTCTGCCAGATTCATTGACCAGATTTAAAGCCTTGTCGATTGCTCGTTCTGGATCGTCCATATAGTAGAGCGAGTGCACCATCAAAACCCGATCGAAGCGGCGTTGCTCTGTACATCGTTCGAAATCAGTATTGAGCGTCTCTACGCGGGTATTTTGATCGCCTGCGAGCTCCATACTGGACATGAATCTTTCGCACTGCTGGGAGTCCGGCTCAAGTCCAACATAGGCAATGGTCGAAGCATGCGCCTGTCCGGCCGCAAGAACCTTCACATCAAGCTCTCCTGCTCCACAACCTATACTCAGAAACGAGGCACTATCCATGGGCATTTGAGGAATCATCTGGCCTGCAAACCATTCGAGAATGAGCTCCCGCTGATTGCTGGCGGCCTCATAGGTATGAAGGCAAGCTGAATAGCGATGCCCCTCTAGTGGTACGACATCCTTGAGCAGCGCCATTTCTTGGCGTATATCTTTAATATTCATATCGACTTAAAATTTTTCCCTGAATCTGGTTTCGCTTTGTAATTAATCTTGCGGTAGTGTCTATCTAATGTACACAGAAAGCGCCCTATTTGAACGCAGCCGACATTGGCCTGCTATTTGGTTACCGGTCATTCAATGCTTGAACTGAACCAAGTTTCCAAGAGCTACTCCGGTGTCTGCGCACTTGAGCGTTGTGACCTGTCAATCGCATCCGGACAAACGACCGTCCTGATCGGTCCGTCTGGGTGCGGAAAGTCGACGATTTTACGTTTAATTATTGGCCTTCAAATGCCTGATGAGGGGAGCATCCATTTCGGGGGCCAGCGTCTCGAACCAGCCCGCCTATCTGACTTGCGGCAGCGAATGGGCTATGTGATTCAGGATGGGGGCTTATTCCCACATCTGTCTGCGCGCGATAACGCCGCGCTGATGGCACGCCATTTGGGCTGGTCTGATGAACGCATCGCGACTCGCATTAACGAACTGGCCGAACTCACCCACTTTCCCACGGATGCTTTGGATCGCTACCCGCTTCAGCTTTCCGGAGGACAGCAGCAACGCATAAGCTTAATTCGCGCTCTGATGCTAGACCCTGAAGTGCTGCTGCTCGATGAGCCGCTCGGGGCACTCGACCCGATGATCCGGCGTGACCTTCAAGCCGATCTGCGTGAAATATTTACGAGCCTGGGCAAGACCGTGTTGATGGTGACCCACGATTTGGGTGAAGCCGCTTTCTTCGGGGATACCATCGTCCTTCTGCGCGATGGTGAAATCGTGCAGCAAGGTGCAATGAAGCAGTTATTGCGTGAACCCGCGGATGACTTTGTCCGGCGTTTCATTCAGGCACAGCGTTCGCCACTTGAAGCCATGGAAACAAACCGTTGAATCGCCGCATCGCGATCGGTTTTATGTGCGGGCTCTTGCTAGCGGGGAATTGTTTTGCCGCTGACGAACGCGCCATCATAGTTGGCTCTAAGAACTTTACAGAGGGCATAGTTCTTGGGGAAATCATTCGCTTGATAGCGGCCTCTACTGGGGCCACTGTTGTGCATCGCCAGGCTCTCGGTGGAACGCGTTTGGTCTTTAACGCGCTGGTCTCAGGCGAAATCGATATCTATGCTGAGTACACGGGAACGCTTACGCATGAAATTTTCGCGCAGAATAAGCCGGCTTCAAATGCGGAACTGCGAGACCTGCTCGCTGAGTCGGGGCTCGTCATGAGCCAACCCCTCGGTTTTCGCGATAATTTTGCTTTGGGTATGCGCGAGCCTGTTGCTGAGCGTCTCAACATCCGCCGTATATCAGACCTCCGCGCGCACCCGGATCTTGTATTCCGTTTCGGCACGGAGTTTACCGAACGCGGCGACGGTTGGCCTGGCTTGCGTTCGCACTACGGCTTGCCCCAGCAGGATGTTCTCGGCGTCGAGCACGATTTAGCTTACCGAGGGTTAGCGGCTGGCGACGTCGACCTGACTGATCTTTACACCACCGATGCCGAAATCGCCTATTACTCTCTGCGCACACTCGAAGACGACCTAGGCTACTTCCCCCCTTACGAGGCACTGCTTCTTTACCGCGCTGAACTGGCGCAAGAACGACCAGAGGTTTTTGCGGCCATACTCGGCATGCAGGGCCTAATTGATGAGGCTCAGATGATCGCAATGAACTCGCGCGTCAAGCTGGATGGGGTGCAGGAAGCTCTGGTTGCGGCAGATTTTCTCAATGAAAGCCTCGGGATCGAGGTCGTCGCCAAGTCCAGCTCTCGCATTGAGCGCTTTTGGCGTTACACCCGGCAGCATATCGCGCTTGTAGCCATCTCACTGTGTGCGGCAATTCTGATCGCCGTGCCGCTGGGTATTGCCGCTGCGCGATGGCGGCGTCTTGGTCACGTCATCCTCGGCGTCGTAGGCATAGCACAAACTATTCCCGCGCTGGCACTGCTGGTCTTTATGATTCCACTTTTCGGGATAGGCGCCGGACCGGCAATCATCGCACTATTTATCTACAGCCTCCTACCGATTGTGCGCAATACCTACACTGGCCTGACGACTATTCCAACGCCACTGCTTGAATCCGCAGAAGCACTGGGCCTGCCCTCCGGCGCCCGCTTGCGTCTGGTGGAAGCGCCGCTGGCCGCAGTGTCTATACTTGGCGGAATCAAAACGGCAGCCGTTATTAATATCGGCGCGGCCACTCTCGGCGCCCTGATCGGTGCCGGCGGGTATGGCCAACCTATTCTGGCCGGCATACGCCTCGACGACGTTGGCCTTATTCTGGAAGGCGCTGTGCCTGCTGCGGGGCTTGCTATTATGGTGCAGTTGCTGTTCGAATGGTGCGAGCGGGCTATTGTTCCGCGCGGGTTGCGCGTATCCACGCGGACCTGACCCTAGAGACTAAGGAGTAATGATGACGGTGCGAAGTGATACCTTTGAGCGTAGCTGCGAACATTGGAGTGACGCGGGACGCGAGGAGATGGAGGCCTTTTACGAATTAGCTCGCGTTGACTACCGATATCTGGCTGAGGCCTATGATTGGGCGTCCGCATTCCAACATCTGGCTGACCGAAAAAGCGGCATTCGGTTAATCGATGTTGCTTGCGGCAGCGGCAAGTTTCCTCAGGCCTTACTTGCCTGCCCTGGCGTTGCCGGTCTCTCGAAAATCCCTAACTTTAAGCTCGACTACGACTTGCTCGATCCGAGCCCATTTTCCGTGCGCGAGGCCAAACAAGCTCTCGCTGCTCCGTTTTATTCAGGGGCGGAGTTCTGCTGCACGCTTCAAGATTGGGATGAAGACGCAGGCCTTTACGATATCGCATGGGCCACGCACGCACTCTACTGCGTGCCGGCCGAGGAACTCGAGCAGGGGCTGGCACGGATGTGCAACTCACTTTCGCATGACGGGTTCGGTTTCATCGCACAGGGAATGCGCGACGGTCATTACGTCGGTTTTTATGATCAATACCTTGCGAGTATGGCCGATAGAGATGGCACTCCATACAGCGATGGTGGCCAGGTCGAAACAGCGCTGAAAAACCTTGGCATGCAGGTGCACACCCGCGTGCTTGATTACACGACGGTAGTGCCTGCAGATCGGCCAGAGCTCCTCGAGTCTTATCTGCAGCGTTGCGCTTTTGATGATGCATTGAGACTAGAAGACATGTTACAGCGTGAGCCGCTGGCAGGCTATCTTGCATCCTGCCACGACCCGGAATCGGGCGAGTACCAATTTCCACAGCGCGTCGGCATGATGGTTTTTTCTCACACCGAAGCCGGTCTTACCTTGGACGATGCCAAGGTATCAGGAGTCGATTGAATGACCGATGAATCTGCATTAAAGCCGCAGGATCGCGAGGCGGAGCTTTCGGGCGAATGGACGCATGACAACCAGCAATGGTGGAACCAGTATATGGCAAGTGCGGACAATCGGGTTGCTTGCACACCGGAGGTTGCGGTGGAACAAAATGAGGCGCCGAAATATATCGGCTCATTGCCAACCATCTATGATCTGCAGAACGAGCTTAACGCCTCCTATGAGCTCGACCCGACTGCAATCAAGCAATTCAATCGTGATGGCTATGTAAAGCTAAAACAGGTTATCTCATCAGGTGCGCTCGCCCTCTTGCGCCAGGAGATGGAAGCGACACTGCGTGACGACCTTGGTGAGAACCCAAAACTGGATTTCCGCAGCGGTGAGATGATGTGGCTGACGAATAACATATTTCGGCAATTCGTCCTCAGTCCGCGCATAGCAGAAATTGCTGCAGCACTGATGCGCGTGCAACGCGTCAGGCTGTACCATGATAATTCGCTGGCTAAGGAGCCTGGCTGTGGACGCACCCCCTGGCACTATGACGCAGAACATTTCCCTATAGACAGCAACAATGTGTGCACCGCATGGATTCCACTGCAGCCCATACCTCAAAATATGGGCCCGCTCGCATTTGCTGTCGGAATGGAAACCTGCCGACTCGTTGAATCAGTAGAGAGCAGCAGGTTTGATACGAGTTATGACCGCACTGTCGGCAAGATTTTTGCCGAGCACGGTGTGGATGTCGATGACGGTCCGTTCGGCTTGGGTGAGATCAGCTTTCACCATTCCAGATCCTTTCACACGGCAGGCCCCAACAACACGAAAAGCTCTCGTATGGTTCTCGCAACAACCTACTTCGAAGACGGGGCCTGCGTGGTTCCAAGTCCGACAATGATCTCTGGCGATTGGCGCAAGTTCATGCCCGGTGTCGATGCCGGCGAGCCGATACGCAGCCGCTACAATCCTGTCTGTTTCCCCCGCGAAGGCTGAAATAGATCAGTGCTTGAATTTATAAGGCGCAACTTTCGTTGGATCGCCGGCGGATTCATACTCACGTATTTTTCCAGCTTTGGACAAACGTATTTCATCTCGGCCTCTGTTTCCGAATGGCGGGCAATGTTTGGGCTGACCCATGGGGAATTCGGGCGCCTGTATATGTTCGCTACGCTGGCAAGCGCGCTTTGCATACCATTTGTTGGGCGCCTTATAGACCTTGTGCCGGCCCATCGCATAGTAGCTCTGGTGGTGACCATTCTGACCGGGGCGGTATTGCTTGCAGGTTATGCATCCTCCCTGCCCACTCTTATCATTGCTATTTTTTTACTTCGACTTTTTGGTCAGGGCATGATGACAAACATCGCGCTGACCTCCACAGCGCGATGGTTTGTGGTCCAAAGGGGACGGGCACTGTCGCTTGTTGTGCTGGGCCACCAGGGCGGCGAGGCAACAATCCCGCTGGCTTTTGCAGCACTTACGCTAACCTATGGATACCGCACCGGGTGGCTGGCCGCGGCCATGGCTTTAGGCATTATCGCTCTGCCCTTCGCTTATTGGTGCTATCGCACACCAAGAGACCCTGCTCACTCAGCTTTAGCTGAACTTACGGAACAATCTGAACGACCCGAGACGCGGTTCCTCACGAAAAAACAGATCGCGCAAAAATACCGCAGCTGGACACGGCTCGAGGTTCTCAAAGACCCTATATTCTGGGTGCTCCTCACAGGGGTGCTGGCACCAGCATTTATCGGCACCACAATCTTCTACCATCAGAATTATTTGACCGCATTGCACAACTGGCCACCGCAGCTATTCGCGACGTCATTGCTGATTATGGCGCTGACCACAGTGTGTTGTGCCTTGATTACCGGCGCTGTCATTGATCGAACAGGCGCAACCTGTATTCTGCCTTACTTCCTGCTGCCGCTTGGGGGTGCCTGCGTCGTCTTAGCCTACAGCGGACCGGAAATAACGCTGATCATCCTGATGGCACTGCTCGGAATAAGTTACGGCATAGCATCCACGCTGTTTGGAGCGCTCTGGCCAGAGATCTACGGGCTTGAAAATCTCGGAGCTGTGCGCTCAATTACTGTGTCGGCCGCGGTTCTGGCAACGGCTATCGGCCCAGGCGTAACCGGAACCTTGATCGATCTTGGCATGAGCCTGCCGGCGCAAATGATTTTCCTGGGCATCTACTGCTTTTTGGCCGCCGGTGCTATGACCATAGCATCGATATTTTTACAACGACGCTCCTGAGAAGCGGCATCAAATACGCGACCGTAACGCAGAGATCGCGCAGTGCTCAGCTTGTTCAAATCATTACAGCCCAACAGAATGCTTTCGAGGATATTGCAACGCTGTTTTTGTGCGCTATGCCTTAAGCTGATAACTCCAGCAAAAGCTGACCCTTGATGGCCGCAGATGACGAGTCGGCTGCCTTTTTCCTTGCACGCACCAGATGGTCTAGCCAGATGATGCCATCACCATTCCTCTACCAACGACCTATTTGTAACCATCGAATTACCTTGGCACACTAGTGGGCCATTTATCACGAAATACCTGAAAACTGACAAGCAAGGCTTGGTTGGAATCGAATAATATAGCTGAACATGCAAAGTAATCTAGCAGACTCAATAAAGACAACTGATCGGCCGAATCGAACGGTCTGGGCACACTATGATTGTTGATGGCAAACACTACAGAACGATTTGGCCCGTCGAAGATGGATGGCAGATTGTTATTATTGATCAAACCTTGTTGCCGTTTGAGTTTAAAGAGGTACGGCTCGAGTCTTTAGAGGATGCGGCGCATGCCATTGCCGAGATGTTGGTTCGTGGCGCCCCTTTAATAGGCGCCACCACTGCTTACGGCGTAGCCCTGGCAATGCATGCTGACCCTTCTAATGCCAACCTCAATCACGCGTGCGAGAAACTGTTAAAAACCCGGCCAACCGCAGTTAATTTGCGCTGGGCTCTCCGTGAGATGCAACACGTACTGTCGGCGCTTCCCATCGGACAGCGTGAGCAGGCAGCGTACCAGCGAGCCGCAGAAATTTGCGATGATGATGTGGCAATATGTTCTGCGATCGGTGACAACGGCCATAGGCTAATTGCGGATCAGTGGGAAAAGAAAAACCGGCAAAGCCCAATTAATATACTCACTCATTGCAATGCCGGCTGGCTGGCTACAGTAGACTGGGGGACTGCATTAGCACCTATCTATAAGGCCCATAACGCCGGCATTCCTGTGCATGTCTGGGTGGATGAGACTCGACCGCGCAATCAGGGCTTTAACCTTACCGCATGGGAGCTGGCTCAGCATGGAGTGCCTCATACCATGATCGTCGATAATGTGGGGGGGCATCTGATGCAGCGCGGACAAGTCGACCTGTGCATTGTTGGCACTGACCGCACCACGTCAACAGGCGATGTGTGCAACAAGATCGGAACGTACCTGAAAGCCTTAGCCGCTTGTGATAATGACATACCGTTCTATGTGGCCTTGCCCGGGCCAACCATCGACTGGGATGCCAAAGACGGGCTGCAGGACATTCCGATAGAGCAGCGCGCAAGCATTGAAGTCACACACATAACGGGTCAAATGGAAGACGGTCGTGTGCGTACCTTGCGCATTGCGCCTGAAGGCAGCGCCGCCGAGAATCACGCATTTGATATCACACCTGCCAGCCTGATTACCGGCCTGATTACTGAGCGTGGCGTTACAGAGGCCAGTCAGGCAGCACTCGCGGCGATGTACCCCGAAAAGGCCGAAGGGCAGCCATGAAGTTTCTCGCACTCCGCTCAGCATTAATTGCGACAGCTAACGAACTTAATGACAGCGGCATTAATCAGGGCACTTCAGGCAATTTATCGGTGCGAACGGAGGGCGGCTTTCTGATCACGCCTTCCGGTATGAAGTACAGCAGTCTTAAGCCTGAGCATGTCGTGTTCATGAATTTGTCGGGAGAACACAGTTCTTCATCCAAACCTTCGAGTGAATGGCGGTTCCACCGGGATATCTATGTGGCACGGACGGATGCCGGCGCTATCGTGCACACGCACTCGGTTTATGCCACAGCCCTGGCCTGCTTGAATCGACATATTCCTGCATTTCACTATATGGTGGCAGCGGCTGGTGGCCGTAATATTCGCTGCGCGCCCTACGCTACCTATGGCACACAGAATCTTTCAGATTTTGCCGTAGCCGCATTGGTCGGCAGAAAAGCATGCTTGCTTTCACACCATGGTGTGATCGCGCTAGGCGGTGGTCTGAGCCCCGCGCTCACACTGGCTGCAGAGGTTGAGACCCTGGCCAAGCAGTATTTGGCCGCATTATCTGTCGCCGAACCCGAGCTATTATCAGACACTGAAATGGACCTGATCATCGAAAAATTCAAGACCTATGGTGCTAATGCACAGCAATGAGCCCACTATCAGGCGCACGAAACACAGCCCCTCAGCGGTCGGCTTTCAGTGCCGGTTTGTTGCCTTGGTTAGGCCCAATGATAAACACTGGAAACCAACACTCTAAAGCTAACTCACCCGACTGCTTGTCGTACTCAATCGAGCTCGCCTTGCTGCGCACAAACGCTATGATGAACGTGCAATAATTAATAAAGTTATTAGGTATAAATCACAAATTGTTGAATATAATAAAATTTATGGTAACAATCACCTTTAAGCTTGCAGCGGTTATTGCAGAGCAAAGACCATCGAAGATGGCATTCATGATCTCAACCGCGCAGCCTCTCTCAAGCCTAAGGCTGCGA
>Ga0315322_10003536_pt1 | contig 12065 bp, 10 predicted proteins | sample M110021515metaG_FD_203461 | JGI IMG/M metagenome (GOLD analysis project Ga0315322, IMG submission 203461) | Ammonia-oxidizing marine archaeal communities from Monterey Bay, California, United States - M1 100m 21515 | ecosystem: Environmental > Aquatic > Marine > Intertidal zone | place: USA... | reverse complement strand
TTTCCATGCAGATGCCACCGATGGCGTTAGTCGTAGACTCGGGGTGAGAATTGAAATTGATGGCCCATTCTTAGGCAATATCTTCGAACTTCGATTTCCAAGATGGATTCCTGGCTCTTATCTAATTCGGGAGCCGATGCAACATCTTTCAGAGTTAGCTGCAACTTGCGATGGAAAAGAGATTCTAGTAAAAAGAATAGATGTTGATGGTGTGAGAATAAAAGGTGTAAGTGATGCTAGTAAGTTAGTGATTACATATAAGGTACTAGCAGCGGAAATGACATGTAGGGCCAACCATCTAGACACAACACATGTACACATTATGCCACCTTATACGTGGATGCTTCCAACGAGAGGTATTGATTCTGACCGAATGAATAAATCACACAGAGTTACTCTCGCTAAACCACAAAGTTGGCAAACTGCGATTCAACTTCCTGGAAAGGAGGGGGAATGGTTTGCAGAAGGAAGGGATGAGTTACTCGACGCGATTATAGAATCTAATTCCAATGAAATGATTTCTTTTGAGATAGAGGGTTGTATTCAGCATCTCAAATTATGGGATTCTGGTAATTTACAAATCCCACAAAAAGGACTTGATCGATTTGTTGAAGCAATGAAATTAATTATTGAAGAGCATTATGCATTATTTGGAGTTCCCAGCTGGAATGAATACTGGACAGTCTTACATCTAACCGATGGAGGAAGAGGCGGACTAGAGCACCTAAGAAGCCAAACCTCTATGATGCCAAGGAGATGTCTTCAGGAAGGAAATGAAGAGGACTGGCGTGATTTAGTGTCATTATTTAGTCATGAATTCCTCCATCAATGGAATGTTAAACAATTACGCCCCAATAATTTCCTTGATTATGATCTCCAAAAAGAAGTACACACTGACCTTCTATGGTGGTTTGAGGGACTAACATCCTGGCTAGGGGATATAATCTGCCTCAGAAGCGGGGCATGGACTGAAGACGACTGGAATAAAGATTGGACTCGTAAGATGCAGAGGCACTTCGATAGAAATGGAATGAAATTTGAATCTCTACAAGAGAGTAGTCATGATTCTTGGATTCATCTTTACCGGCCCAATTCTTACAGTCGTGAGGTCCAAATTTCGTACTACCTCGAAGGTGAAATGGCAATCTTTTGCTTAGATGTAGAACTTCGTCGAAGGTCTAAGGGTGAATTTGGGATGGATGATGTCATGGCTAAGTTGTATCATAAATTCAATCTTGAATCGGATTCTCCAGGAATCACTCACTCTGATATTAAGCAAGCTCTTGTTAACACACCCGGTGGGAGAAGGTTAGGATCCATGCTGGATTTACTAGTTAGTCAAAGAGAGGCCCCTGATACTACTGCTGCAATGGCTAATCTTGGCCTAAAAATGGTTCCAAAGAAGAAGGAGAAGGGAGCATGGCTGGGATTACAACTCTCTAATTCGCGTGGGATTACAACTGTGAGAACTCATCTAACAGGTTCACCTTGTCGTGAACTAATACAAACGGGTGATGAAATCATTGCAATAGACGGTTTGAGAGTGAAAACAATCAAACAAATCAATGCGGTAATTTATGGTAATAGTGGTATTTCCACAAGCATCACTATCGCTAGAGAAGGTGGACTTCAGGAAGTTAATGTAACACCAACTGACCATCCAGAGCATTTGGTCAAAGTTGAAGGAAAAGGAAACAAAATTTGGCATGCTATTAAGGCATCACGCCGTTAACTATTCTGATTTTTCTAGGTCTTCTAACAAAATATGAATTGGGGGTATATGGCTTGCAAATGTATGCTTGCTAGTCTTGGGAGGATATAATTCGTCACTAAGACTCATAGCAATAACATCACTTTTAGAAATTTCTTCTAAACCACAATTTGGCCAAACATCCACAATTATTTCATCGTCAGCAAGATAATCAATCAATATCACCGGAATTCGTTTTAGATTTAGAGAAAGGGCAACAGAATACCGATGATGCCCATCAAGTATTGAACCTGTTACAGAATCTACCACTAATGGCTTAGTGAAACCACCCCACCTGATTGTCATATCGAGAAGTTTGTCCCTATTTCGGTTTTTGACTTCTTCATGGGGCTTCAACCAACCAATATCAACTAGTGTGACATCCTCTGCTTCCCACGACATAGCATAATCCAAGGCGATAGTTGGGATAATGCTTTGGAAAGGGTGAGCGCGACACAGTACATGGAGGAGGGGAGAATCGCCGATATCCCGGGTGAGCATATCCCGAATCTTATTCCTCTCGATGAAAATATAACTCATGTATTAGATGTTCTTTGTAATGGTGGTTATGGGGCATGGATCGTAGGTGGTGCAGTAAGGGATTGCGTTTTAGATAAAAAGCCTACTGAGTTCGACATCTGTACAGATGCTACCCCCAAACAGGTCCAGGAATCTTTTGAGGAAACCATACCGACTGGAATCAAATTTGGTACTATTACTGTGAAGAGTGGTGGGGCGCAATACGAGGTTACAACTCTTAGAACAGAAACTGGTTATGGCGATGGTAGGCGTCCAGATGTTGTAGAATGGGGAACTAGCCTTGAAATCGATCTTTCTCGACGTGATTTTACTATGAATGCGATGGCATATGATTGTGCAAGAGAATTACTTCATGATCCATTTGGTGGAAAAGCCGATTTAGCATCTGGCAATCTACGTGCTGTTGGTGATGCTCACCACCGTTTATCCGAAGATGGACTCCGTATCATGCGTGCTTACAGGTTCATGGACCGGCAAGAAAAAGGTATTTGGCTCCCAGATAAACAATTATCTGCAGCTTTAATTGATAATAGAGCAATGCTGGCTCTAATTTCAATAGAACGTGTCTGGAATGAATTACAACGAATCATTATCGGTGTCAATTCAGATATTGTTCTTGCTAGAATGAATAGAGATGGGGTACTACCTGCCATATTTGGTTACTCTTTACCACTTGAATCCTTTGAATTGGTAACTAAATTACCGCGTGATCTCGAAGCGAGACTAGCAATACTATTCGCATCTCTAAAATCGTTAGAAGTCAATGATATTTTGACACGGCTAAGAGCTCCAAAGAAAGTTATCAAGCGCTGCAAGCATTTGCATTTTTTAATCCACAACTCACCTTCTAAGCATGAACTACGCCTCTATAGAATGGTCGTTTCAGAAGAAGTTGTCACTCATGCAGCCCTGGCTGCTGCAACTGGTAGAGATACTTCACTGATTGAAAAGTCACTACAATACCCGACCGATGTTGATTGTTTGATAGATGGTGAATGGTTGATGGATAAAACGAGATTCGAACCAGGGGTGAAACTCGGTAGGCTGAAGGATTGGCTTTACCGGATTCAAATAGAGCGAGGGTTTTCTTCAATAGCACAAATGGAAACAGCATTGTGTACTATTTCTTGGAATGAAGGTGATTCATCCGAATGGCCTGAAGTTAAGTGGCCATGAATCCTATAAATTAAGAGCGATTGATTGGTCGTAAGCATATGGCCGAAGAAACCGAACTGAAACGTGGCCTAAAAATGGGGAGTGCTCTAGCCGTTTTTATTGGTTTTGTAGCAACGATTGGAGGAGCTACTGAATTGGGCTCAGGCTGCTGTTTATTCGGGATATGTGGTTCCGTGATATTGGCTATTTCATCATCTACTGCAGCATTCAATGGCCAAGATGGTAAAATGGTGCTTAAACAAGACCCTAGTGGGACTTGGGTTTGGACTACAGATAATCCAGGGGAGCATCAAGAAATAGTAAAAGGCGGTGCTGCTCAATATAATGAACAATCAAGCCAAGTGCTGTCTAGAGTGATTAGTGAAGTACGTAATGGCTCTGATTTGGAAGAATTAGAACCTGCTGAACTGGAAACTCTAGCTGGCGCATATGGAATCAATGGTGGCTCCAAAGAACAGAAAATTGAGGCTTTGAAGAACTCTAAACTGGCTAGCAAGGCTCTGAAACTAACGGCTATAGCGGCTGTTGGTGGAGTTGGAGCAATAGGTGCTGCTAAGATTGTTCAATCCGGTCGCGAGCGAGCGGTTCAAAGAGCCGAAGAATTACGTCAACAAGGTAAAGAAAAATTACAAGGAAATATTGACAAACATGTACAACAAATCGATTCAAAACTACCTAAAAATGCAGATGGTGAAACGGCAACTGAAGTCGCAAATAATGTAATTCTTGATCAGATGTCTAACTATATCAAAGAGAATGACATGACTCCTGAAAAACTAATTGCACTGGGTGATATCAATAAAGACGGTAAACTCGATCCGGTAGAAATTTCAGGGGCTTTGACCGCTGCAATTGGATTTAGTGTTCCTATATTCATCGTAAAAGATGCCATTAAGCAATTTGATACAAATGAAGATGGAATTTTGGATTCTAATGAACTTCACAAGTTATGGGCGCATCTAGGATTTGATTTAGAAGAAGAGATGGAAGATGATGCTGAATTTAGTGATGAAGAAATCGATGCTGTACTAGAAGATGTGGAAGAGACTGAAGTTGTTGAAGAGATTACTATCGTAGAAGACCACGAGCCAGAACAAGAGGAACAGCCTCTCTCAGAAGAAATTATTTTAGATGAGTTTGAAGAGACTGTTATTGCTACTGAAGATACTTCTAACAACGAATTAACCGATGGAATCGACACTGAATTTGAAGAATTAATCGTTGAAATGGAAGAGGCTCGATTCACTAGTGAACGCCGGAAATTAATGGAAAAGCAAGTTACCGATTATCTCGTTAATATTAGAATCCAAAAGATGGAGAGAACTTTGATCGGCGACCCTGTATTCCGAGGTGGTCAATCTGTTCATGGCTTGATAGATGGCGGACCATATGTTGGTCTGGTAAAGATACCAGTAGCGTTCGATGAAATGATTCTATCACACAAAGAAGGTGACGAAATCAAAGTTCGAGCAAAGTTAGTTGATTTCTCAACTAGCCTCAAGAGGCCTGTTTTAGAGGCTAATGAACTACTCTGATTCATCTTTTTTGTGAACTACGACTGCAACTGCTAGTACAAGAGTTAGTAGTGGCATTGAAAGGAATGGCATGGACTCTTCTTCAGCCATTACCTCTTCCTCAGTATCTTCAGTTGTATTATTTTCAACTGCGGGGGCTGGGTTAACAATGATCTGGCCGACCATCCCTAGATTACGGTGCGGCTCACAATAATACTCGAAAGTTCCATTCAAGCCAGGCAGGAATACGAATCTATAATCCTCATCAGATTTTGTATCACCAGAATCGAAGGTTTCGTTCTCTTCTACGGCATTATGAGGGAGTAATTGCCCATCCCAAAAGAAGCGCACTGCATCACCTTCTGTAATAGTTACAGTCGAGGGACTGAAACGAAGATTAGTACTGTCAACAGTGATTATTGTGTCAACAGTACTGTTGTGGGCACTAACTGCTGGAATCGCACATACAGAGAGTAGCAACAAGGCAATTACAGTGGTTTTCATGCCGCGAGGTAATCAACATCATACTTAGCCTATTGTTTATGCAATCCAGATATTGTGCGTAGCAATTTCATGGGATGCTTCAGGAAATGACGAATAAGTGACATAAAAATTATTGAACATCTACGAATTTTTCTTTACCGCTTGCGTAAAGCTGCGCCCAATAGTGCAACAATTGCGAATACGGAATCCATGCCAATATGGCCTAATGCACTCGAATCATCGGATTCAACAATTGAGGTAGATTCCTGAATTGTGAATTGATCTCCAATGGTTCCATCGATTCGGTGGTGGGTCAAGGTTAGTTCCCTAACATCACCGTCATACACCAAACGCGTCCAACCATAACTGTTGTTTTCTCTGTAAGCGCTCCATTCGGGTTGTGGTTCATCTAATTCTTCGTATGCAGAACGACCGGCGATTCCGATGACTAGATGGATGGGTCCTTCACCACGAGAGAATCTATCGTCGTTGCCTGTATCCATTACAGCCTCTGCAGATACCGGCCATGTACGTTCATAGAAATGGTCGTGTCCTGCAATCACCAAATCAACACCCTGAGCCACATACATCTCTTCCAAAGAATCACGTAACTCTACTTCTGAGCCGTGGTAACTGTTACTGGAATACATCGGCTTGTGGCCATAAACAATCACAAAGGGAGTCACATCTCGATTGACTGAACTAAGATCTTGTTCAAGCCAAGAATACTGGGTACTTCCTGGTGCGTAATCATGTTCTGTCGACATGAAGACCATGTGCACGCCTGGGACATTTCGACTATACCAGAATGTTTCAGATTCTATTTGTTGGTCTGAATCAAAGCGATGTTCGTAGGGAGCAAATTCGTAGCCAGGCTCATTCTCATGATTGCCTACTGCTGTTAACCAAGGGATTACAGTCATGCTTTCTTGTTGGAAGTTGAACCAATTATCCCAGGCAGTTTGTTCGCCGTCAGCATAGGAGATATCTCCTGAAACAGTTACCATCTGTGCATCAGTATCGGCAATTATCGCCTCACTAACATCCATTCCTTCACTAGAATCACCATGGTCAGCAATGGAAATCCATTCAAAATGAGTTGCTGAAGGATCTATTGTGGTAAAATTGTACCATTCGGACATATCAGAATTTATATTACCAACTCGATATTCTATTTCCTGACCGAGCGGTAGTCCCGTCATCGTTGCCATGTGAAATGCCATATTATGATTACCATAGCAGTAGTTTTCAGCATCTACCTCACCTACATTTGAGCTAGGTTGATACTCCACTATTTCGTTCTCACTTAGACCATCTGTAGCCCAGATGACGGTCATTTCCGTCGGGTCGTCTGTCATTTGAAGATGGATTTGTTGGGTATTGGAACCAGTCGCAAGCAGGAGACCCGGGCAATCTTGTAGTGCCTCATCAAAACTCTGGGCCTGCGCCAATGGTGCGAGAAGCAAAATTACCAGCAATGGAAAGAGATGCCTCATGAACTCCCCTTGGCGCCATACATAATGGATTTGTTTATCCAGCCACTGGAATTCAAAAGCGCAATATGTTTACTATTCTCTATTCAGGGTTGAATTGCACGCGCTATGACGATACGTTGAACTTCTTGAGTTCCTTCATAGATTTGAGTAATCTTAGCATCTCTGAAAAATCGTTCAACAGGGAATTCCTTGGTATATCCATATCCGCCGAGGATTTGTACTGCTCTCTCCGAGACCCACATTGCTGTGTCGCCCGCAAACAACTTTGCCATACTGGCTTCTTTCGTATGTCTTGGACCGTCGTTAGCATAGTGCTCTTCCTTAGCATATGAGGCTCTATAGACCAATAGTCTCGCCGCATCTATGCGTGTAGCCATATCTGCGAGATATGATGTTATCATTTGGTGATGTGCGATTGGTTTACCGAATGCCTCTCTTTCATGAGCATACTTCAGTGCAGCCTCATATGCCCCTTGGGCAATACCAAGTGCCTGAGCTGCAATTCCAATTCGTGAATTATCTAAAGCATTCATTGCGATTGCGAAACCTTTGCCCGAACCTTTAATCGCGTTTTCAACTGGAACCTTACAATCTTCAAGAACTAGTGTACAGGTATCCGATGATCTGATTCCTAACTTATCTTCTTTCTTGCCAACTGTAAATCCTTCAAATGATTGCTCTACAATGAATGCAGTAGATCCTCCGTGCTTCTTTACACCATAATCTGGGTGATCTACATCTTTAGCAAATAATACATAAATTTGGGCTTGAGCACCATTGGTAACCCACATTTTTTCACCATTCAAAATGTAATGGCTACCATCATCGGATAATTTCGCTTTGCAGACCATTGCTGCAGCGTCAGTACCTGCTCCAGCCTCTGACAAAGAATAGGCTCCGACTTCACCAGCGGCTAGCCTTGGCAAATACTTGGCTTTCTGCTCATCGTTGCCATGAAGAGCGATCGTTTTGGAGCATAATCCTACATGTACACAGTACATTACTGCAAAAGATGGGTCGACTCTTGCAAGTTCCTCAATAATTATTGATTCTGAAATATCGTCTACTGGATTGCCGCCATATTCTTCGGGAATTGTAATTCCTTGAAGACCGTATTCGATGAACTGCGTCCACTCTTCCGCAGGTGGTATCTGATTTGCATCTCGATGCTCAATGGTCGGCGGTAGAACTGTCTCAGCGAAGTCTCTGACCAGTTCACGAATCATCTGCTGCTCATCAGTCTCTTCGAAGCGCATGTTACAGGCCAATGCGCCAAAGCATTTGAGCCATGCCCCTGTGTAAATATTGAGTTCTTGCAGTGTGTTCATATATTACTGGTCAAACGGGGCCACAAGGTTGAGACCATGGATGAAGAAGTCATGGAGTTTGGCGTCGCTGGAAGCCGTAAGTATTCGAGGGACCACGTTTGGTTCCAAGAAAAGGATGACCGCTTGGTAATTGGGATATCTGATTACCTCGGTTCTGATATTGGAGAAATACTACGTGTGATCCTGCCGCATGCTGAAACAGAGGTAGATGAAGAACAAAGTTTGTTCTCGATTTGGACTGCGAATGAAAAATTGACATTCCCTAGTCCTTTTGCTGGACAAATTGCTGAAGTGAACGGTGAAGTTGAAATTAATCCAGAATTGGTTAATGATTCCCCTTATGATTTGGGCTGGATTATCATACTAGATCCTCACGATGTGGATATGGAAAATCTGCTTGAAGATGAAGAATATATTAATTTCTTAGCTGAAGACTAATTGTGATATCTTCCGGTAGCCTCTTCAACGAGAGGTCGTGCGACTATTGCATGGACCTTGAGCGTCACGACTTCCAACTCACGGAGTTGATTGACCGTATCAAAGGTCATGATCACCGCTTAATCGCACTACAAATACCCGAAGGACTCAAGATGCAGGCCCTCGAAATGATGGATGAAATCGAAGATGAAACTTCTGCTAAAGTAATACTAGCAGCAGACCCGTGCTATGGCGCTTGTGATCTCGTCCATGATAAAATGAAGATGATGGGTGTTGAATTAGTCGCCCACATGGGACATTCCCAAATGAACATTGATTCTGGAATGCCTACACAATTCATTGATGTTACCTACGATGGTGATCCTGCTATCGACCCGGTACTACCGATATTAGCACAACATCGTGCTATTGCACAGGCAAGATTAGCTGAAGGTGATATTTCGGAGTTAAGTGAAGAAGAAGCCCAAGAACGGTTCTTAGATGCAGTAGGCCGAGTTGCTCCCCTGAAAGGTACTAAACTAGGATTGGTTGCTTCAATCCAGCACCTTCACCTTGTTTTCGATTACAAAGAACGATTTGAGGCCGCAGGGTATGTGGTTGAGGTTCCCGTTGGTGGTGCAAGACTTACTTTCCCAGGACAAGTTCTTGGATGCAATTATTCAGGGGATGATGATGAAATTGGGCATTATTTATTCCTCGGTAGTGGAGATTTCCATCCGATCGGTTTAGCATTGCATACAGGAAAACCACTAGCTATGCTCGATCCATATTCAGGGGATGCTAGCGAAATGGGTACGGAACGTATCGAAAGAATCCTCAGGCAAAGGTTTGGATTAATAATGGCTATTCAGGAAGCTCAGAACTTTGCAATACTAATTGGCGAAAAACCAGGGCAAATGCGCCGCAGCCTAGCACTGAAGTTGAAGAGATCTCTTGCAAAACATGGGAAAAAAGGATACCTTTTGGCACTTGAACATGTTGGCCCAGAATTAATCGACTTCTATCCTGTTGATGCTTTTGTAAATACTGCATGTCCAAGAATCGCAATTGATGATTCGGTCAAATATGCAAAACCATTAGTCACTCCATTTGAACTAGAAGTTGCCCTTGGAGATAAGAAGTGGGAAACTGGATATCAGTTCGATGAGATACCTTGAGAGTATATCTACAGTTGAAAGTTCAATAACCCTAGACGCTGACCATCTGTAGTCATGGGCTCCTATCTCGACCGTATCGGCGCTGGCCTCATCCTCAGTAGTGCTGAGGTTTTCGGCTTTGATTATATTCCAGATGACCTTGTTGGCAGAGAGGATATTCAGGGACAACTCGCATCGATATTCAGCAACCTGGCCCACCCAGAAGGAACTAGTAGGGCTGTTGTAACCGGCCCTGTTGGTTCTGGTAAAACGGTTTTAGTGAAGCGCTTTTGTATAGATATTGAAAAACATCTTGCTGAGAAGAGGAATATCAAAACCGTTCATGTAAATTGTAGAAATGCAGCAACTGCATCTCGAGTTATGCAAAAAATTGTCCAGGATTTAGACCCGGGACACCCAGATAGAGGGCTTGGTGTTGGTGAATTATTAACCAGTCTCAGAAGAATGATGAAAGGAGAAAATTCTCATCTGATAGTTGTTCTAGACGAGGTAGACCATTTGCTAAGACAATCCGGTGATGATGTTATTTACAAATTAATGCGAATCGATGAAGATCGTGATAAAGCAGGTACGCTTTCATTAATTTTGATTAGCCAAGAACAGGTGCTTGATTTACTTGAAGGCGCTGTTATTTCACGAATGGGCCGAACAAATCACATCAGAATGCCTCCATATGATGAGCAGGGATTATTGAAAATTGTATCCCAGCGAAGGGATTTGGGGTTAGTAACAGGGGCTTGTCCAGATGAAATATTGGACCTGATTTCCCAGGCAGCAGCACCATCTGGCGATGCACGCCAATCTATCGAATTGCTAGAGGGCGCCGCCAAACGCGCTGAGGCATCCGGACGCTCGTTAATTGAATCAAAAGATGTTCAGAAAACAGTAGTAACCATGCCAACTAATGTTGATTCTACTAATCTCGAAGAAATACCCGCACATGCAATGCTGATTTTACTAGGGCTATGTCGAAGACTAAAGAGACAAGAGAATGTTACTACCGGAGAAGCTGAAAAATTGTACAATGTTGTTTGTGAAGAATATGACCAAGACCCGAAGGGTTACACGACTTTTTGGAAGCATATTAGGCGCTTGGCGCAAGAAGATATCGTTGTAACTAGGACTGCTAAATCTGAAGTGGGACGCGGTAGAACACAGCACATTTCAATGCCCCATATGCTTCCTAGTGATGTTGCAAGGCGCTTAGAAACTCTAATTCCCACGAGACTACGCCGCTAAAACGGGATTTAACTCGGCACAAAGGGGCTAAATACCCGTCCTATGTCGGCAGGTTGCTCAAAGAGTTGATACCATGGCTGATAGTACATTCGTCGCAGTAGTCAATGACACAGATTCCGCCAATGGTGGACGGTCATACAACATGAATGTGAGTGGTAACAACCTCTCACAATTTCTTGGTAAGAAAATCGGTGATGTTATCGATGGAATCTTTGTAGGCGAAGGTGAACAAACCCTTGCTGGATACAAACTAGAAATCACAGGTGGTTCCGATAAGACTGGAACACCAATGCGAACAGACCTCGCTGGAGGATCACGCCAATCTATCCTCGTTACTGCATCGACTGGTTTCAAAGGCCACAGTTTAGTTCACAAGGCAAAGGGTGGCGAAAAGAAGCGATTCCGTTACAAGCCAGATGGTATGAGGAAGCGCCGCTTCTTCCGTGGCAACACAATCACACAAGATACACGTCAGATTAATCTCAAAGTCGTAGAGGCTGCTAACAAGAGCCTCGCAGATATCCTCGGAGCAATTTCAGAGGAGAGCAGTGAGTGAAGCCGCGAGGCTGATCTGTGAGTATCTGGGGTGAGGGGAAGCATGGCACGCAAGCTTCCTGTTCAACCAGAAATCAACATTGGACTAGTAGGTCACGTAGACCACGGTAAAACAACACTTACTCAAGCATTGTCCGGCGTTTGGACAGACACTCACTCCGAAGAGCGAAAACGTGGTATCTCTATCAAATTAGGATATGCAGATACCGCATTTTACAAAACCAGTAAAGGCGAATATTATGCTACTGGCCGTAAGCCAGGTGGTGGAAATGATGACATTACTGAACTTCAGAGAGTTATTTCATTTGTCGATGCTCCTGGTCACGAGACTTTGATGGCGATTATGATTACAGGTGCAAGTATCATGGATGGAGCAATGTTGATGGTTG
>Ga0315322_10003535_pt1 | contig 12066 bp, 13 predicted proteins | sample M110021515metaG_FD_203461 | JGI IMG/M metagenome (GOLD analysis project Ga0315322, IMG submission 203461) | Ammonia-oxidizing marine archaeal communities from Monterey Bay, California, United States - M1 100m 21515 | ecosystem: Environmental > Aquatic > Marine > Intertidal zone | place: USA... | reverse complement strand
GCAAATTAAAAAGTTTGGGATTAAATATCCATCTATGATTACTCATCCTAAAACTGTGTGGGGAATACAAACGCCTAAAACACTTCCAGCTACTTATTTTATCTCTCCAGATGGAGAAATTGTTTTTACTAGTTTAAAACCCCAAGATGAAGCTAGCTTATCTCTAATATACGAAGACTTACAAAACGGAGTTTAAATAATTCTTTGCAATTAAAGACTCTGGGTTCACTTTATTGCCATCAAAATAAACTGTCCAATGAAGATGTGGGCCTGTTACACGTCCGGTTGCTCCTACCAAACCAATCTCACTAGATTGCTCGACTAAATCTCCTAGTTTTGCTTTGATTTCACTCATATGCGCATAAGAAGTAAAAAGACCATACCCATGATCAAGAATTAAAGTGAAGCCGGTATAAAAATAATCACCTGTTAAAACCACCTTACCTTTTAGAGGAGCAACAATGGGCGTTCCGATATTTCCACGAAGATCTAGAGCTAAATGAGCTGACCTAGGCAGCTCATTAACAAATCTTTGCTTACCAAATGGTGATGTAACAATTCCTGGTACCGGAGCAATAAAATTAAAAGAAGGAGTAATTTCTGTTGTTGAATTACTCAAGGCCGTTTTAATTTCTATGGCCTCTTTATTTGCTCTAGCTTGATCTTCTTTGCTTAAGGTAACCTTGCTTTCATCAGCAATAGTAATTCTCGATTCTCCAAAGTTCACCCAATTTACTTTCACGTTTACATGATGTCTGGTAATCACCAGATCTTGTTTCACAAAAGGGAGGCTTACCAATTGCTTTGTTCCTGAAGAGGTTTTAAAGGCTAAGATATCAAATGTTTCTTGAGCTGCGGCTGGAATTGATATGATTTCTCCACTTTGACCTTCGAATAAATCATTTGCAAAAGTTTGCAAGCTTATCAAGCTAAATAAAGCTAACAGACTGAAGGTTTTAATCTTTTTTTGAAACACTTGCACTAAACCCTCCATTTGCAAGGCGAGCAGTCACACTATCTCCAACTTTAAGATCGTTTGAAGATTTTAAGGCTTGCCCATTCTCGTTCATTACAATTGCATAGCCTCTATCAAGAACAGCCAAAGGGCTGATTGCTTTCAGATTAGAATGAAGGCTTGCCAGCATTAATTTTTGCTTATCAACTAAATTTTTTATTTGAGAATTCAATGAGTTGAAATTATTTTTTAGACTATCCTCATACTTACCAAATTTTTGCAATGCGCTTGATTGATAAATCTGAGCAGTATTTAACTGGAGGTTTTGTTTTGCGCCACTCATGATGCTTTGCATGATATTTGTAAGACGAATCTCAACGTTATCAAGAGATTGAGATTGCTCCTTGAGCATGGCGAGTGGACTTTTTAAATTTTGTGAGGCAAAGAGAATTGCCTGAGATTTTTCAGTTAATCTTGCTTGCACTAAATAACCAAGGGTTGCTTGCCATTCTTCCAGCCTGTCTTCGAGTTGAAAATAATACTCTGTAACAAGCTCAGCAGCTGCTGTTGGAGTAGGGGCTCTGAGATCAGCAACAAAATCTGTAATAGTAAAATCAATCTCGTGGCCAATACCAGAAATGATGGGCAGAGGATAGTTAAATATTTCTCTTGCTAAGCTTTCATTATTGAACGCCCACAAGTCTTCAATTGATCCTCCACCTCGGCATATCAAAATTACATCAAAAGCATTTTCAGGATTAAGGTTGTTGTAGTTTAAAGTGTTTTGCAAAGCTTCAATCACTGTCTTTGGAGCAGTATCGCCTTGAACCGTTGCAGGAATTAGAGACACTTGACTGATAGGAGCGCGTCTTTGAATGGTAGTTAGGATATCTTGAAATGCTGCGGTAGATTCGGAAGTGATGACTCCAATGTGTTTTGGTTGAGAGGGGATTGGTTTTTTAATATCTTGAGCAAAAAGACCTTCTGCATCTAATTTTTTCTTAAGCTCCTCAAATTGATGCATTAGATTTCCCGCTCCTGCAGGCTGCATTGAGCTAACAATCAATTGATAATCTCCGCGCGGAGCATAGAGGCTAACTTGGCCCTTTAAAATACATTGGTCACCATTTTGTGGATCAAAGTTTAATCTTAAATTTTGATTTCTAAACATGGCACAGCGAATAGCGCCATCTTCATCTTTTAAAGTAAAGTAGATGTGCCCAGAAGAGGGACGTGCTATGTTTGAAATTTCCCCTAGAACAGAAACACCCCTAAATTGATTTTCTAAAAGTTTTTTTGCCTGTTGGTTCAGTTCCCCAACAGAGATAATTTCATCTCCTTGTTCTACAATGTCAGCACACATAAACGAAGTATATATTGATGTCATCACAATTAAAGTCAGCGCAGAATTTTTTTATCCTGTGTCTTGGAGGTAGCCTCATTGGATTGGCTCCCTTGTTTGTAAGGTGGAGCGAGCTATCTCCCTCTTGGAACTTATGCTATCGAATGTTCTTAGCTCTGCCATTTTTAGCGCTTATAAACTTTTACTTCAATGGTTCGCATGCCTTTAGATTAAAAAATCGTAAGCACTTATTGTTGGTACTTATTGCCTCACTCGCATTTGCAGGAGATATGAGTTCTTGGCATTGGAGCTTGCAGTTCACTTCTGTGGCTAATGCAACAATTTTTGTAAATACTGCATCCATTTACATGTTGATCTTCGCTGTAATAATATTTAAAGAATCGATTTCTAGACAATTTATTTTGTCTTTTGTTTTAACTTTTGTAGGAGTAATTGGACTTATATATTTTTCAAATATTAAAACTGAGGGCGCCCTCATGGGAGATGGAATTGCATTAATGGCAGCATTTTTATATGCCGCATATTTATTGATTATTTCTCGATTAGGCGAAGAAAGTTCTATTAATATAATTTTCTACACGACACTATTCACTGGAATGTTTGGTTTGGTGTTTGCTTTATTTGAATCAAGAGATTTTTTACCCAGTTCGTCAGCCCAATTTTACAATTTATTAGCTATGGCTATTTTGTGCCAAGTCGGAGGCCAGTTTTTTATTACTTACAGTTTGCCAAAGATCAAAGCTTCCTTAGGATCTATTGGTTTGCTAATGCAACCAATCATTGCAACTATTTTTGGGGCTATAGTATTTTATGAATACCTCAATTTTATTCAATTAAGTTTTGTCATCCTTGCATTGCTTGGTATATATTTTGCTAGATTAGAGATTAAACCCACAATGGAGTTAAAGCGTGAAACCCAAAACTAAAGCACAAGAGCTCGGCTTTCTTTCAAGAGATTATGCTGTAGCAAAAGATAAAAAAAACTGGTTAGCTCTCTTCGATGAAGATGCCATAGTTCAGGATCCAATTGGTAAAAGCCCATTAGATCCCGAGGGTAATGGTCACCAAGGGATTGCTGCAATTGAAAAGTTTTATGACACAGTCATCGCCAATGGCAACATAGAATTTAATATCTTGGAATCGATTCCATGTGCAGAGGAGTGTGCAAACTATGTAGAAATAGTGAACGTTGTCGGGGATGTCAAAATAGAAACTAAAATGATCGTAATTTATCGTGTAAATTCAAGTGATAAAATAGTATCATTACGGGCCTTTTGGGATTACCAAAACATGGAAGATCAACTTAAGGCATTATTTTAAATATTGGGTGATTAGCTCAGTTGGGAGAGCATCTCGTTTACACCGAGAGGGTCGGCAGTTCGAGCCTGTCATCACCCACCAAATAAACAAAAAAAGCCCGGAAAATTCCGGGCTTTTTTTTTAAACTAATTTTAGTTAGCTTTCTGAGTCACTTACAGCAGCTGACCAGATAACAACACCAAATAAGATCTTGTTAACAAAGTCTGCTAGGTTGTAAACGAGGTTCAATGAAGCGCCGTCTACTCCTCCAGCTAGATAGCCTAAAGCATACCCAAGAGGATAAATTGCCCAACCCACAATGATGATCCACATCATAGTGTTGTAGGCAGTTTGAACAGCAGCGTTGCCTGATGCATTTCTTGCTTCGGCACCTTCACCCATCCAAAGAGTATGGATCATGTATAACCAAGCTAGCATCCCAACAATAAATGCTGGCATAGCACCCATTAGCCCTGCTTCACCCATGTAACCAAATACCAACATCACTATAGAACCAACAAAAAGTTTGTAGAATAGTGAAGCAGCAACATTAGTTACAGCTTTAAGGATTAAATAGAACTCAATAATTAACAATGGCACTGTTAGTAACCAGTCAATGTATCTGAATACTGTTGGTGTTTCACCAGTATCAATCCAAACACCTCTCATGTAGAGATAATGCCAAAATGCAATACCTGTGACCAAACCAGAAATTGTTAATGATGTTTTCCATTTTGCAGCTACGCGATCTCTTTCAACAAAGAAAAACGCAGTTGCAGCTAACAAAGCAGCTGTAACTAGCCAAAAAGAAACTCCAACATAATCACTTGCGTTGAGATCTCCTCCTGATGCAGCAAAAGTAGGAACACTCATTACACCAGCTAAAAGCATAAGTAATTTCATTTAATACTCCTTTTTTATTAATATATTAATACTCTCCTCCATGGAAAGTACAAATAGCATATCAAAAATTAAACTTTTGAGTAAAATTATTAATATTATTTAATTCATTAAATTTGACAAAATTATCACTAATAAGGTACACAAAAAAAGTTGCAGAAAAATTAAAAAAAGCTATCATTCCCAAGCGTTCGCGGTCCGGTAGTTCAATCTGGTTAGAACGCCGCCCTGTCACGGCGGAGGTTGCGAGTTCGAGTCTCGTCCGGATCGCCATTTGAATAAAATATGAGCAGCCAAATATTACTTATACTTCTCAATCTATTGATTGCTGGGGTCATCTTTAGCCATCTAGCTTTAACCACGCCTATAATTTTTAAAACTCTTGAAGAGGAAGATGCATCTCGTTTTTTACGCGCAATCTTCCCTCGATATTATCTGCTTATATTTCTATTATCTCTTCCAGCTTTGACTCTTCTCAACTTTCAAGATTCGCTATTAAGTTGGTGGTTAGGATTTAATCTTTCTGTTCATGCATTAGTTGGATTAATTGGAATTCCAATAACAAATGCTGCAAAAGATAGAGGATGGGATAAAGTTTTCTCTCTTTCACATGGTGTTAGTGTTTATTGCACCATCGTAATATTTGCTCTTAGCATCATTCAGTTTTTCCTGTTAATTGATTAAATTTTATTTTGCATAAAAAATTGAATCTCGAAACCAAGGTATGCGAGCAGTGTAATCGCTTATTTGCTTGGAGAAAAAAATGGGATCGAGCTTGGGATGAGGTTAAGTTTTGCAGTAAAAAATGCAAAGCTGAATCAAAAAAAAATTGAACTAATGCTTGAACTTAGTGGTTTCAGCACCATATTGTTTTCAAAGGGGATAAATAACTATGGCTAGACCAAAAACAAAATCTTTTCAAACTGAAACCAAGCAGCTTTTGCAGCTGATGATTCATTCATTATATTCAAATAAAGAAATCTTTCTGCGGGAGCTTGTATCTAACTCTTCTGATGCTCTTGATAAACTTCGATTTAATGCTATAGAAAATTCAAAGTTACTTGAAGGAGATACTGATTTAAAAATAAATATTAGTTTGAATTCACAAAATAACTCCATCACTATTTCAGACAATGGAATCGGGATGACCGAAGATGAAATTATTGAAAACATTGGAACCATAGCGAAATCCGGTACCGCTCAATTTTTATCAGAAATGACTGGAGATAAGAAAAAAGATTCTAATCTTATAGGTCAATTTGGGGTAGGTTTTTACTCCGTATTTATGGTGGCTGAAAAAGTATCAGTCCACTCAAGATCTGCAAACACATCCTCAGATGAGGCGGTCATGTGGGAAAGCTCTGGAGAGGACACATATCAACTATCGAAGATTCCAAAAGAAGAAAGAGGAACTAAGATCACCATCTATCTCAATGAAGAGAACAAAGAATTTTCTGAAATGATGAGAGTTAAATTTTTACTTCAAAAATATTCACAATATATTAACTTTCCCCTAATTCTGAATCCTGAAGAGGGCGAACCAGAAACCATTAATGACTCAGAAGCCATTTGGTTAAAATCAAAGAGATCCGTTAAAGCAGATGAATATAAAGAGTTTTATAAATTTATAACCTATGATTCCAACGACCCTTTAACTTGGATGCATAACAAAGTTGAAGGCAAGCAAGAATATTCAAGTTTACTTTTTATTCCTGAAAAATCGCCCTATGATCTTTGGAACAGAGATTCCCCAAGAGGAATTAAGTTATTTATCCAGCGCGTATTCATCATGGATGATGCTGCTCACTTTCTTCCTTTATACCTTCGTTTTGTTAAAGGAGTGGTTGATTCAAGTGATTTGCCTCTAAATGTTTCGAGAGAGTTACTTCAAGCTCATCCTTTAGTTGATTCAATTAAAAAAGGTCTAAGCAAGAGGGTTCTCGATACTCTGAAAAAAATGCAGAAAGATAAACCAGAAGACTATCAGAAATTTTGGAAGGAATTTGGTCTAGTTATTAAAGAAGGCCCAGCAGAAGATTATGAAAATTCTGAGTCTATTGCTGAGCTCTTTTTGTTTGCAAGCACAGCATCTGATGAAAATAAAGTTGACACCACTCTTGACCAATATATAGAACGCATTAATGGCGATGAAGAAAAAATTTATTACTCCATTGCAGATACTTATGAGGCTGCGGTCAACTCTCCACATATCGAACATTTAAAAGCTCATGGAACTGAAGTTTTGCTTTTGACTGACAGAATCGATGAGTGGCTTATGTCTTCCCTCATGCAATTTAAAGGCAAAACATTAATCAATGTTGCTAAAGAAGAATTAAAGGAAGGGGCTAAAAAACCTAGGGTCACAAAAGAAAAGCAGGAAATTATTGATAAGATGAAAAAATCTTTAGACGCAAGAGTATCGGATGTTATTGCAAGCTCCCGTCTGGTAGATTCTGCAGCTTGCTTAGTACTTTCCAAAGATGAGCCAGGCGCCCAACTCAAAAGAATTTTGGAAGCGTCCGGGCAAACTTTTGATGAATCCAAGCCAGTTTTTGAAGTCAATTTAAAACATAAACTTATTAAAAAACTAGGCAACTTGTCTGGAAAAGAATTCTCTAACTTTGCTGAATTTTTATTTGATTATGCAATTATTGCAGAGGGCGGATCGCCAAAAGACCCTGCTAAATATCTCAGACAATTAGATAAATACTTAGGATAGATGACAACTACAAAACAAGTTGCAGTTCTCGGTGGAGGTAGCTTTGGTACAGTTTTAGCAAATATTGCTGCATCAAATGGCTACGAGGTTCGTTTATGGGTTCGTGACGCTGAGCAGGCTTTGAGGATTAATTCTGAGGGAGCCAATGCAACTTATCATCCTGAATTAAAGCTATCGGACAAAATTACTGCTGATGATAATCTAGCTTCGGTAGTTGCAGATTCCCAATATATTTTAGTCGCGACGCCAAGCATTATATTTGAGGAAGTAATATCCCGTTTAGAGCCATTGATTAGTCCCTCTGTGACTGTTATTTCTTGCACTAAAGGAATTAAGCCTGAACCTTTTAGAACCATGACAGATATAATCAATCAGCACTTAGGACATATTATAGGTGACAAAGTTGGGGCTCTCAGCGGCCCAAATCTTGCCAAAGAAATAGCTGAAGAAAAGGTAGCAGGAACAGTTATTGCCTCAGTGAATGAGAGCATAACATTTGAGATTAAATCAATGCTGTCTTCAAATACTTTTAAGGTTTTCTCTAGCAAAGATATGCAAGGTGTTGAATTGGCTGGAGCCTTAAAAAATATATATGCCATTTGCTGCGGTATTGCTCATGCAAAATTAGTTGGAGAAAACGCATTGGGATTCATTGTTACTAGAAGCATGGCAGAGATGAGCAGATTTGCTGTAGCTAAGGGAGCAAATCCAATTACGTTTTTAGGCTTAGCAGGCATGGGTGATTTAATGGCAACATGCACCTCAAAGTTATCAAGGAACTTTCAGCTAGGTGAGCTCATTGCAGAAGATCTTTCTTTGCTTGATGCAAAAGAGAAAGTTGGGCAAGTTGCTGAAGGAGCAAGGACTGTGGAGGTCGTTTTTCATGAAGCGCATAAAATGAGTGTGAATATGCCGTTAGTAAATTCGTTATACGAAATACTATATTCTGACTCATCATCAGATCAATTAATTCAGGATTTGCTCGATCACCCTAATGAAGTTGATGTAGAATTTACTTACAAGGAAAAAAAATTATGAATGAAATAAATAAAGACGAACTATTAGATCTGAAGAAATGGCAGCGCCTTTTTTTCATGGTCATCTATTCCATTGCTATTAATTTTGTTGTTAGCATCTTAATATTCCTTGTTGCAATTCAATTTATTTTTTATTTGTTCACATCCAAAACAAATAACCAACTCCAATCAGCTAACAATTGGCTGCATGGATTCTTTAATGATTCGTTGAACTTCTTGAGTTTTAATACCAATTCTAAGCCTTGGCCTTTTAATGGTAAGACAGAAGAGCCAGACTCCAATGAAGAAGTTGATATTGTCGAAGGCGAATCTGAGGAAGTTAACCTAGACGAGGAGCAGCCAGAACAACCTAGACCTTAAGCAAAGATAAAAATTCTGCCCTGACTTCAGGATGTGCTTTGAAACTGCCGCCTAGTCTGCTTGTAATTGTTGAGCTGCCAGTATCTTCAACACCTCTCGACTTCACGCAATAATGTTGTGCATCAACCATTACTGCTACATTTTCTGTGTCTAATATAAAGGACAGTGCGTGATATATTTGTTCAGTTAAGCGCTCTTGAATCTGCGGCCTCTTAGAAAAGTATTCAACAATCCGGTTAATTTTTGATAAACCTAATACATTTTTTTTAGGAACATATGCAACTGTTGCCAAACCATCAATAACAACAAAGTGATGCTCGCAATTAGATTGCACAGAAATGTTTCTTTCGACGATCATTTCATTGTAATTCATCTTGTTTTCAACCACAGTGGCTTTAGGAAAAGCATCGTAATCTAGCCCCCAAAAGATTTCGTTAACATACATTTTAGCAACGCGTTTTGGAGTATCCATTAGGCTATCGTCTTTTAAATCAAGCCCTAAGGTTGTGACAATCTCATCAAAGTGACCTTCGATCTTGTCAATTTTTTCTTTACGCGACAAGCCATTATCAATAACTGGAGTTTCGACTCCAACTGAAACTAAATGTTTGTGCACCTTTTGCCCTAGAGCAGGGTCAGTTTTTGTTTTGTCATATGACATGTACCTTTTCTCCTTCCTTACACGGATATATTACTATTTTAAGGTATCTCCTAGCTCTTTGTCCTGTAATTTCAGCAATTAGATGTACCATTTTTTTGGTCGTTACTTTTAAAAAAATTCTTTGTAAGGCAGGGTTGATTCTAAATAAAACTTTTCATCATTTAATTTATTCGTGATTTGATGTGATTCAACTTCAAAATCATTGACACCATCTATGACATCTTCACCAAAAATATACCTAGACATCATGTCTCCCTGAAGAATTTTATTTTTATTTTCTAGCAATTGCTCATCTATTGCTTGCTTTTGTTTGAGGTATTTATTTATCTGGTCTTTTGAATATTTTGATTGCAATAGTTGCATAGTTTTAGACGGGGAGGCAAGCAAAGCAGTGCCATTGTTGCCACCAAAACCTTTTGCATTTAAAACAGCAAAATCAAAATCATTGTTCTCAAATTCTAAATTTTCTAATAAAAAATTTACATTTTCACTGTAGACATTGTCAGCAAGTTTTGGAGTAGAGGCTATGCCTGGAATCATGTTATTCCTCCAACTACCTAACGAACTGATCATTTGATCTCCGCCTGCGGCTGCCAGAGAGTGGCCAAGATAAGATTTAATAGCGGTCACAGGTAAAGATTTAATACCAAAGGCTTTGGATAAGCTGGAGATAATGTGGGATTCACTTTCTCTGTTTTGTGGAGTACTAGTTCCGTGCGCATGAAAAAAAGTTTTATTTATAGCATCTTCACCAAAATGCTTTTTAATTTCGCTAAAAGTTTTTCCAACTGTTAAATAATTTCCAGCTCCAGGACCAGAAATTGATTTTTTATAACCATCAGCATGAATATGGCTAGATAAGGCTGCACCGTGAATATTTAATCCAAGTTCAATAGCGAGGCTGTCTGCCATCAAAACCACAAACTGAGCAGACTCTCCTAAACTCATGCCAATATTCTCACCAAAGGGCCTACAGATTTTTCGATGATTGGGTTCAGCAAAATTTTCACCAAGCTTTTCTTGCAACTTCAAGAGATTTCCATCTTCTGCTAAACCCTTGGTGGCAGAAAATGCTTCATATATTTCAGGCACAATTCCTGACTCTGCTGCGCCAACAATACTAATTAATGATTCTCCTGATTGAATCATCGAAATTCCAAGCTTAAGGTTGTATTGAAAAGTTGCACATGCGCCTGTGTAATTACCTGTAGAGCCCATGCTCCCCAATACATATGCATGACCAAAGTCTGCGCTGCCTTCTCCTAGTGACATGGCCATATGTTTGCTCGTGATTCTAGAACCAGCCAAGGATGCTTGAAACATTCCCCCCATCCCGTATTTATCAGCTTGAGCAACAGCGCAACCAGAGACACATGATATTTTTTGTCGAGGCACCTTTGATAAAATTTCTTCCCATGGCAAACCAAGACTCATGACAGCGTCAGATAAACCAAAAATAGTCATTGCAAGGCTGCGTGGGTGCTGTCTTGAATTGTATGTTTTAGCAGGATTAAATCCTGAGGGGAGTTGCCCTCCAGCTAAGGTAGGTAATTTTGGAGATCTAAAATTATGATCATCAAAGAAATCATCATCAATGGTTCTAAGCAGAGTTTTATTTAAGATTTTTTCTTTTTTATTGGTTCCCATGAGGTGGCCAAGACTTTGCAATACCTCATTTTGTTTTTCTGCATTAATACTATCGAATAGAATTCTCTGGTGAGAGAAATCAAAGATTGATCTTCCAGCTGCATTAATCCCACCGTAACCAACAATCAAAGGAAGGTTAGACATGCTTAATTAATTTTTGAGCAGCTAACAACGTATTAAGAATTAAAGTATTAATCGTCATGGGGCCAACTCCTCCAGGAACAGGAGTATGAGCAGAGGCAATAGAGTCAATATCTTGAAGATCTATGTCGCCACATTTCTCTGCAGGATGGTAGCCAGCATCAATGACCACAGCTCCATTTTTAATCCAGTCTTTCTGTATTAGGCGAGGAACTCCAACCGCCCCAACCAATATATCAGCATTTTTAATTTTTTCTTGTAGATTTGTTGTCCTAGAGTGACAAATTGTAACGGTCGCGTTTTCATTTAATAACATCATAGCCATAGGTTTTCCAAGAATAGGACTTCTACCAACAACAACTGCATTTTTACCAGAAATTTCAATTTTATAATGCTCAAGGATGCGCATAATTCCAGCAGGGGTGCATGAACCAAATGCTTCTTCTCCCATGGTCATTTGACCAAATCCTATACAGGTCACACCATCAACATCTTTATTAACATTAATGGCATCAAAACATTCGCGCTCATTGATTTGAGATGGCACGGGATGTTGCAATAGTATGCCATGAACATTGCTATCCTGATTCAGTTTTTCAATAGCTTCTATCAACTCTTCGGTTGTAGTTTCTTTGCTAAGCTCCAATGCTATCGAATCCATACCAAGTCTGGCGCAAGCATTTTTTTTCATTTTTACATAGGTCGCTGATGCGGGATCTACACCAACTAAAATCGTTGCTAATGTTGGAGTGATGCCGTTTTCTTTTAATTTGGAGACACTCGCTTTTATATCCTCTTCAGCTAACCGAGCAAGTGCTTTTCCGTCTAAAATTTTTGATGGCATGATTCCATTTTCTCATCATTAAATTTTTATGCAATGGAGATTGATTATTTAACCTTAAAACTTTAAGATCACTCGTCTCGGGGTATAGCGCAGTCTGGTAGCGCACTCGCTTTGGGAGCGAGTGGTCGTAAGTTCGAATC
>Ga0315322_10003534_pt1 | contig 12066 bp, 9 predicted proteins | sample M110021515metaG_FD_203461 | JGI IMG/M metagenome (GOLD analysis project Ga0315322, IMG submission 203461) | Ammonia-oxidizing marine archaeal communities from Monterey Bay, California, United States - M1 100m 21515 | ecosystem: Environmental > Aquatic > Marine > Intertidal zone | place: USA... | reverse complement strand
TAGCGGGATCTGGCAAAACCCCCCTTGGCTATATTTGTCCTACTGATGACCAAGGAAAGATCGTCAGAAAGTCAGGTAACGCGGTTGGATGCGGGTGTTATTGTGGTGCCGACTCCCCATCATACAAGAGGAACTTAACAAGTAATAAGAATGTGACAACCGCAAACTGGAATACTGTTGGGGTAAATGAAGCTACGCGTTCGGCACTTTTAGCAGAAACACGTCAGCAAGCAGATATGAAAGACATTTTAAATACACCAGCCCCTTGGGAGTGCCCCCCATCAGGACAATGTACGCCGAAAAACGCGGCGCAGGGTTGGTTAGCTAGATATGTGAGAACTTTTTACTATGAACAATTAGATCTCTTGAGTCCGGTGTACTTCACGCCGACAGATTTAGTATATGTAGCAGGCAAAGATGGCAGCCGGGGATGGTGTACTGCTAAGCAGGCCATTGATAACGGTGTAGCGTGCTATCTTATTTCTACAAATTCCACTAGCCTGCTGAGTCTCTCTATAAATGGTATTTCTGGTTCTGGGAGTCGCGTTGACACTTCAGGTATGTTTGGTATATGCAATGATCAAACATATAAATTCTCACAATTTTCTAGCAAAATAGGTATCTACATCGCAATAGGATTAATCGGAATTGCTCTTCTTTTTGTATTACTGGATCACGGAATTCATTCAAGTCATGGTGCAAATTTAGCCAACCCATCCGAGGTGCTGGCGGGGGATGATGGAGCCGAGTAATTTTGAGTGATTAAAAAATCTCAATTTAATTGAAAATCTCAATTAAATTCTAAAAACCATATTAACTCCTTTCTCCGCGAATTCTTCTAGCCAACTGTATATCTTTTGGCTCTATTTTTTGTCTCTTAGCGTGAATAGCGTTGAGATTAGCGTCTTCTAGCAATTTTACCAGATAATGCTCAGCTGCGTACTGAAGCAGAGTCATTGCCTCTTTGCTAAATCTTAAATCGGTCTTATAATCTTGGCCGATTTCTCTGATCAGTCTCTGAAAAGGTAGCATACCGATATGAAGACAACTTGATTGTTTTTGATAAAATCTAATTTTTCTTAACGCGACAGTGCCTGGGAGAAACCTATGAGGTTTTTGCCCCATACCGAATGAGAATCCGTAACCATGCTTGGGACATGGTTTGGCTTTGGGCTTACCACGAATAGCACCACCGGATGGCTCGTGTCTATTTAATGCCGCTTCTACATCCTCCACTGAAACTGTTCTTCTACGACTATGTTCTGTATAGAGAATCGCGTTCTTTAGAACATTTTCTAAATAGACTTTAAGAACACCTCTTATTTCTTCGTATACTAATCCGCTAATTCTTTTAACACCCGCAACATGAGCCAGACGTTGAATAGCTCCTTTTGTAACTCCTTGGATGTTATCACGTAACACTTTACGATGACGTCTTCTCCCGCTTCCTCCTCGTAATCGGAGAACTAAGTGAAGCGTTGCTTCTTTTTGAATATTATAATCAGATAAAGTACGACCGTCTTCCAACTGTTTACCAGCGAAGATCAATCGTTGTTGGTCAGGAGGGATACCTTCTTTATCCTGGATCTTTGCTTTTACGTTGTCAATAGTATCAGATGGTTCTACGTCTAAGGTGATGGTTTTACCCGTTAGAGTTTTGATAAATATTTGCATCTTTTATATTATATAATATAAAAAAATGAGTAGCAGAAAACGAACTAAACGTAAAGTATACACATTCAAATCTCATATCTATAAAGTTCTTAAACAGGTACATCCCGACATGGGATTTACCGCAGACGCTAAAGAACAAATGAATCACTTCGTAGAACATTTTGCTGATAAGATAGCAGATGAAGCAGCTTTTTTGGCTAAAAAAGAACACAAAAAAACCATTTCTTCTCGCGAAGTTCAAACGGCTGTGCGATTAACTCTCCCAGGAGAACTAGCCAAGCACGCGGTCAGCGAAGGAACCAAAGCCGTAACTAAATACACGTCACATTATTCAAGAAAGGGGAAAAAGGTATCAAAGAGTTGGAGAGCCGGACTTCAATTTCCAGTGTCCCGATTCAAGACAATCCTCCAGAAACATGCTCCCAGGGGATTCAGAATTGGTGAAGGCGCTCCTGTATATCTCGCGGGTGTGATGGAATACCTGACAGCGGAAATGTTGGAATTAGGTGGAAATGCAGCCCGAGACAATAGGAAATCCAATATTAATCCTAGACATTTGCAATTGGCATCTCGTAATGATGAAGAATTAAGTAAGATGTTAGGAAAACACCACATAGTTGGTGGAGGTGTGTTGCCGAATATCCATGCTGTTCTTTTACCAGACAAGAATAAGAAGCGGAAACAACAGAGCGCTCGTCGGAAAAAAGCCAGAAAGAAAAGTAGGAAGCCGAAAAAGAAATAATTTTTATATCTTATATGAAATACCATCATTATAAGATATCACTACACCATCTTTAATATCAAACATACGTTTGTTCCATTTTCTAGAAACCTTTTTATACCATCGCTGAATGATCTGAGCGTGTGTGTCTTGATGTATCAGCATTAAACCACACTCAACGCTGCACACAAGATTTGCATACTTATGATAGTAATACCACCGATTGAAGATATCAGTGATAGCTCTGGATTGGAAAGTTCTATGACAACACAAGCACGTATTCATTTTAATTGTCGTTAATTTCTTTTAAGAATAAAATGACAAAACAAGTAATCCCAAAAATTCCTCGCAAGAAAGCGCATCAGTTGTATAAGATTATGTATGATTTTGATAATTTTTGCAGAGAACACAACCTACAGTACTGGGTCGAAGGTGGAACGTTAATGGGTGCGTTACGCCATGGTGGTATTATTCCATGGGACGATGATGTTGATGTTCAAATGCTTATGGATGATTATCGTAGACTAAAAAAGATGAAAAAGGAGTTAAAACAGCACAATTTGGTAATCCATTACGAAAAGACATATGGAAATTTAATGAAAATTTGTTACGCAGATGGAAAGCCTTTAGGGAAAGATAAATCTTGGAGTTTCCCATTTATTGACGTATTTAGTATGAGAGTATCGAGAAATAAAGAATATTATCAGTACTCTAACCCACTCTGGAGAGAGCTATCTGGTAGTAAAATATACGCAGCGGATGTTTTCCCGCTGAAACGAATCAAATTTTGTGGTACTAAAGTATATGCTCCTCGTAACGGCGTGAAATACTTGAAAGAAAATTACGGGAAAAATGTTATGAAAGAAGCGTATTTCCAAGGATTTCATTCTGGTATTTATGGTCCCGGGGAGAGAGCCATGATCGGAACATATTTCAAGTTGAAACACTTCTCACCAGCCAAACCTTGTTATAAACCAAAGCCAAAAAGAAAATCTAGCAGGAAACCACGTCGCAAGGTTAGTAGGAAAAAGAGTAGGAAAAAGAAAGCTCAGCGTAAAAGATCTCGAAAACGAGCGAGCTCCAGGAAAAGATGCCCCACTGGCTGTAAGAAGAAATAATTGATCCTAATATCTTAATACTTTTTAGTATTAAGAATTCATATCTCGACGCGTTTTTTTGGTAATTCAGTTTCTCTTTCCCGGACCAATATAGGATTGGGTTCATAATAGACACGTCGAACTTCGCCAAAAGATCTTTCTCCGGGAATTTCAGCGTCTCTTGTTTGATTATTCTCCTCTTCTTCGCCGCAGCAAATTTCTTTACAACACATGCAAATATTCGCTATCTTTTCACAAAATTCAACCGATTCCATAATTTCGCTACAGAGACATTCTCTAAGACCACAATAAAGTAGAAAAAGAACTACCAAACCCCCCGATGCTATTTGCCAACTTAATAGAGTCATATCTAGATTGTCATCGCAATCACAGCAACTCGAATTTCCAGATACTGGAAAACTTGGAACATCTCTACTTTCGTCTCTAAACATTTGGTCTGATTCGTTACGAACACCGGTAGGTTTTTCTGTCGGAGTGCTTACGTTTTTGTAGATGGTGATTATTCGAGTTTTGTTTATTAATCGTATCTTGTTTGCCCAATGGGTCTTGTTTGTCCATCGGGTTTTATTCACGAATCGGGTTTTATTAATCCAACGAGTCTTATCTGTCCATCGGGTTTTATTCACAATCCTCGTCTTATCATTCCAGCGTGTTTTGTTTACCCACCTCGTCTTATCCGACCATCTGGTTTTATCTGTCCACCGGGTCTTGTTCACGAACCGAGTCTTATTTTCCCATCTCGTCTTATTCACAAATCGTGTATTATTGATCCAACGAACTTTATCCGCCCATCTGGTTTTATTTTCCCACCGAACCTTATCTATCCATCTCGTCTTATTCTCCCATCTCGTCTTATTCACAAACCTGGTCATGTTTAAGTACCTTTTCCTGGTAACGTTAATATAACGCGTCTTGTTGGTATAGACGTCGTGGTATCTCATCACATCTACGTCTTTGTAAGTGATCATTTCTCCTGAGAACTGAATAGCGTAATATGCTTTACAAGCGTTCTTACATATAGTAGCACTCCGCGAACAACAGTTACCACCGCTACATGAGTTCTGGCGACATGTTATGTAGTTAGTAGACGCCGAGTTCTTGTTACATTGGCGATATTGAGGATGCGAGGAAAATGAGGTTGGTGAACTGGCGCAATTACACTTGGTTTTACATTGACTCAACGAGGTCGCGTCTCCGTTCTTAAAGTGATTGCAACCGGCGTACCACGATTTTCGGGTCCAAGCTTCATTTGTAGATGTGCTATAATAATCGCTGATACCTTCTTCGCAAATATCAGCTATCATAGCTTCATCGTAAAAGTAATCACTGATATTTCGATAGACATAAACAGTTTCTGTATTATAAACAGTTTTGTTAATTATATTAGTACACGTCTCTTCCTGGTAATGACGTATGGGTAAAAGATATGTATTTGCTTCGTTTGCGTAATTGCCCCACTGTTCTTGAGTGACCCACGTAAAGTTAGAGGGATCAGCACACGCATAGAATCGACAATGATAGGCTTCTGTAGCGCTTTTACTAACTTCACCATATCTCGACAAGGCGTTACAATGACCTGTGGGTTCATTGAAGCAAGTTTCTTTGCATTTTTCTAATGTTCCCCATTTGTAATTTTGGTTCGCTTCTGGAATAACTGAGAACGGACAATCCGGTCTTTTCCCTGTTTGATCTTTTACAGGTTTCCAGATCTCATCTGGGATAGAATAGGCACTACTTGCTATACTAGACTCCACATAATCTACATTAGCGTTGGACGTGGCCGCGCATCCGACTCCTTGGACGCATTTGAAAGTGACAGTGTTGGGACATGAAACACAATCACACGTAGATCCGGGTTTCTGAGGACACCAGACTGTAATAGTCTTACAGTCACGTTGACCAGACGCAGTACACGTCAGCGTAAAGCTATCCGCTTCTTTCGCATTTACAGTACTGGACTGGTATGCGTCATGACCACTGCCTTGAGTTTTTATACTACATGTATTTCCAGCATTACAATTCAGAACCGTATTTTTACATGTTCTTTCTGAATTCGAGGCTCCGCACGAGATTTGATACGGTCCATTCCATTCATAATTCTTACATGCATCGTGACCAGTACAAGAAACTGTACAAGATGCCGAATTGCATGTAGCCGCAAGCGCCGGTTCTGGGGTGGCTAACAACAATATACAAAATAAACGTTTGACTAAGTTCTCCATATTTATATGTTAGTTTTGATTTATAAGTAAAAATATCTCACACTAAATAAAATGAGCGTATTCAATTTCAATTCAGGCAAAAACATGTCTGCATATCCCCAAATTCAGAGCGATCTGACAGCAACTAATCTTAATCTTCATTGCGATCCCAGAACAGTAGGAACTTATTTTTTGGATCCACAGGGAAACCGAGTTCTCGATGTGGAATCCAAGGCTGGCAAGATAGCCGTAGAAGACGATATCTGTAATTTGACTGTCAATGGTAATTTAACAGTTGTTGGTGAAATAATCCTAAACGGTGAAATTCTAGATGTACAAGGGTTTTTAACAAATCCTTTACAAGTTAACATTGATGCAAACGGCAAAAATATTACAGGAGCCGCGAATATTGGTGCAAGTCGTGTGGACACATCTCTAATCTTTGGAGCTGCTGGTACAGGAACTGGGGGATCAGGGGGTTTGATGACAATTAAACCGAATGGTATATCAACTTCTACTCCTGGACAGCGCGCCCAAAACCTTCAAATCGGAAATGCCGAATTTCCAGGAGATGTCATTATAGAAACCGGTGGTATATCCGGTAATAATACGGTTGGTCAGCTTTGTCTACAGTGTACTCAACAAGATTTACCGGGACAATATAATATTAATATTGGGGCAGATATGGGCGTGCCTCCGACCGTCGGTCTTAAAACCCAATTTATTAACATCGGTACGGACAACACAACTGGTGCAAATTTCGTGAATAATATTCTCATCGGTAACACGCCCAGTTCCAATTTGCAATTTTTTAGCACTAATAATGTTATTGCTATGTCCACGGCCGGTGGTACAAAACCAAGTACATTGGCCGCCGCCGGACTTACCAGAACAGCCATCGACACGGCCGCCGCCGTGCCCGCCAACGCCATCGCGGATATAACCGAGATTTTACAAAAGTATGGATTAATTCAATAATTAATTGTTTGTTACAGTCATTACGTTAAAAACTTAATGACTCAATCCGTTTTACTATTTTTCACAAGTTGATTGGTTTCTTTTACGATTCTAAGTAGCTCGTCTGTCTGTTTAATATGACGCTGGACGTTGTTGTAGTGATCTAGGAACAATTTGCCAGCTCCCAAAATAACACATAATAAGATTGTTCGATACATTTATTGATAGGTTGAAATTTATATTATCATATTACAATGGGAATGGAACAGAATTTAATTGTAACATTGCTAATTCCGACGCATTCAACTGTTTACTCACCCCAAATGATGTTGCCACCGGACCTCTAAAGTTTACCGGTTGTAAAATAGGTGGAGGATCATTGTAAATACTCTGAGCAGGAACACCATTAGCACCCGTTTTTCCATTTACATTACTGAAATCATAATTCTGATTATTACACCCAGTGTGTGTTGGTCCTTGTGGCCCTGCACACGCAAATAAAGTTGTTGTTGGAAATACTTGCTTCTGAATAGTTTTAGATACAGTATTTCGATAGGGGACGGTTAAACCTGCTTGATCAATAGAACTCTTTTGTCTGTAGGGTTTTACAAAAGCATTTAACGCCGGGCCCACGGGTAACACCCCGTACTGATATGGATTATTGATTTCGAATTTATTAACATCATGGATCCCAATGACTTCGAAATTATTACTGTTTCGAAATAGGTCTACACCGTTAATATCTACTTTATCACCAGAATTTAATCCATGGGGTTCGCATGTCTCCACTACTATCCTACTCTGAGTGGTTCCGTTAATAGATCCGCCGGTGTAAGACAAAGATACAACACCTAAATAGGCTCCCCAGGCTCCTGAAGGTAATTGAAAACCTCCCTGATCCATTTGAATAAAACCATTTGGTTGCGTGACGGCTAATGGAGCAGGTGCCAGGATATCTATACTAATCTTAGCATTGGAATCAACACTGCCAAATTTAAGTTTTAGGACTGGACCGGTGCTACCTCCCCCTAATGAATTGAATTGAATGGTTAATTCATCACCTATTTTGTACCCCGAACCCGGATTTGTAATAACTATTCCAGACACAAGATTTGGCGCACTAACAATAAACGTTGCTATAGCACCAGAACCGCTACCAACGATGGTAATGAAAGGTATACCCGGCCATGTATTGATGGTCGCTCCTGTAACTTGAGAGGTAATACTTGCCAATAATGCACCAGTGTTCGTACTTAATTGGCCTTCGTTTGGATTGATAACTTCAATTACATCACCTGTTTTGTATTCCTTCCCTTGATCACAAATAGTAAGATCTGTTATAGAACCCTCTGGTGTTGATGCATTAATGGAAACTGTCAAGTCAACACCACAACCAGTCAAGGCTTTGGTTTCTATTTGTCGTGTGAATCCAGTCGGAAATCCATATCCACCATCAATTAAAACTTGAGCCAATGCTGATGATAGTAACGTAAACACTAAATTACTCACAGTCCCTAAAGTCGCAGCAAGTACAAATACAACGTCACCTATTTGATATCCGGAACCAGGACTAACCACAGCCACATCTGTAACAACCCCGAGAAGTAGTCTTATATTTACAATACCACCAGAGCCGACACCAGATGCTGTTACTAATGGAATATTCACAAAAGTGTTCGTAACAGGGTTCCCTAGATTCAGCGTTGCTGCGCTTGGCAATAATCCATTCGTTGTAGCTGTTAATAACCCAGCCGAGCTATCAAGAAGTGATAATTGAGCTACACCATCAACTGGTGGTTTTATTAGCGCAGGAGCTGCTAAAGACACGTCTGATTGTGTCTGAAGAACGGTTGGTATATATTCTCCATTATTACCAATTGAAGCGGTGTTTACAGGAACTGAAACGTTATCGTTTCCAATAAAAACGATCAAATCAGCAGTAGCACCGCCTATTTGAGCTGCTGGTATAGTTAATACATCACCAACTGCGTATCCGGTACCACCAGATGCAACGACCACGGTTTGTACATTACCTGTACCTCCTGTAATGGTAACTGTTAAAACAGCTCCAGACCCAACACCGTCAGTAGTTGGAGTAGTGTTATAAACACCATTACTGGCACCTGGGAGTGGATTGGGGGCGAACTGCGTGTTATCAAAACCCGGTGGCGTCGTAGTGTTGTTATTCATTAAACTACCACCCAGACTAGAAGTGAATGCGCTATTCTGATCGGAAGTAGCTACGGTTTTTCTAGAAACAGTAATTTGACTAAAGTTTTGGATACTAGAATCTACGCGTAATTGATTTAAAGTGGGAGCCAGCGATTTATCGTACGCAGCTAGTTCAGCATCTGTCATAGGCCCACCTGACTCGTGTTGTTGCTGTATGGGATCAAGATAAAAATTCCATTCTCTTGAGAATTGTACTAAATTGGGTGGTTGACACGGGGTTAATAAATTTATTGGGGGAACCTTATTCCTGTATTGCCATCTATTTTGTGGAAGAATCTCAATATTTCCAGATTGAATAGTAAAAATTAAAGGAAGGGTTGCATTCGGTATTTGATCAATGGATACAGTTAAAGTATCACCAGCCTTGTATTTAGAACCCGGCGATGTGACAGTGACTTCTGTAACCACATTAACAGTTATAACAATTGTCAAAACAGCTCCAAAACCCGGCCCTGGCGAATTTGGGATAAGGCCTGTTAATACACCGTTAAAAGCATTCGCTGGTTGTTGTGTTATACTAGATAATAACGCATTAGTGGAAGTTAATAAACTCATATTTTATATTTTACAACATTTTTAACTAGTTTTAAAACATCTGACTTTGTAGAAATGTCTTCCAAAAAAGGTAAAGGAAAGAAAAATAAAAACTTACTTGAGTTAGTAATGATCGTTAAAAACTCGGGCGAAGAAATAATTCCCATGTTAGAAGCGGCCAAAAAATGGATTGATCACTGGACTATTTTAGACACGGGATCAACAGATGACACGATGAAAAATATTACTACATGTTTAAAAGGTATTCCCGGTCAATTACATGATGGTAAGAGTTTGTACGATGATCCTTTCGTAGATTTTTCAACGGCCAGAAATCGAGCACTCGACTTGGCGGGTACTAAATGTACTTTCAGTATTATGTTAGATGATACATACCACATCACAGATGGAGACGCTCTTAGAAAGTTTTTAAAGAAGAAACAACAGAAAAAAGAAATGAAAGCGTGTCAAATAATCATCGAAGATCACGAAAAACAATATTTGTCTCTTCGGCTTTTACGTACAACTTCTAAATTAAGATATTCCAGAAAAATTCACGAATTTGTAGATATTTCCACTAATACTACTGCACCCGGTGTAATCAAAGATATTGAAACAGGCTATATGTCTCAAAGATCCGAGCAACGAAAAGAGTCTGATATCAGACTAATGAAACAAGAAATTGACAGGTACCCTGAAGATCGTCGTATGCGTTTGCATCTAGCTACTTACCTTGTGAAATCCGACCCAAAAGAGGCACATAAGTTATTACGTGAAATTATGGAACTCTCAACCGAGAAAGACTCGGTTGACTATCAAGCAAGAGTTCTTTTAGTGTTGACTACTCCAAGAGTACTCCATAATGCCGATGAGATTAGAGAATTGTGTCAGAGGTATCCTAAAGAACCAGAACCGGCTTATTTGATGGCAGTTGTGCATAAAGAATTAGGAGAATTAGACGCGGCGTACGCACAAATTATGAAAGCCGCTGGTTATACATCGCAAATCTCACAAATGCAACATAAATATATCAGAGATTATGAAATTCCATATCTTTTCGCGGATATATGCATACAACAGAAAAATTATCGAGCTGCTGAAAAAATCATCAAAAAATACCTCCCACAACACGGAGATACAAGATTACTTAACATGGTTTATAGTATTTCTAATGTTCCACAATCAGGAGAAACGCTGGAAACACCTATTGTCGTATTCCACGCCACGGATAACGTAGAAGGATGGAATCCCAAAGATTTTAGTGGCAAGGGGGGACGATCAGGTTCTGGTTCCGAAATCATGTGTGCCAATATGGCTAAACAATTAGCTAAAATGGGATTCCGTGTATTTGTATTTGGTAAATTTGAGAAAGAAGGAATGTATAATACCCAAGGAATGTATGATGGTGTTCAATACATGGATTCGGCTTTTTACCAACAATTCATTGAAACCTACGTAGTCAACGTCTTGATTGTACTACGTGATACTAACAATATGTTGTATCATAATAACGTCAAAAAGGTATTTTTATGGGTCCATGATGTGATTCCGACCAATTCGTTGGTCGGAAAGTTATTGAATGTACAATATGATCCTAAACGATTCAAAAAAGTGTTGTGTCTTTGTAATTGGCATAAAAAAGCGATCCATCAAAAAGGCAACATCGATAAAACCAAAATTATGATTACTAGAAATGCTATCGACCCAACTAAATACAGTAGACAGCCAAAAAAGATACCTTATCGATTCATATATGCTTCATCTGCTGATCGAGGTTTAGAACATCTGCTGGAGCTTATCCCACGAGTGCATGACGAATTTCCAGAAACCACATTGCATGTATTTACCGATTTAGCTAGCGAGAATAGAAAAGGAAACAATCAACAATTAATAGATATGATTGATGCTTTGCCATATGTTACAACTAGGGGGCGTGTGAGTCAGGAAGAGATTGCATATGAGTATTCTATTAGTGACGTCTGGTTTTATCCCACCGATTTTACTGAGACGTATTGTATCACGGCACTAGAAGCGCAAGCCGCGGGATGTCTGTGTGTTTGTACAGGTTTGAGTAGTCTTCCTGAAATAGTTGGTAACAGAGGAATTGTGATCGGGGACCATATTAATGACGAGGGAGTGAAAGACGAGATGGTTCGCGAGTTACTTAAAACGCTACGTGATAAGGAACGGAAGAAAGAAATTACCACCAGAGCCCGGGAGTGGGCAATGCAACAAAGTTATAAAAGTTTAGCAGAGGAATGGAAAACAAAGGTTTTTTGTTTGTAAATTTATAACCATAATGGTATAAATTTATATTATTGTGGACATTCATCCACGCTCTCTACAGATCCCAGTGATGGTCCCGATGATGGTTCCGGTGCTGGTCCGCATGATTGTTTAACATATTCCACTCGGGGATTACTATACGAGAAGAGTGATAACACTAATATAGTTCCAAATATGGAAACAGATAAGAATATTATTGACATGAACATTATGTTTGGTATCTTAGGAAATAATCTTTTTCGGAGACCAAATATCAAGATAGGAACTAAAATAATCAGAGCACTTGATAATATGACCATTGGTAGATTAATCATTTTGACAGGTTTTTCGTAGCTGTTTCTCA
>Ga0315322_10003526_pt1 | contig 12080 bp, 10 predicted proteins | sample M110021515metaG_FD_203461 | JGI IMG/M metagenome (GOLD analysis project Ga0315322, IMG submission 203461) | Ammonia-oxidizing marine archaeal communities from Monterey Bay, California, United States - M1 100m 21515 | ecosystem: Environmental > Aquatic > Marine > Intertidal zone | place: USA... | reverse complement strand
TCATCAGGCCTGCGGGTGTTGGAACCGTGGAGAACGTAGGGCGAAAGCCCAGGAAGTCATTGAATGAGCGAGAGTTTTGCAGAGCTTTTTGAAGAAAGCCTAAGAATAATAGATATGAAATCCGGTGCAATCATCACCGGAGTCGTAGTAGACATTGATAGTGAATGGGTCACGGTACACGCCGGGCTCAAATCCGAAGGTGTCATCCCCCGAGAAGAATTCCTTAACGATAGTCGAGAACTGGAAGTCGAAATTGGCGACACAGTTCAGGTATCTATGGATGCAGTGGATGACGGATTCGGTGAAACACGTCTGTCACGGGAAAAGGCCAAACGCGCCGAATCCTGGATGATGCTCGAAAACGTCTACGAGAAGCAGGAAGTTGTGAACGGTTTGATCAGTGGTCGCGTCAAGGGTGGTTTCACCGTTGAGATCCAGGATATCAGGGCATTCCTGCCTGGTTCACTGGTTGATGTGCGGCCGCTTCGTGAGAACGAACAGCTTGAAGGCCGGGAAATGGAATTCAAGGTAATCAAGCTGGACCAAAAGCGTAACAATGTTGTCGTTTCAAGAAGGGCAGTCCTTGAAGCAGAGAACAGTGTAGAGCGCGAAGCGCTGCTGGAATCCCTGCAGGAGGGCCAGGAAGTCAAAGGTATCGTCAAGAACCTTACCGATTACGGTGCGTTCGTTGACCTGGGTGGTGTTGACGGCCTGCTACACATTACAGATATGGCCTGGAAGCGAATCAAGCATCCAGGTGAGATCGTTGCCGTCGGTGACGAGATCGACGTTAAAATTCTCAAGTTTGACCGCGAGCGTAACCGCGTATCCCTTGGGCTCAAGCAGCTCGGTGAAGATCCATGGGTTGCTATTACCCAGCGATATCCTGAAGGTGCCCGCACCATGGCTCGTGTGACCAACCTGACAGACTACGGTTGTTTTGCAGAGATCGAAGAGGGTGTCGAAGGTCTGGTGCACGTTTCTGAAATGGATTGGACCAATCGCAACATCCACCCAAGCAAAGTTGTGCAGGTAGGTGATGAGGTTGAAGTCATGGTCCTGGATATCGACGAAGAACGTCGTCGAATTTCTCTCGGTATCAAACAGTGCCAGGGTAATCCATGGGAAGAATTTTCTGTGCTCCATAGCAAGGGTGACAAGATTCGGGGCTACATTAAGTCCATCACGGACTTTGGTATCTTTATTGGTCTGGACGGCAACATCGATGGTCTTGTGCATTTGTCTGATATTTCCTGGAACGAGCAGGGTGAGCAGGCGGTGCGTCGATTCACCAAGGGCGATGAAATTGAAACGATCATCCTGTCTATTGACGCTGAACGCGAGCGTATTTCTCTCGGCTTAAAGCAGATGGAAGAAGATCCGTTCAATGACTATATTGCTGTCAATGAGCGTGGTGCGATTGTCACCGGTAAGGTTAAAGAGGTTGACGCCAAGCAGGCTGTCCTGCAGATGGCTGAAGAAGTTGAAGCAGTGCTGAAAGCTTCTGAAATCAGTGTCGATCGGGTTGAAGATGCTCGAAACGCGGTCAAGGTAGACGACGAGATTGAAGTTAAAATTATCTCGGTTGATCGAAAGAATCGTACGCTGGGTGTTTCCATCAAAGCCAAGGACGTGGCTGATGAACAGGAAGCTGTCAGGGAGCATCGTGAGAAAGAGTCAGATGTGGCTCCAACTACTATTGGTGACCTGATCAAGCAGCAGATGGACACCGGTACCGATGAGGAGGCCAAGCCTTAAGTGTAAGCATGACGAAGTCCGAGCTGATAGAGAGAATTGCTGCAGTTCAGGGTCAATTGTCTGCCAAAGACGTTGAGCTTGCTGTGAAAATGATCCTCGATCATATGGTCGAAGTGCTTGCCGTAGGTGAGCGCATCGAGATTCGAGGATTTGGCAGTTTCTCTCTACATTACCGGGCACCGCGATTGGGGCGTAACCCTAAGACCGGCGAGAAGGTAGAGCTTGCAGGTAAATATGTGCCGCACTTTAAGCCAGGCAAGGAGTTGCGAGAACGTGTGAACCTTTCGTTAGTGGAAGTGCCAGAAGAAACACCTGCGCAGTTCTAGTCAGTAGTAGAACAAAAGGGCGACTTAGGTCGCCTTTTTTATTGCTGGACCAAGATCGGCGATGCCTTGATAGCCAAGAACACGCGCAGAAGCGCAAAATCCCCATTCGTTGTAGAATTCCCCCATGTGATTGAAAGGATCCCTTCATGGGCTTCATCAAAAAAACACTTTTCATATTTATCGCGCTGGTGGCCTTCCTGGTTGCCCTGCTCGCTGCTGCTGACAATAGCGCCGAAGTCGCCCTCAAGTTCCTTGAATATGAAACCCCCGTTTGGCCGATTTCCTGGTGGATGATTTCCGCTTTCGTCGTCGGCGTTATTTTCGGCAACCTGCTTAATGTGGTTTCTAATACTCGCCTGCGAATGGATGCTCGCCGCGCAAGAAAAACTGCAGCTGGCAGAACTCAGGAGCTGGATCAGGCAAGAGCCGAGCCCGTTTCACAAGTCCCAACGGAAACAAAATAGTCGATTATGGATAACCTCATACTTTACGTACTGATTGTTGGGGCTATTGGTATAGGTTGGTTGCTTGGTAGGCGCGACCGCGCCAAAACGTCAGAAATAGTCGGCCCGAATTACTACCAGGGCCTGAACTACCTGCTCAACGAAGAGCCCGACAGGGCGGTAACCACTTTCATTGAAAACCTAGAGGTTAATAGCGACACGCTGGAAACCCATCTCGCATTGGGTGGGTTACTCAGGCGAAGAGGGGAGCTGGACAAAGCTGTCGTCGTCCACGAAAACATATTGGCCCACGCTGAGTTATCCAAAGAGGATATGCAGGGAGTCCAGCTGGAGCTCGCTCGGGATTACCTGTTGGCAGGACTGCTGGATCGTGCAGAGGAACTTTGTGTTCAACTCAGCCAGGAGCCTGAAACTGGCAAATCGGATTCGATCAGGCGAGAGAGCCTGAAAATTACTCTGGAGATCTATGAGCGTGAGAAGGAATGGTTGCAGGCGATAGAAGTCGCCAAGTTGCTGGCCGTTGGTGGTGCCGTGGATCACTATGAGAAGGCAATATCCCACTACTACTGCGAACTAGCAGAAGAACTGCTCGCCAGAAGTGAACTGTCATCTGCGCGTGAGTCAGTCAGGGAAGCTATTGGCCACGATGTTAATAACCCGAGGACATCTCTGGTTCGTGGCAGAATTGATGTTGAAGAAGGGCACTATGACCACGCTATTGCGGCTCTGACACGAATACGTGACCAGGATCCGGTTTATGTGCCTGAGTCTCTGGAAACCCTCGAGGATGCCTTTCGACTGGACCAACGGCCACAGGAAGAGCTGCGCCAGTACCTGACATCCTGTCTGGACCTCACCCCGTCAATTTCAATCGTGCTGATGTTGGCAAAGAGCATCCGTGACGAACTGGGTGACGAAGCTGTTGCCAAATTCATTGCCAGCCACCTGAAAAAGAATCCAAGCATTCGTGGTCTCACTCAGTTGATTGACCTGCACATTGATAACACCCATGGGGTCGCAAAAGAAAACCTGGCTATTCTTAGAAGCTTCGCCGAAGCCCTGGTCGCAGACAAACCTGCCTATCGTTGCAATGGTTGCGGTTTCGAAGGCAAACGAATGCGCTGGCACTGTCCGGTTTGCAAAGACTGGGCAACCATAGAACCGATCTTCGGGCTCGAAGGCGAGTAGTTCAGGTTCCCGTCATCGTGATTTTCAGCGGTGTCGCCGATCCTCCTCCTGTCGACTCAATCAAGTGCCATCTCTACCAGACGTCATCTCAACCAAATGGCACCTCTACTAAACGTCATCTCGACCGAAGTGGAGAGATCTCTTCTCTGCCAACCGTTGGGTAGTCCCACCTACACCGACAGTAGAAATAACCTACTCCGCCATGCTTCGAGTGTTGTTACTTTCACTCTGCATTCAAAGCAACCCAACATAAACAGGAGTATTATCATGAAGCCCAAAAACATAACAGCTGCTATTTTCGCAGTCCTTGTTCTTTGTCTCGGTAGCGTCGCGCAGGCCAATGACCTTTCGGGTCAGCCAGGTGGCGATGTGATGACAGTCAACGTTAATGAGGCCGATGCGGCATCTATTGCCAACACGCTGGTAGGAATCGGTATTTCACGAGCGCAGGCGATTGTGGATTACCGTGATCAGTACGGCCGTTTCTACTCAGCCCAGGAACTTACTTCGGTAAAGGGCGTTGGCCAGTCAACAGTGGAAAAGAACCTGTCGAGAATTTCCATCGAGTGATCCTGCATGGGCGTTGATCTGGCGAATAAAAAGCGGTGCGAAAGCGCCGTTTTTTTGCCGGCTGCTGGCAAAGACCTTTAAATGTAAGCCGATTAGGGGTCATCGTTAAAAAATACCTGTCCGACTCCATGGTAACCCTTTGATAGATATTGAGGTCATGGTTGGCAGATCGATAGGAGTTGTGTAGCATGTCAGGTGACAGTTTCGAATTTGTCTCTTGATCGTCGCGGTGTCAGCGAGCCTTCAAGCGACCGTTGTTTATGGTGCGCCACACTGAGCTGAAAGTTGAATTCCGCTTCGGGATGTGTTTTGGTGCTCTATATTGTTGTTTTTCTGGACTGGACTACATTTCCCGGAGGGGTATTAAATGAAAAAAGTTAGAGTGATTCTGAAAAATGTTGTAACAATACTGTTGTCGATCGTAGTGGTGGCTCAGGCCTTCAACGCGGTAGCTGAGGAAGCAATCGAAGAAGTGGTGGTGGTAGGCAAGTCGATCAAGGCGAGTACACAATCGTCTCTTGATGCGAAGAGAATGGCGGATAACGTTGCCGATGTTATATCTGCAGATGCTATGGGTAGGTTCCCTGACCAAAATCTTGCGGATGCCCTGGGTCGAGTGCCGGGTATAGCCATAGAGCGTGATCAGGGTCAAGCTCGTTACGTCAGCTTTCGGGGCGCACCCAAACGCTATACAACGACAGCATTCGATGGTGTTGATATCCCGGGCGTGGAGAATGGCCGCGTACCAAGATTCGACGCCTACCCGACGGTAATCACGTCCCAGGTTGTCGCGAATAAGGCTATAACGGCTGATATGCCAGGCGAATCGATTTCCGGATATATTAATGTCAAAACCTTTTTGCCTTCGGATGTTAATGGGTGGAGTTTTTCATTAGAAGCTGGCGTTGGAGAACAGGATCTGGGCGGCGGCGACGTTGAAAAACTCAATGGAAGAGTTTCCTTCTCAAATGATCAGTTTGGATTTGTGGTTTATGGCTCAGAAAACCTGCGAGAGCAGATTACGGATAACCGGGAATCGGATTATTCGGGCACAAACGGGGCATTGATCCCCAATGACATCTCATTTCGGAATTACCGTGTAAAGCGTGAAGACAACGCTTTCGGTGGGACATTGGAATACTATCTGGACGGCGGTGGTCGGGTGTTTTTCAGCTCTTTGAACACGGAATTTACTGATAAAGAAGAACGAAATCAGTGGAACTTTTATTTCCCAGGTGCGGATACCGCCCAAAGCGGTACAATCGCAAGCGGAAATGTAAGGCGACTGCTTGAAGACGGCATTTACACGAACGAGACTGATGTCAACACGATTGGCGCCGAGTTTACTTTTGGTGAGTGGGACATTGAGGCTAAATACAGCAACATCGAAACCTTGTTTGATACTTATCTGCCAATACCCTACTTAATCGGTGGCGGTCAGATCAGTAATGTTTTCTATGACGTATCCGACCCCGAAGAACCCATTGTGACTTTCGATGAGAATCTGAAAGACCTTGGATACGGTACCAATCTTCTGATCGATGCTGTCGGCGGTCTGGAAACTGAAACTGATCAGGTCAAATTCGACCTTTCTCGCGCCAACCAATGGGGCGTGGTGAAGTTCGGTGCCAAGTTCGATACGCGGGATGCCTCAGGTGGCGGAGCGCCGCTAGACCTCGTTGTAAAAGGTTTGCCCGGTGTGGATGTTGGATTATTTGACCAAGGCCCCTGGGATACTGACTTCAACAATACCGTTGGCGGCTACTATGCAGACAATAAAGGTATTTTCGACGCCTTAACAGCCCTGGGTTCTACGCGAGGAGACTTCCCCGATGATGGAAGAGTTGAGATTGAAGAGGAGATCATCTCGGTCTATGCAATGCAGACTATCGACAAGGACTGGGGCAACATTATCCTTGGTCTTCGTATAGAAGATACTGAATATAAAACGGTGGGTTCAAAGCTGGTTGGGACGGAATTTGAGCCCTTGTCGTTCAAAAATAGCTATACCAATGTGCTGCCGAGCGCGCATATCAACTGGGACTTCCGCGAGGATGCGAAACTCCGACTGTCTTTTTCCACAGGAATCAGTCGCCCTTCTTATATAGAGGCTAGGGCTGCCGCGGCTATCGATCCGATAGGCAAGGCGATCGGTGGTGGTAACCCTGAGCTTGAAGAAGAAACATCATGGGGAATTGATGCAGCCTATGAATGGTACTTTGCGGACGCAAGTGTCCTTTCGGTCACCCTTTTTCATCGTGCCATAGATAATGTGATAGCTTCATCAGCAGAGAAGGTACTGGGTAGCATCTACTCTGATATTGCCGAACCAGGTGAATTGTGGGATTTAACCGCATTCGGCAACGGCAAAGATGGTGAGTTGAACGGTATAGAATTGGCTTTCACAGGCAGACTCGATAATTATATGGATGGTTTCCTGTCGGGCTTTGGTATCGAAGCAAACTTGACATTAATTGATTCCGAGTACACGACCCCTGAGGGAGTAGATTTCGCGTTACCTGGTCAGTCAGATACGAATTACAATCTCTCAGTGTTCTATGAAAATCATGGGCTTTCTGCTCGTCTTAGCTACCGTTATCGTGACGCGTGGCTTGATGAGACAGAAGCAGGTCAATTGGGAACACCTACCGGAATTTACTGGGATGAACAAGAACGAGTGGACCTGTCTTTGCGTTATGACCTGGCGCCGCTGATCGGTCACAACATTTCTGTGTTCGCGAACTTTAACAACCTCACGGATGAAACGGATATGCGTTATACCGGTAAGGACTGGAATCCGAACCAGGCCGAAGCATACGGAAAGCGATACATGGTAGGTTTCCGGTACAGCCTGTAAATGTTGCTGCAATGAAGGCTCCCCCAAAGGCCGACCTATGAAAGCTTTTCTCTAGGGTCAAAATTGGAGGGCTATAGAGTTCAACAAGAAGATACGAACTCTTGTCATTGCTGTTTGCACTCTAAAGGTTAGAGACGGTGAATAAATTCACCGTCTCTTCTTGGAGCAAGTTACTCAGGCCAGCGCATTAGTTAAATCGTGCGACATACTGGATGAACCGTATCTCGGCATTCGTTCGGATCGGCTTAATCATTCAATTAAAGCAGAGCTTCAAATCAGGCATGAAGTGGTTTAGGTTTCAATCCAAGGGTTGGTAACCACTCGTTGTCCTACACAGGGAAAAAATACATGTTTAGAAACCACTTAACCGGACTGTTGTGTGTAGCTCTTTTACCCTTCGTCTTTAGTGTTGCCGCGCAGGCTGACGACACATCGATCGTCCGACAGGAATCCGCAGTTGAGCCTGGCCGCATTTTTCTTCAGCAGGTCTCTTTCGATAGTGCAATGGTCAAATGGAGAGATGGGCCTGACACGATCTGGTTTGGTAAAAAGCCTGGTGCCTTGACCCAGAACGTCACTGCGAGCGTCGATGCGCAGCACAAAATCGCAAAACTTCAAGGCCTAAGCGCTGACACCAACTACTACTATGCTTTTCAGAAAGCCGCGCCAGAAAAAGCCGTTATGATGTTTAGAACTGCCCCGATGCCAGGTGCAGTACCTGAAGATGGCAACACGCATATTTGGTTACTAGGAGACTCCGGTACTGAGACCGAAAACTTTGCCGGGCGCTACAGTCATAAGGGCGAAGCCATTGACGTGATGAACGGCTTCCTGAAGTACAACGCGTCGCAAGCGGCTAATGAGCCTTTAGACTTATTGTTGCTACTAGGTGATAACGCCTATTTAGAGGGGACAGATGAACAATGGCAAGGCGCTTTTTTCGACATCTACACAGACATCATTCAGGGAGTAGCAACCTGGCCGACGATTGGTAATCATGAGATGGGTGTTGGATTGCCGTTTGATATTTGTCCTTTTGTGAAAATACCGACCTGTGAAGCAGGCCCTGTCATGATGAACGTGGGTGGTATTAGTGAATCATCAGACCCGGACTCCTATGACAGTGATGGCGATGGCCCCGATGCCTCTGGCTTTCCCTATCTGAATATTTTTTCGCTGCCGAGCAAAGGTGAGATGGGTGGCGTCCCAAGTGGTACAGAGCAATATTACTCGTTCAATTATGCCAATGTGCACGTCGTCAGTCTTGATTCACAACTGACTAATCGCGATGAAGCACTCAGAGCGACGATGCGGGATTGGTTAGTAGACGACTTGTCCGCGAATACAGCGGACTGGACTATTGTTATTTTCCATCACCCACCTTACACCAAGGGTGAGAATCATGATTCCGATAGGGAACAGGCCGAAATTGATATGAGAGTGACGTTTGCGCCGGTCTTTGAAAACTACGGCGTCGATGTTATCTACAGCGGACATTCGCATTCGTACGAGAGATCCTGGTACTTGAGAGGGCATTACGGGATGTCCGATTCTTTTGATGCAACCCGTAATGCGTTGTTGGATGCCGACGGAAACCCGGCATTAGGTCAGGGCAGTGAGCCCTATGAGCAAGGCGGCGCACAAAATCGAGCGGTTTATACAGTTGCCGGTAACGCAGGGAAGGCCGACGAGAAGAAACCTTGTCCTGAAGGCCAGGTGATGGGATGTACACTGCCTAACTGGTTGCAGCATCCTGCGCATAGAACCTTCACCGATACCGCGCCTGGGTATGAGTCAAACGGTATCGCCCGTAAAGGATCGATTGTTCTGGACGCATCGAAGAGCACACTGACGTCCCGTTTTGTCGATGAGCATGGCGAGGTGCTCGACTATTTCACTATTAGGCGCAATTGAGAAACCCAGTACTGCTGATCTGGGCGGTTGCTTTCATTGCGTTGGTGTCAGGCGGAAATGTGCAAGCGCATGCCGGAGACCACCGCACGCTTGCTGAGCTGGATGCTATCATCAAAAAAAGCCCGGCGGAGGCAGCTTTGCTTGTCGCTCGAGGGGCGCTTTACAGTAGGTCTGGTCAGTGGGACAAAGCCGAGCGGGACCTTAGGTTGGCTGAAACCCTGAGTAGTAAAGAAGATGTCGCCTTCGAGTTAGGTCAACTTTACTACCGCCGCGGTGACCACCAAAAGGCATTGGAGTATATCGATACCTACATTGGTGCTTACCCGAACTACCCACCAGCGTTTTTATTGCGAGCGCGGGCTGCGGGAGAGGCAAAACAATTCGACCTCGCGCACGAAAGCTACTACACCTATTTTAGTCTCTCGCCAGATCCGCAACCGGGAGAATACCTGGCCGCAGTGCGGCTGCTGGCCGCCACAAAACCTGCAGGTATAAACAACGCGCTTGCGCTGCTAGATATGGCCATCAGCAAGCTGGGCCTGAACCCCCAACTTCAGCGCTATGCGATGCAACTGGAACTCAGGCGCGATGATATTGAAGGTGCTTTGGATCGTTGGTATAGCCTTGAAGATCAACTGGGGGAAACACCGGAATGGGGTATTACACTGGCAAGGGTGCTGATTCTGGCTGATAAGGTTGATGAAGCCAGGCTGGTCGTTCAAACGGTCAAGGATCGGTTAATAAGTCTTAGGCAGACGCCGGCAAGGAAGGCTGCTGGAGAAACTATCGCACGCCTGGAGCGCCAGTTGGACGAAGTGCAAACAAACTATTAAATTAACTATTGTTGAGAGACTTAGCCTCTGTCACCTGTCTCGTCCATAGCGTGGTTTTCGAGTGCCTCAAGTGCTGCTGGTTTACATTAACTTGAGGGTAAACCTGCTTTTCAAAAAGTCTTTACAAGCGCACCCTGAAATAGTGACTGGACTCGACATAGCCCGCATTGTTGGTGCTATCATCCAATCATGAAGAAAAATGTACGATCTGCCGCGCTGCTTGTTTTTTGTCTTGCGTTAGCGCAACAGACGATGGGGCACGGCAGCATGACTCCGGAAGGTGACATCTGCATTCTGGAAATTGGGTACTTGAAAGCCCATTTTAAAACCTATCTCCCTGGAAGCTACGGCCATGAACAATTTTGCGAAACTCTGCCGGAAGCATCTGAGGCTGTTTTCGTGATGGAATACGAACACGATAGCCTGGCGGACATGCTGATAGAATTTCGTATTATTCGTGAGCTGACTGGGAAAAGGGAATTCACTCGTGAAAAAGACATTAAAAAGATTGATGACCTGGAAAGTATCACCGTGGCCTACCATCCGCCTCGACGCGAACTGGACGTTTTCTCGATAACCCATCAGTTTGAAGAACCGGGCTGGTATGTTGGCATCATCACAGCCAGGACCTTGGCGCTTGATGAAACTTACGTGGCAGTATTTCCATTCGAGGTTGGATTTACCGGGTATCGCTATTGGCCTTTCGTCGCCTTCGCAATCGCGTTGCTCGGTTCCGCCCTGTATTACGATTCCCGTAGGGAACGATTAGCGTGATTTTGGAATCTGATTTCTGCGACCGATGGCGGCCTCTTGGATGGTTGCCGGCGTATTTCTTCCTATCCCATGCTGTTTTGGCACAACCGGTGGCGGCTGATCAGGTTCCTTTTCAATCAACCGTTGCTGACTACTATGAGGTGCGGTTTGACAGCCAGCCTAAGCCAATTGTCATCAACCAAATTCAATCCTGGGTAATGTATCTGCAGACAGGTGACGGGTCGTGTGTCAAAGGGGCTGAAATCACGGTGGTTGGTGGTATGCCCGAACACAATCACGGGTTACCAACGGCGCCTCTCGTCCGACCGGGCGAAAATGATTGCGAGTATCTGGTGGAAGGATTGAGGTTTCATATGGCGGGACGCTGGGAGCTGAATTTTAAGATTAAGGCTGGTGATAAAACCGATGTACTCATGGTTTCGCTGGATTTATGAGGTGAGCAACTCTGATAAATTGTATGCGGTGATTGTTGCCGGGATTCTGTTGAGCGCAGGTTATTTTTTACTGGACGATCCGTCCGACCAGCCATGGACTCGAGGTGAAGAAAAAATCCTGCAATCGCTCTGGATTGGAAACTTGAGCCTGCCGCCAATCGATATTTCTAATGCAGTGGCGACCAATGTCGACGCCGCAAAGCTGGGACACAAGCTGTTCTTTGATCCTCGCCTGAGTGTCAACGGGCAAGTTTCGTGTTCTACCTGCCACCAACCATCTCGACATTTTTCTGACGGCAGGGCTAAGGGCTTTGCGATAGGAGAGGCTAAGCGAAATACGCCAAGCATTGTTGGCTCCGCCTACAGCCCATGGTTTTACTGGGATGGCCGCAAAGACAGTTTGTGGGCACAGGCCCTGGCGCCGCTGGAAGACAAGCTAGAGCATGGCGGGAATCGAATGGCCTACATCCGATTCATATCCGGTGACGAAGTATATCGACCCATGTATCAGGACTTGTTCGGTGACCTGCCTGATGTTTCAGATCCAGTTCGGTTTCCCGTCAATGCTGCGCCAGGGACTAACCCTGAGTGGAACAGGGCATGGCAGGCAATGGCAGAGGCAGACCAACATAGCGTCACGCGCGCGTTTTCAAATCTTGGTAAATGCATTGCCGCTTACGAGATGTTGTTGGTGCCTCAACCATCAAGGTTCGATCATTACGTCGAAACTGAGTTGATTAACGATGCCTCTACACAGCAAAGTTTGTTTTCGCCCAATGAGAAAATGGGGCTCAGGCTCTTCATTGGGAAGGCGGGTTGCATCAATTGTCACAATGGCCCGCTTCTGACCAACAATGAGTTTCATAATACAGGGCTGGTTAATTCAGCCGGAGAGATACCCGATAAAGGCAGAGTTGAAGGCGAGCGGCTTGTCCGGGCTGATCCTTTCAATTGTGCCGGTA
>Ga0315322_10003525_pt1 | contig 12082 bp, 10 predicted proteins | sample M110021515metaG_FD_203461 | JGI IMG/M metagenome (GOLD analysis project Ga0315322, IMG submission 203461) | Ammonia-oxidizing marine archaeal communities from Monterey Bay, California, United States - M1 100m 21515 | ecosystem: Environmental > Aquatic > Marine > Intertidal zone | place: USA... | reverse complement strand
GCACAATATTGGTTTTGGGGCCAAAACCTTGACTTTGGGTATTATTCCAAACCACCGCTTATCGCCTGGCTTATCCGGCTGGTGACAGAGCTTGCAAATTCATCTGAAGCCTTTTGGGTGCGTATTCCGGCGCCGTTGCTGCATGGTTTAACCGCCGCACTTCTGGGTGTATTTGCAGCGCGCCGGTTTGGGTCTACGATCGGTGCTTGGGTATCGCTCGGTTATGTGTCTTTGCCTATTGTCGCTGTTGGCAGTTTTATGATTTCAACCGATACTGTACTGGCACCGTTTTACGTTTTGGCATTGATTTTTTATGATCAAGCCAATCGCAGCGGGTCTTTGCGCACAGCCGCTATGGTTGGCGCCGCTCTGGGTGTCGCCTTTATGGCCAAATACGCAGCGCTGTATTTGATTATCTGTATGCCGCTAATCTATCTTTTGTGTTCTGATCAAAGGCTGCGTTGGGCCCAGTATGCTGCATTTTTTGGTGTATTTCTAACTGTCATTGCGCCCAATATCATTTGGAATTTAGCCAATGAGCTTACCACGCTCAGCCATACGGCCGAAAACGTCCAATGGGTGAAATCCGAATCCCAGACAGGGTTTTCACTGGCCAATGTGAGTGAGTTTTTGCTGTTGCAGGCTGTGGTCATCGGGCCGGTGGCCTTTGCTGTTTTGGGTGCACAGACACTGGGGTATAAGCGATTTGAGCAGAGTAAAAATTTGCTTTTGCTGTCCGTGCCGATTGTATTTTTAATCACTGTACAGGCCGGGCTAAGCCGCGCCTATGCGAACTGGGCTTTTCCCTTTGTTTTTGCGGGTATAACCTTGGCAATGGCAGCAATGGGACCGCGGTTAAGAATTATCTCATTAGTCCTGAATACCATGATTGGACTGATCGTAACGGGCGCCGTGATGTTTGCTGATATCGCTTCTGTGAATGGCTGGCAGATTGCCGAGCGATATTTGCACCGCTCTGAACTAAGCCGCCAAATTGCACAGGTTGCGGAAGAGCAGGGCATAGATGTTATTGTTGCTCAAAATCGCGATGTTTTAGCCGATCTCTTCCATACGCTGCGAGCGCAGGATTTTGACATTAGGGCACTAAGGCAAAGCTCACTGCCGGCGCATTACTATGCTCAAAAATTTCCCTTTGAAAGGGCTCTTCAATCGCCGCTTTTGATGGTGTCTGTTCACCCGTTAACCCTCAGTTGCAAGGCATCTGATTATCAGCCATTGGGCAAGATTTCCAAAACGCGCGGTGCCTACCGTGATATGATATTTAATCTCTACCGGATTGAACCGGGCTGTCAAAGCGCTTTGCTCACAGCCGCATTGGATTAGATATCGCCCCAATGCGTGAGGGCAGCGGTTGCAATCTCTGCCCCCCATTCCTGCACAAAATGACCGCCATCAGGAATTTCCATGGGCGGTGGGCAGTTTTTTATTTTGCCATGCAGTGCATACATAATATCCGGCCCCAAAACCGGATCTTGCATACCAATGGCCATATAGCTTTCGCCTGCCCACTCGGCTGACAGATATTTCAACGCAGCCTTTGAGACATCCACACCCTGCATATGCGGCTCGGTCATGACCATTTGTGGAAACCGCCGCACTCCGGCTTTATAGTGGATATCGGGAAACGGTGCGGCATAGGCGGCGGCTTCTTCTGGGCTGAGAACAGAGGTTGTGCGCTGCATCAGTTTTGCAATGTCCATATCGGGGTTGGCGTTGCTATAGGCGCGCCAGTCATTAAATCCTTGTCCTGCATCGCGCCCTGTGGCCAAAGCAGTATTCATAACCAATAACCGCTTGAACCGGCTTGGCATGTCTTGCGGTAAGGTAAGCCCCAACACGCCGCCCCAGTCCTGAACCACCAACGTGATATTGTGCAGGTCTAGCCGTTTGATAAACGATACCATCATATTGCGATGAAAGTGATAGGTATAGGTGGCATCCCGGACCGGCTTGTCCGACCGGCCAAAGCCCAGCCAATCCGGGGCAATCACCCGCGCCCCTGCGCTGGCAAAAACAGGGATCATTTTGCGGTAAAGATAACTCCAAGTTGGTTGTCCATGAAGGCAAAGGAATACGGTCTTTGCATCTTTGGGCCCGATGTCGACATAATGTATGCGCAGGTCTCCAAAACCTTCCAGGTCTTCGATATAGTGCGGCGGATAGGGCCAGTCGGGCAGCCCTTCAAAAGCGGTGTCTGGTGTTCTAAGGGACTCTATTTTCACTTGATCATCTCCTGTCCCTTGGGGCCTAAAAGCGATGGAATGAAGTTAGGTTCTATGCCATGGTCATGCTACGTATTTTTTAGGATGTTACAATGCCCAAAGAAATTAAGCCCAAAGAAGTCAGGCAACTGAAATTTAAACCGTGGCCCGGGGCAGCCGATTTGCTGTTAATTCGGCACGGCGAATCGCAGGCCGCTGTCGAAGGCGTGCCTTTTCCGATGAAAGACGGGCACGGCGATCCTGCACTGCATCCAACTGGTCAGCAGCAAGCTATCGCTGTTGGCGAGCGGTTAAAAACGTGGCCCATAGCAGCCATTTATGTCACCACGTTGCAACGAACCCATCAAACCGCTGCGCCGCTGGCCAAACACCTCGGATTGACGCCAAAAGTCGAGCCGGATCTGCGCGAGGTTTGTCTAGGGCAGTGGGATGGCGGGATTCATCGGATCAAAGCGGCCGCGGGCGATCCGATTTTCAGACGCTCGATTGACAATCAGGAATGGGGCGAAATACCGGGCGCTGAAACCACCGCAGCCTTGCAAACGCGGGTGCGCAATGGGCTGATGCGCATTGCTGCGGCGCACCTAGATCAACTGGTGGCGGTGGTGGTGCATGGCGGCGTGATCGCCGCGGCGATGTCGCTCGCAACTGGGGCTGCTCCATTTGCCTTTTTACAGGCCGAAAACGGCTCGATCAGCCGATTGGTTATGGACCGTGACAAAATGCAGGCGCGCGCCTTTAATGACGTTAGCCATCTTGATTAATCAAGCGTCAAAACGACCTTGCCCAGTGCTTTTCGGCTGGCAATATAGTCAAGTGCTTTGCCCGCATCAGACAGATCAAAAGAGGCCGTGACCTGTGGCTTGATTTGGCCTTGTGCGTAAAGATCAAAAAGCTCTGCAAGGTATTTTTGATGTTGTTTGGGGTCGCGCATGGTAAAGGCGCCCCAAAAGACACCAACGATCTGACAGCTTTTTAAAAGCGTCAGGTTGAGCGGAATTTTGGGAATGCCCGCCGGAAAGCCAACCACCAAAAACCGGCCGTTCCATGCCATGGCGCGAATGCAGGGTTCGGCATAGTCACCGCCGACCGCATCATAGACCACGTCAACGCCATTTGGCCCTGCCAATTGTTTGATATTATTGGACATTTCCTTTTGCGCGTCGCGGTCCATTTCACGTGGATAAATCAGCGTTTCATCGGCGCCGATCTTGCGGCAAAAGGCGGCCTTTTCTTCTGAAGACACCGCTGCGATCACTTTAGCCCCCATAGCTTTGCCAAGCTCAATCGCTGCCGCGCCAACACCGCCGGCTGCCCCCAAAATCAAGAGAGTTTCACCGGCTTGTAGCGCGGCGCGGTCGTGCAGCGCATAATGGGAAGTGCCGTAGGTGAAAATAAAACAGGCGGCTTCATCAAAAGGCATGGTGTCGGGTATTTTGATCACTCGGGCGGCCGGTGTTGTCAGGTGCGAGACAAATCCGCCAACGCCGGGTACGGCCAGCACCCTATCGCCAATGGAAAACCCTTCAACCCCGCCTCCAACGGCGTCAACAACGCCGGCAATTTCGCCGCCCGGGGCAAAGGGGCGCGGCGGTTTGATTTGATACAGGTCTCGAATAATCAATGTGTCGGGAAAGTTTACACCGGCTGCTTTCACGGCAATGCGAATTTCACCCGCTTTGGGCTCAGGGGTGGGCAATTCGGTCAGAACCAGTGTTTCTGGTCCCCCCGGTTCGGTGCTGAGCATGGCTTTCATTTTGTCTCTCACGGTGAATTGGTATTTTCGACGTACGGTCACTACTGATCATCCCACCTTCGTGCTTGTCAATCAAAATTTGAGGTGACATCCTGCATCGCAAAATCAGTAAACAGGGCAGGATAAAGTTTAAGATGAGTTGGGCATTGCAAGATCCAGAAAGTTTTCGCGACACGCTGCGCAGCTGGCTGCATACCCATTGCCCGCCAGCGATGCGCGACGGGTTAATTACCGAAGCGACAATTTGCTGGGGCGGTAAAAACTGGCGATTTACATCAGAAGACCAAAAATTCTGGATGCAGAATGCTGCGGATGTTGGCCTGACAACACCGCGTTGGCCGGCAGCTTATGGCGGCGCGGACCTCAGCCGCGAGCAAGAAAAAATATACCTTGAGGAACTGGCGCGGATTAATGCACGTATGCCCTTGCTCAGCTTTGGCATCTGGATGCTGGGCCCAGCACTTCTTGCGTTTGGCTCTGAGGCGCAAAAGCAGAAATACCTGCCCCAGATTATTCGCGGTGAACGGCGCTGGTGCCAGGGGTATTCCGAGCCCGGTGCGGGCTCTGATTTGGCAAATGTGCAAACCAAGGCCGAGGATATGGGCGATCATTATCTGATCAACGGCCAGAAAATCTGGACCTCATACGCTGACAAAGCCGACTGGATATTTGCGTTGGTACGCACCGACCGGGATGCGCCCAAGCATAAAGGCATATCGTTTATCCTGATCGATATGGAAAGCGAAGGGGTGAGTACACGGCCTATCCCGCTTATTTCTGGAGCGTCCGCATTTTGCGAAACGTTTTTCGATAATGTCAAAGTGCCCAAGGAAAATGTGGTGGGTGAAGTAAACAAAGGCTGGGATATTGCCAAATATCTGCTGACCCATGAACGTGAAATGATCAGCGGCAATAACCAAGGCCTGACCTCGGGCCGGCCGCTTGGTGCAGTTTTGGCGCAGACCGCAGGGCAAGAGCGGTTGTCCGATGCCAGTTTGCGCTCCGCGGCAATGGAGTGCGAAATTGACGCGCTCTCGGTGGGGTTAACGCTTGAGCGCTATAAAGATCAGGCCGAAGCGGGGGCAGGGGTTGGCGATGCCTCAGCCATGCTCAAATATATGGGCACCGAGTTGAACAAACAGCGCTATGAGTTGATGATGTCAGCGGGTGGCAGCGAGGCGCTTGATACAGATGGCGCGCATGGCGATCTGGCCATGGACTGGCTGCGCAGCAAAGCCAATTCAATCGAAGGTGGCACTTCTGAGGTGATGCTGGGCATTATTTCGCGGCGCATTTTAGGGTTGCCGGGGTAAAGCAATGGTAAAACTGATATTAAGCGAAGAAGAAACCATGCTGGCCGAAAGCGCCCGTGGATTTCTGGACGCCGATGCCCCGGTCAGCAAATTGCGCGCATTGCGTGATGAGGGCAGAACTCATGATCCAGCTTTATGGGCGCAAATGGCCGCAATGGGATGGTGCGGGGTTCTGGTGCCCGAAGACAATGGCGGCGTGGATATGGGCCATGCCGCAGCAGGCGTCATCGCCCATGAGCTTGGTAAAACACTGGCCGTAAGTCCGTTTCTATCCACGGCCGTGATGGCTGCAACAGCCTTAAAGCAGGTGGATAGTGCCGCCAGCGCCGAGCGGCTGTCTGCCATTGCCGAGGGCCGGCTGACCTATGCGCTTGCACTGGATGAAACGTCAAAATTTGCGCCCGAAAACAGTCGACTGGCCTGTGAAAAATCCGGCAACGGATTTGTCCTGAACGGCCAAAAATGCTTTGTTGTAGATGGCGGATTTGCTGATCGGGTGCTGGTGTTGGCGCGCAGCGGTGAGGGGCCAGAGGATTTGACCCTGTTTGATTTGCCCGCAGACCACGCCGGGATCACCCGCAATGATCAGGCCATGATCGACAGCCGCAATGCCGCCCGTTTGGAGTTTGACAATGTCGAGGCCACGGGCGACGACATCGTCGGTGCTGCGGGGGATGCGATGGGTGTCTTGCGCCCCGCATTGCAGGCAGGTCAGGCCGCCTTAAGCGCGGAAATGACCGGATTGGCGGCCGGCGCTGCGGATATGACGGTTGGTTATCTGAAAGAGCGTCAGCAATTTGGCCGTCCCATCGGCAGTTTTCAAGCGTTGCAACATCGCGCCGCGCACCTTTTGTGCGAAATGGAAGTAACGGGATCAGCTATTTTACACGCAGGCCGCATGCTCGACAGTGATCCAAATAACGCAGCCATGGCCGTTTCCTTGGCCAAAGCACGGGCGATTAAAACCGCCAAACTTGCGGTGATCGAAGGTGTTCAGATGCATGGCGGCATTGGCATGACCGATGCCTTTGATATGGGATTTTTTATGAAACGCGCCCGTGTGGCCAGTGAATGGCTGGGCGATTACGGATATCATGCGGAGCAAGTTGCTGCCGCACGGGGATTTTAACTATGGCCGCGCCAGCGACCGACACATAACCAAAGGAATATACTTATGCGTGACGCAGTGATCGTATCCACCGCCCGTACCCCGATCGGCAAAGCCTATCGCGGGGCGTTTAATGCCACCACACCTCAGGTGCTGGCAGCTCATGCCATTTCCAATGCGGTGGCGCGCGCTGGCGTCGACGTCGGTGAGATCAGCGATTGCATTATTGGCGCAGCGCTGCAGCAAGGCTATCAGGGCGGCAATATTGCCCGCCAGTCTGCGCTTCGTGCGGGTTTGCCAGTGACTGTGGCAGGCATGTCTGTCGACCGGCAATGCGCCAGCGGCATGATGGCCATTGCAACGGCGGCCAAACAGGTGATCACCGATGGCATGGATGTGGTCATCGGCGGCGGCGTTGAAAGCATTTCCATGGTGCAAACCCCCGAAATGCGGGTGGGGCCAGATCCGTGGCTAAAGCAAAACAAACCCGACATTTACATGTCGATGCTTGAAACCGCCGAAACCGTCGCGGCGCGCTATACTGTTAGCCGCGAGGTGCAGGATGATTACGCGCTGCAATCACAACAGCGTACCCATGCCGCACAGGAAGCCGGCCGCTTCGATCAAGAGATTGTGCCAATGACCACGGTGATGAAATTTCAAGACCGTGAAACCGGCGCGATTTCCGAGCATGAGGTCACCTTGGACAAAGACGAAGGCAACCGGCCCAGCACGACGATCGAGGGACTTAACAGTCTGGCGCCAGTGTTTAAAGATGGTTTGAACATCAAAGAGGGTGGCTATATCACCGCCGGCAATGCCAGCCAGCTGTCTGATGGCGCCTCAGCCGCAGTGGTGATGGAGGCAAAACTGGCCGAGCAGCGCGGGCTTGAGCCGCTTGGCCGCTATGTCGGGGTGATGGCAACCGGCTGTGAGCCGGATGAAATGGGCATCGGTCCGGTCTTTGCGGTGCCAAAGCTTTTGCAAGCGCATGGGCTAAAAATGGATGACATTGACCTGTGGGAGCTAAATGAGGCCTTTGCCGTACAGGTGCTTTATTCACGCGACCGGCTGGGCATTCCCAATGAGCGGCTTAATGTGGACGGCGGGGCGATTTCAGTGGGGCACCCTTATGGAATGTCCGGCGCGCGCATGGTTGGGCACGCGCTTATCGAAGGCAAGCGCCGGGGCGCAAAATATGTGGTCTGCACTATGTGTGTTGGCGGCGGTATGGGCGCTGCCGGCCTGTTTGAGGTACTTTAGGCACCTGCGAAAGAAAGCACAGCCATCTGTAAGCGGCATTAGACAAGGATCTTGATCGCGGCCGAGAGGTACGGTCAAGTTCATTGTGTCTTTTGACACATTCCCATTAGCTGCCTTGATCTTGCTTGATTTTGTGGGAAATTATAAAATTTCTGCCCGCCGCTTTATGCGGTGGATGCAAAAGCGGCGGGCAGAAAAAGTGAGCGTATTGCTCCATCCCTGTAAAACCTTGTTTATAGGATGGTAGGTTGAAATGGGTAACACCGGGGTACTACAAAGAATTATTTGCAAAAATTATAGGGTTAAGGATGAGCTGTCCGCCAAATCGCTATCTGCACTACCAGCATTATTTTGCCACTTTGAAGGGCAATTTTTGCACCACCGTCATAAGGACGCAATACCGACGTCATACTTATGTGGATTTTTCGCCCTTTTTTGCTGCGAAAAACTTCGGTTCACCAGCTTTCGCGAAACGGTCTTAGATCAAGCTCATGGGTCCAGCCATCGCGGCTTTGATGATAGAGCATCCAATAGGCCTCGGCCACCGAATTTGGATCCATTAATGTATCCGGTGGCAGCGCCTCAGGGTCGCGCCCAGCGGCTTTAATGCGTTCGCGGACAAATTCAGTGTCCACACCAGCGTCTATAATAAGATGTGCTATGTGTATGTTTTTAGGTCCTAATTCACGTGCCATACTTTGCGCCAGCATGCGCAGGCCGGCTTTGCCCGCAGAAAAGGCACTATAGCCCGGCTTGCCGCGCAAGCTGGCAGAAGCCCCAGTAAAAAATATCTTACCACGGCAGCGTGGGACCATATAGCGCGCGGCTTCTCGGCCGGTCAGAAAGCCCGCAAAACTGGCCATTTCCCAGACCTTGCGATAGACCCGCGCGGTGGTTTCAAGAATGGGAAAATAAACGTTGCCACCTACATTGAAAATCACCAAATCAATCGCCCCAACGGTGGATTCAATCTTTTTAAAGATTTCTTCTGTAGCCTCTTCATCACGTGCATCAAAGCCATAGCCATAAGCCTTTTGACCGGTGTTGCGCAGGTCTTCCAGCAGCGGTTCAAGTTTATCCCCGTTGCGCCGTCCAAGGCAGACTGTAAAGCCGCCTTTGGCAAATCGCCGGGCAATTGCGGCGCCGATGTAATCGCCGGCGCCCACGATGAACACAATTGGCGCGCTCATTTGTGTGAAGCGCGTTGAAAGGCATCGCGCGCCTCTAGTCGCGCCACATAGGGCGGAATATTGGGTTTGTCGGTCAGATCAATACCAAAGCGTTTTGCCATGATGACCGCATGGCCAGTCATAAACTCTGCGGCTGTCATTTGATCGCTAACGAGATAGTCTTTATCGGCTAGGTTCTGGTTTACGGCATGCAGCATTTGACCCAAGAGTTTGGTTGAACGTTTGGCGTTTAATTCAGTGCGGCGCTCAGGGGGCAGCAGAATAGTTTCGACAACAAGCGAGTTCATCGGCGGCATGATCATGCCTTCCGCATAGTGAAACCATTGAAGATATTGAGCAAATTCAGACGTGCCAACCTTTGGTACAAACTTTCCATCGGCGTAATTGGCTAAAATATACTGAATAATCGCACCACTTTCGAACAGCGTGACGCCTTTGTCTTCCAGAGCAGGCACGCGCCCCATGGGATGCACCGCTAAATAGCCAGGCTCACGCATGGCCCGATCACCAAGCGCAAACTTTTGAACTTCATACTCAAGTCCAAGCTCTTCCAACAGCCACGCCACGCGTACTGCACGGCTCGCTGGTGAATAATAAAGTTTCAAAACGTACCTCCCTTGGCTCGAAAGCCGGATTTGATTTCAATATTTTCATAAAAATCGTAGCGTTACGTTTTGAACTCTGTCAACTCATGGGTAAAGGTATTGCGACAGGTTTGAAAATAACGTGGGGGAAATGTTGAATGGGCACGCAAAACTGGCTTTCTTTGGAAATGCAGGGCGAGGGGCTCGCCTTGGTGACAATGGCGCAGGCTCCTGTCAATGCAATGGATTCAAAAACACTGGGCGATTTGGCGCAGTTGTTTGTTGATTTGGCCGAAAATAGCGATGTCAAAGCCGTTGTGCTGGCCAGTGGGCTTAAGGTTTTTTCCGCAGGGTTAGACCTTAAGCAAGCACAGCATTATGATACAGATCAGCAAAACCAGATTGTCAGAGGGCTCGACATTGCCTTTGGCAAAATGTTTTCGTTTCCAAAGCCATTGATTGCCGCAGTGGCAGGCCCTGCGATAGCGGGGGGATTTTTCCCAGTATTGTGTTCGGATTATCGGGTGGCCAGCCCGAAAGTGCGTTTTGGATTGGCCGAGGTGCAGGTGGGTGTTGGATTGCCCGCCGGTACGCTTGAAATCGCACGCGCAATGCTTTCGCCCAATGATTTGCGACGGATTTTGCAAAGTGGAAATTTAATACGGGCAGAGGCGGCGCTTGTCGCCGGGATTGTTGATGAAGTGGTAGACGCTGATGATGTTCTAAACCGCGCGATCCATGTGGCCAAAGAATACGCGCAATTGCCGCCCCAAGCCTATGGGTTGGTGAAACAGCAGATCCGAGGGGATACTATTGCGTTGATTGAAACCGCTATTTCCAATGCCAGCAAAGGTAAAGATGATGGCTGGTTCACCGAAGAAACAAGAGCAGCGATGGCCAAGATGATTGGCGCAAGCTGAGTTATGTTTGAATTTAAAGATTGAATAATAATACCTAAATTCAGATGCTTGAAGGGATTTATTATGAACCACGCCAGTCAAGAGCTGCTTGATCTACTAGATCTTGAACTGCTTGAGGCCGATCTGTTTCGCGGTATTGGAACCGGCGGCGAAACCAGTACCCGCATTTTTGGCGGCCATGTGATTGCGCAGGCGCTTGCCGCAGCTTACCGCAGTGTGGACGACCGCTTGTGTCATTCGCTTCATGCCTATTTTATACGGCCGGGTGATCCGGCTGTCCCTGTGGTCTATCAGATTGATCGCACACGCGACGGCGGCAGCTTTACCACCCGGCGCGTGGTTGCGATGCAAAACGGCAAGCAGATTTTAACCATGTCTGCGTCATTTCATATTGCTGAAGAGGGCTGGCAGCACCAACATGAAATGCCAAAGATCGCCGGCCCTGAAGGGCTTGTCGAGCGGGCGGAATTACGCGCTGAAGCGGCAAAAAATTTTAGCGAAAAGCACCGCGATGAATTCACCCGCCCGCGACCTATTGAAATACGCGAGGTTGCGCCGCGAGATTTTTTCAACCCAGAGCCAACCGGCGATACCAACTATATGTGGTTTAGAATGCCCGACGCAACTGGAACATCGCCGGCCATTCAACAATGTCTTTTGGCTTATGCCTCTGATCTCAACCTTTTAGGTTCATCACTTCGGCCGCATGGGCTAACCTGGTGGAAAGGGGGCATCATGACCACCAGCTTGGATCATGCCATGTGGTTTCACGCACCGGTTCAGTTTGAAGATTGGCATCTTTATTCCATGGACAGCCCATTTAGTGGCGGTGCGAGAGGGTTTAATCGCGGATCAATTTTTGCGCCTGACGGCAGATTGGTTGCCAGTGTTGCCCAAGAGGGTTTAATGCGAAAGCTACGCCAGAAAACTTAATCAGCGCACAATTTAATTAATCGGTGTAAATTATTGAATTTAATTGTTACTTTAAGTCATTCTCTTGCTTAAAGCCCTCCAAATTGCCGGTTAAGCTTGCGCATTCCGCCAACCCAGCGGTCATAATTTTCGGCTTTATTTCTAATATACGTGCTAACTTTCGGATGCGGTAGGATCAAGAATTTCTCTTCTCGAATGCCTTGCACACAGGCTTCGGCGACGTCTTGGGGTTCAATCACGCCGTCGATACTTGCCACGTGATCCTCAATCCCGCGGATCATTTCCGTGCGCACAGCCTGCGGACATAAAAGAGACACTTTAATCCCCTGATCCCCATAGCTCATAGCAATCCATTCGGCCAACCCAACGGCGGCATGTTTGGTCACCCCGTAAGGTGCAGAACCAATTTGATTTAGCAACCCTGCAGCAGAAGATGTGTTTAATAAATAGCCGCCCCCACGGGCCGTCATTCGGGGCACCAGATAACGGGCTGCCCATACATGGGACATCACATTAATATCCCAGATTTGCTGCCATTCATCATCGGTGACCTCAACGCCGCCAGCGATTGAAATACCGGCGTTTGAGCAAAAAAGATCAATGGGACCGATGTCACTTTCTATTTCTTCAATCAGTGCGGCAAATGCTTTGGGGTCACTGACATCAATTTTTTTAGCAATCCCGCCTATTTGCTCAGCGGTCTCTTGGGCGCCGCGTTCGTCAAGGTCGGCGCAGATCACAGAGCGGGCATTTTCATGGGCAAACCGAATGG
>Ga0315322_10003524_pt1 | contig 12083 bp, 7 predicted proteins | sample M110021515metaG_FD_203461 | JGI IMG/M metagenome (GOLD analysis project Ga0315322, IMG submission 203461) | Ammonia-oxidizing marine archaeal communities from Monterey Bay, California, United States - M1 100m 21515 | ecosystem: Environmental > Aquatic > Marine > Intertidal zone | place: USA... | reverse complement strand
GACTAAGAGTGTAGTTCCTTGTCGGATCTGAAAACCCATTCGCTGGATCAAAATACTGTGCGTGGTTTTGAGGATCTGAAGCATTCCAATATACAGTAGTAAACCCCGGAACCAACTCTTCTTGAGATTGGGGAGACCATTTGACAAACATGATCTCATATACGTCAACGCCGTCGACACTAATTACCCCATCTGGAGTTATACTTACGTTCTGAGGATTGTTTGGTAACCTGACTTCTCCAAAACCCGTCCCAGCAGGTGTAAGATCCACCCCTAGCAGACGAATCATTGTCCCGTCTTTATCATAAGGCTCTTTAAAACAAAGTCTCTTGATACTATCAACGTAAACAAACTGTCCATACGGTGTTGCAACAATTACATTACTTTGAGAGTGGTCATAATAGCCGACGAACATTCCAGCCGGGTCGTATTTATTAAATGATAGAACGATCTCATCTAATACTTCAATAGTAATCTCTTCAAATGCAGCATCGAGAACATCTCGACCCCACACAACACCATCCTGCTCATCAGATTTCAGTTCTAGCCGGAATAATGTTTGGTGCCCAGCCGAGCAACCTCCAATATATGTCGGTGTCTGTCCTTGAATGTCACATCCGTCGTCTTTTAGTTGACCCGTAATAACGTGGACGTTTTGAGAATCCCTCATTGAAGAATATTGAGACAATGATAGATCATAATCTGTGTTTAGTGCAACACCTTCTGTTTCGTCGATTTTTACAATCTTATAATTATCGTTTAATTTTACACCCAATTGAAAGGATGAAATTTTCTTATCGGTGCAATACTTAACATCTACTAGATTTGGACCAACAATTTGTAGGTACAGGTCAATGTCTCCGCTTGGGAAATACATGCCATCTTTATAATTGACCATTTCTTCATATGAATCTGCCTCTGGACTACAGCAAGTAACACATGGGTGACACTCTCCGAATGTTAGCTCTTTGTATCTTGAGTCTCTAATATTCAACGAGTCAGCCTGTACTGCGCCCACACGACCCTCTGAGAGCCCCACAGGGGTGCTAATAGAGCCTGTATTCTCATTACGTGTAGTAACTGTGTTAAGCCCAACTACAACAGAACCACCAGAATCACCAGCATTTGTTGTGACATTATCGTACACTTCAGTTGTGTACATAATGGAGCCTTCTAACTGAGGGTTGTAATAAACTTTTCTACTGGTTGGATCTTTCCCTTCGTTTGAACGTTGTCTTTCATAACACTCATACATTTCAAGCGTCGCTGAAGGATGCTTAAACGGAACATCTGAAGTTAATACATGGGTGCCGCCCTCATACTCGGTTGTGACAACCGAGACGCAAGAAAGCTTCCAAAACCTGTTGCCTGCGTCTGTACCCGGAATTGCGCTTGGTACCGCTTGCGGCGTTTTGCCAAAATGACCTAGATGTTCCCAACACTCCTCTGTCTCGACTACGGAAACAATAATTGTGTTGTATGTCCCGTCGTAAACCATAACTCCTGAGATTACAGATCCGTTAGGGATTACGAGTTGATAAATTGGCTGACCATTCTCATCGAGTATTGGAGTACCCGATGCGTTTTTCTTTTGTTCAAGGTACGAATAAAGATTTGCATCGATTAATTCGCCCGTGTCTTTATTATATACTCGAATTCCTTTAGCAAGGTCGCCTTCTGTGTAGGTGGTGTCGGGGTTCCACGGTGAAACGTCAGGGCAACATGAAGATACCGTAACATTTTTAACTTTACCGCAGCCAAAGCACAATTTCTCAGTTAACGATGGCGATAAAAACACGGTCGCAATTGTTAGCGGACCAGCATCAGCAGTAATTGCAGCCACCGGATTCCAAATAGAATCACCTTCAGGACCACCAGAGACAATAACTGTTCTCCCGTCTGGGCTCATTTGTACACTACTAAAGGAGTCACCACTAGATACCTGAATGACTTGGACACCTTCTGGAAGGTCTAGCTCAAACTGAACGGTATCGATGTATTTGATGTTGGAGTTCTTTGCACAAAGCTTAATTTGTACGGCAGTATGCGAAATTGCTGTAATATCCGCAGTATTTGTCCACGATACGGGAAGATTGTATAAATCACTCCACGCTGAAGGGTATCCTTGATTAGGATCATAGTTGTAGGGTGCACTAAAGTGGAGATAGAGTCCACCGTCTTTTTGTGTCTCGCTACAAGGCTCTCCATCACAGCAATTGGGTCTTGAGCAATTGCTGAAGTCTTTTAATTTGCAAATATAAGCAGGAACAACATTGTAGGTCTTGCCCACAAATGCGTCGCCGCTATAGTGCCAATTGTAAAATGAGATGATGTCCGCAATATCTATTTTACCATCCCAGTTCGCATCAAGGTGGTATTTATATTTTCCTAGACCTGCTTCGCCTGAATAAATTCCATTATTCATAGCCTCGCTGACGTTGGTTACATAGTCAACTTCTGGAGGTTGGGGCGAAGAGTCTCCGGTCCAAAGATAATTGCTGGCATCGAACCCCGGTTGGTTGGGGTAAGATTTCACAGGTGTTCTAAAGTCGTTGGTTACAATTCTTGCCTGACAAAGAGAAAGTCCGTTTACTTTTTCAACAACCTTCGTAGATTTTGGGCTGGGCTTCAATCCAGTCCAAAGGTTTCCATCTTTGCCGGTGTGTGTCCTACCAGAGAACTCCACCAGCTTTTCTCCAAACTGCTTAGAAACATTTTTTGTGTAAAACTTAATTGATGGACAATCACACTTACCTAGATCTACATCCTGAAATATGATTTTTGCGAATATGGTATTGTTGATTTGTTGCGGTAAGATGTGAGAAACAAAAGATGGAGTTCCTCCATTTTGAATTTCTGCGACATCCAAGGTTGGACTTAAGATAAACCTTGAAACAAAACCAGAATTAAAAACATCTTTAAATTGTTTATTGAAGCTGGAATAAGCGTTTTGCCCCTCGACATCGATCTGTTTGAAATTTACTTTATTTGCTTTAAAGTTGTAAGCAAGATCAAATTGCATACCAGCTACTGTGTTCACATTTGACTGATAAGCTACAGTTGCAACGATCACCTTTTTGTTTAAATCACATTCTACATCGACTACTTTAATATTTGCTTTGCAGTTCTGCTCCTCTTCATCACAACAATATGCAGGAAGCTTTAATCTTGGTTTTTGCGCCACCGTAGTTGGGAGGTGGGTCGTCGCATAAATACCGTTCTGATCTCCGTCAAGAATGCCATAATAATCTCCGAGCCCGGACCAATCATATGGACCATAAGGAAGACAATAGAACATACATTCAGCCATGAAGACTGCATCTAGAACGTCCACCTGACTATCTGAATTTGCATCAAACTGGGACAATACTGTCGAAGTTGGTCTTACTACAGCAGCAAGACAGGACTCAAAATCAAATTTATCAATTTTTGTATTCGTTGAACCCGTTCTTTTACCAGTCCATAAATCAGAAAGCCTTCCACCTGCCTTATCTAACGTCACTCCCTTTTGTTTTTTAATTTGAATAAGTTCTTTGTTGTTCAGATCAACATCAGGACAATTCTGAGAATCAATTACAATATAACAAAGAGTCTTCTCTTCTAGAGTAAACGGTATTTGACCGGTCGTTGGACAAGATGTTTCAGTAGTCCAGTCTGTTTGAGTGTTTTCTGGGCAACACCCGTTGATCAACCCAATGATGGTTCTGGAAAACCCTTTGGCATCATAACGCCATACCCAGTTTTGAGAGTTTGAAAGTACTCCCCCGAAGGCACCTTTCACACGATAACAATCAGCAGGCAAACCTACCAAGTCTAGATCAAACTGCACACCAGCAAGATTACATGAGGACTTATATTTAACCTCAACGACCAAATCTTTGTACTGGGGAGAATAATCAAACGGAAGGTTTAAATTTTCCAACACCTTTGAACTTGTGGCTGCATCTTCGGTGTGCCCAACTCTGGTAAATTCTCCAACCGAATATTCTAGAATACACTCTTCATTAATCTTTAACTCATCGACTTCCCAAACCACCCTACACGCATCAGAACAAGTAATTTGAGGGACAACCTTGGCTACTGCTTCCTGCGTCGCAGCGGTACTGCTGAGTCCATACTGATACATCCAGTTACTTACAGATATAATATCAAGCGTCGACGGCATAGTTCTTGTATTGTCAACGAGGATGTTCGGTGGATAATTTGGAACATCCGTCATAACGGCTGTAAACAATTGTCCAAAATCATCTTGATTGATCAGATTATCTGCATTGTAATCACCATTCCAACTTGGAGGAGGGAAAGATAACACTTCATTGCTGTATAATTCTAACTTTGTCCCAAGGAAAATATTATTATCACAACCAGCATCAAGAACAACGTCTTTCATGGTGAAATTCACCAAGACTGGACCAGCACCGGCAGGAATCTCAGGATAAACCTGTTCATCTTCGGAATTCCTAAACCCAAACCCGATAACTTTCAAAAAATTCTTATTGAGGGTTGAATTTTGATATACGGAACCTTTTACAATCTGCCCTGAAGCTCTTGCATCTCCTCCTAAATCAATTTCTACGTTGGAAGCTGCTGTTATATTGCTCGGAATTTCGGCAATGAATTCAAAGCCAGATAAAGGAACTGTGGAAGGTTGATATTTTAGACTGAATGAAATATCATACAAGTTACCAGAAGTATTTATACACCCAAGCTTCTCAAGCTGGCATCCACAATTATTTCTAAACACCTGTGGTTCTTTTTCTTCTGGAATTGGGAAGTTATCGCAACACAGCGAAGGAACAATTCCACTTATACCAGCCCAGACTTTTTGATTGCTATCTTTGGTGGACTCATAGCTTGTTTTTGAAGGAGCAGAGTACGCCCCTATTGCGGTCATATCCCCTAAGAGATTTAACCATTTTACCATAGCTATAATATCAGATACATCAGATTGTCCATCGCCGCTGGCATCTAGCTTAAAATCGCTCACGCCGCCACCATTAAGCACCTCTACTACAAGACTATTATAATCTTGCAGGTCTATAACACCTTCCCCTGTACGGTCACCGGTCCATGAGACCGCCGCAGGTTTAAAGCCTGAATCTTCACCGCTCCAGATTCTTGTCCCACGATTTCCGTGGGCGTTTAAACCAAACAGAGGTATTGCAACGCCATAGCTGCCTGATGGATCAACTTCTTTTGTTGCCTCCCAAGCTGTTAAATTATCACACTTGTCAAACGGGACAGATGTGTTGATCGTGACACTTGTCAACTTAACAACAGTTTCACTCTCTGGTATATTTTGTTCGTTATTATTAAATTGAGGGTATGCAAAAACTTCAATATATTTTTTACCATTTAAGGTTTCATAACCGACAACACTTTCGTTCATTCCCGCTGTTTGTGCTGCTCCGTTCCCAAGAGTCACGGAAGTATTATCTAGATCAAATTCAAATGGGAGTTTTAACTCAATTAGGATATGATAACCAGCAATTTTGCAAGTTTTTGCAGGGACAGGTGAGTGAATCGTCGCAATACTTGGGTCTTCCCCTCCCGACGGAAGAGCGAAAACGTCTAAAACAAGATTCCTGTTGGAGTCGTCAGTACATTTAAGACTTGTAGCCACACAATTACTTTCGTACTGTGGCGGCGTGGTGTCAGCAACCCTGTTGCAGATAACAGAGGGTACTACAGAATATTGGTTGTAGTTTTGAATTTCTGGGTTTGCGAGACCTTGATCCATGACCTCTTGAGCGGCAACAACATCTCCAATGTGGATAGCACCCATTAAGCCTTCAGCTTCTGCGGTCTTAGCATCGCTAGAGAGATTATATCCGTTATGATGTGCGTCAAAGATATCGTTTGCTATGATGTTCGGTATTGATTGATTATCTTTAAGTTCTGGTGACCACGAGGCGACAGGTACAGACTTGCCTAACTGAAAGGAAACCGCAATGGCTTTAGTCAGAGCATTGCTCATTTCTCTATAAGATGGGGGTACTTCGTTATCGTCTATAAAAGTGGAGTATTCGGCATTCGGAGTGAACACCACTCGACACAAGACAGATGGTCCATTAATTTCTTTTTCTTCATAAATATCAAAAGTTGCGGGTATCGCATTATCTGCACCAGAGGTGTCCCACGCTATAATTTGCTGGGATGCTGGAGAGGAATCAATAGCAGCAGACCAAGTGCCGTCAATATTTTTTCTTTGTTGGAAGGCATCGACATCGCTCGTGCCAGCTATATCGCCGGGTGCCAGCATTTCAACAACTTCTGCCCATGGCACACTAAAGTCTAATTGAAACCCTTTAATACTTAAAGAGGACTCATAAGAAACAGTTGCAACAACTTTCTTATTAGCAGAATCTCCAATTACCTGAACGCTGCTGACAAACACTTTGCAGCGACAATCATCAATAACTGTAAACTGTAAGGAGCTATTAGACATTATCATTCATCTCCTTGTGGTTTCGGTTTGGTGCCTGAAACATCGATGACAGTTCTTCTGTTTTGGTTAATTCTTTGACTTGTGCTACGCAACGTGTTAACATCATTGTTTGCTTCGTCCTCTGGTTCTTCATCGCCATCTTGTTTATGTTTTCCGCATGAATGTTTACCATATGCGTTCTCAGTAAATAAATAGTGGTTTAGATGATTCTTTTTGATTTGATATTTTAAAAGGCGATATACAACACATAAACAAAGTGAAGAAAACAAAAAAGAGCCAGAGATCGCAACAAGTGCAAGTAAAAATACCTTATCTTCAGTATTGGTGTCGCAGCCAGAAACAAGGGGAGAAATAAAAAACACCCCTGACCACATAGGCGGTACGAGGGGTGTTTTAGTAATTCTAAAATGTGTTATTTTATTTGTTTTTAACAGCCCACTCGAAGAATTTATTAGCTTTTCTATCATTGCGAATATCCCACCATTCTTGCAGAGGGTCTGTAGTAAAGCCAAAGCCTTCTCCCATGCGTGGCTGATATGAACCGTCATAGTCTTCTTCTGCACCAACGTGATCTTGAACATCCGCACCGGCATAGACAATTTTACCAACAGCATCAGTAATATTCTCATCTGAACCAAGCTCACCATGCAACCAACTGTCTAATTCATCGTTCTGTTGACATTGCTTAACGTCTGCTGCAATATCGCCTGTGAATTGAACGCCGGGTAAGATGTGCAAAGGACCATACTGATCTTGAGTTGTTTTAATTCCCAAGTGTGCATACTCGCCATCGCCAGCATCTTCTTTCATGGGTGCTTCATTGAACTCATCGTCTTCATCATCAAACTCACTTGCTGCGTATTCTGCTTCTACGTCTGCTAACGCAGCCTGCATAGCGGCAATTTCTTCAGGGTCTGCTTGTTTACGTCCTCTTTTAGGTTTCTTTTCTTTCATCCAAGGGAATTCAGCTTCTAACCCTGCCATTTCTGGATCGTCGTAAACATCAGAATAAGGATCCTCATCATCATAACCATATTCTTTGACCGTCCGTTCGCCGCCTTCTGACAAAGATGCTGCTATCATATCGATCTGCTCTCGTGTTAGATCTGAGTAGGTGGTCGCCTCTTCGTCTTCTTCACCAAACTCTTTCATTATAGTAGGTTCTGTCTTACTTAAAAATTTATCTCTCACTTTCACGATCTCTCCATCATCTAATTTAATAATTGCACCGCCAGCCATTGGCTCCGTAACAGTACCAGTTTTTCCATTGCGATCATCTACAACCTGCTCACCAACCTCAAATACTTCACCCTCGGCTTCTTTCATTTCGCCTTTCACCTTGGTGACGAGGGTACTGAGGTCGGCAGGATCAACGCCCATCTCTTGAGAAAGAAGGGCTAAAAGTTGTGCTACTTCGACATTATCGCCTTTAAGTTTTTCAAGGGCTGGACCAAGCTGCTTGTGATTAAACATAAACTTTGCAACTTTTTGAACGTCACTCTTCATGCCCTTTTCTTTTGCCGCAGCGACTTCATCATTTGAACCTGCTTGGTCCTTTTGCTCTTCCTGCTCCATTGTGAGCCGTGAAGCTTCCTCATTATCTAAATACATATCTTTGCCTCGGTCATAATATTTGCCTGCCTTGATATCATAGTAAAGAACCGCACCAGATTTAAACTGAAACGGACCTTCCATTCCGGGTAGTTCTTCCATATCTCCTTTAAGGTTAGGAACAACATGTTTATCGTGAGTTACATATTTATAAAACTCTTTGTTGGACATTTTTTTCATCATTTCTTTTTCTTTATCAGAACCAAAGAAGTCGCTGCCCCTTCCTTCTTCCATACTCTGATTGATTCTGCCAACTGCAAGCTGACCGTATGGTGTGTCAATAAGTTCTTCATCACCCGACAGTTCCACGTTTTTGGTACTGGCGATTGCAACATCGCCGCTGGTTGTCTTAACAAGAACAAATCGGTTAGTAGCTTGCACATCAAACGCTTCGGCTTCAAGGGGTTGCTTTAAATCATACAGACCGCCACCGCCTTCAACAACTGTTCTTACAATGTCAGCAATTTGGTCAAGCTCTGGATCAGAGGAATGGCTTGAAGAAACCATGCCGCCTTGGGCTTGTGTTTCATGGTCGCCGTATTCGAGAACTTTTTTAATAATTTGACTGTTTGATAATCCCGACTCTTGCAGCGTTTTAATTAATTTTGGATTTTTTCTAAACGTGTTTCGCAAGCCTTCTTCTAACGACTCGTTCTTGCGAAGAGCTTTGAGATCCTCGCCATCGATGTCTCCGTCTTTATCTTTGTCCATTTCATCGGACTGTTCATCGGAGAGCTTCTCTTCTTTGTCTTCTCTTTTATATTTCTTTTCACGGATGTCATCGTAATCTGACAATTGTTCATCATCGTACATGGCTCTTCTATCTTCGTCGCTCATTGCGGCATTAGCCTTGTCTTGTTGCATTTCTTCTACTGCCATCATAACATCGTCTTCATCATAACCAGCTTCTTCGATTCCCGGTTGTTGTAACACACGACCAACAAGCCTAGCAAGCTGCATTGGGCTTTGAATTGCGCTGACTGAAGTACCTTCGATATCGATAAGGTCTTCGATTGTGTTGCGAAGGAGGGAGTCCATGCTTTCAGCGTCTCCGTCGGACACTCCATGCATGGGGTCATCCTGCCAATCTTCACTCATTTGGGTTTTATACCCAAACTTCTCAAATAATCTTTGTACCCTTAAAGCATCTCTCTTCTTTAGGTGGTCTTTTACGGTTGCCATGTTAGTAGTTCTCCTCTTTTCATAAATAGTTCCCGGCTCTAAATTCGACTTAATTCCGTCTTCCCAGTCTCTAAAACAAAGATTCCCTTGTTCATATGCTTCACGCTCCATCTCTCGAAGATGGTCATTGTTCTGAGCATACCCCGGTCCCTGTTCGCCAGCTACACTTGTCAGGTCGCCTCTACAATTTTGAGTGTGGTGTACAAGCTCGTGAGAAATAGATCTCATAATGTCTTTCGGGTGACGATTGTGGGTATAAACCGTTACGGAATAGTTTTGAGGATCATAAAAAGCTGTCTTGCCAAGTGGTTTCTTAGAATTCTCTTGATCTGGGTTCAAGACAATCTTTGCAGCCTTGTCAAACCCAAAAGTCTTTTTTGCATAAGGGTAGAAATCCTTGAGCATAGACTTTATTTTCTTATGATTGCTGCTCATTTATTTTTTCCATTTAGAAACCTGACAACATACTTTTTAACACTTTCTTCAAGCCCTTTAGCTTGTTGTTGTTCCTTTTCCCATTTTTTATCGTGCCGGTAATTGTCACCCGGTGAACCTGTAAGCATAAGTGCTTTATACAACCCTCTCACGAGAGGATTCTTCATATTGTTCTTGAACCAGTCGTCAATCTTCTTGTCAACCCCTCTAGTAGAGTTTATAAACTTGTCAAGACTACCCGGTACGCCAAGGTTGTCCCAAAGGTAACCGAGGACGGCAAGATCAATCATTGCGCTTTCACTCAGGTCTTGAGCTTCTTGGTAGTGTGCAGGAGAAGCGTGACCACCTTCTGGTTCTTCCATGTAGCCTCGGTCGATAGCTCCATCGCCCTGTTCCGACATCATGTCTCCAAGAACGCCCTCGATGTCTTCTAGACCAACCCCGTACTGCTGCATAATTTCAGACAAAGCATCTTGGATTTCGAGGTGAAGGTCGCCCATGCGACTCTCTTCAATTTCTTGTGCAGGGGCTACTTTTGCAGCCCAGTTTCCGGGGAGACCCCAAGCTGAACTGTTGCCGTTTACAAGCTGATACTCTTCTTCAATAATTTTATACAACTCTGAGAGTTTTACTTTAAACTTCATAATGTTCTCCTTATTGTACACCCATCATGTCTTGCCAAAGCTGTTGAATCATTTCTTCAACAAACTCAAGCCGATCAAGAACTGCTGGATCTGCTGACATGTGTGCAATTCCTTTAATTTCTTCTCCGATTTTTTCAAGGCTGGAGATCATGCGGGAATTTGAATCGCCTTCAGATAAATTAATCATCGGGCTGTTAGCAATGTGCATTAGGCGAGTCGAGATCTTTTCGATAACCGCTGTATGGTTTTTATTTAACTTGGCACCACTTTCTTTTAAATAAGAAGAGATCGTTTTCTGTAAATCAGAAACCATGCGGGTGTTCTTATCGAATGCGTCTCTGTGACGCTTCAGGGGGCGTTTACGGGCTTCTGAGAGCCCTTCCTGACCGGAGTTGTTGTGTTTCTCTAGCGCAACCATTGCATCAACAATGATGTTTGCTTGCTTGATAACGTAAGAGGCATAATCGGAAGCGGATGTAGTTGACCCTGCTCCTGCCATATCCTTGCCAGCAGTCAACAGACCCATCGCTGCGCCCTTGGCATCGTTCTGGTACTGCATGATAAGTCGGTCAGGAGACTCTTTCATGTTGGTAAGTTCTTCCTCTACACCGCCAACACTCAAGGCTTGTAAAACTTCTCGGGAAAGATCAAAACCGTTGGCTTCGACATGCTTCTGTAGCTCGCCTTTCGCCTCTCCATGCCAAGTTGAAATTTCGCTAGAAAGAAAATCAGAGATCATCTCTCTCAATCCTTCGTCGTGCAAGCCTTCTTTAAGTTTAGCAAGTTCCTCTGCCATCATCTTTTTAATTTTATTTTTTGTGATGGCTTGAGGTTGCATGTTAGCAAGCTCTTCTTCCATCATCTTTGTGATGGATTGCTTAGTGATTGGTTTCATTTTTTAATTCCCCGCTCTCTTGTCTGCACGACCAGACTGCGTGTCTTTAATCTCTTCCATGATCTCTTTGCGAATCTCTTTGCATTCTTTCCCTGCCTCTAGTAGGGCTGCTCTTAGACGCTTCGAGGCTGAAACGTTGCTAGTACGCATCATTTTCGCCCCTTCAGATTCAATGGCTTCTGATAACTCTTCAACCAACTTTCTCGCTCTTTCAACAACATCTTGCATTGCCATGTGTCTTAACCTCCGATAATTCTACTTTTGCCCATAGGGGGCTTTTACAATAAATAGTATTGTCTGAGCTTATTGTCCAAAAATTGAAATATGGTTAAAAAGTAGAGCAAAAATAATAGAATGAGACCATTAAAGCAAAATAAATAGAAAAACAGAAGTATGTTCCGGCTTGGGCGAGCCTATGATCTGCTGTCCGGTGGAGACAAATAACCCCGCCTGTAACAAGGAGGGTCTTAACTGCTATAAATAGAAAAGGGTGCTCAACGAGAGGTTCCATAAACGGATTTGCCTCTTGCAGAACACCACTAAAAATATACTTTACTGTAAAGAAAATATCAACTAGGTTGGCGACCAGCACAAAACCCAACCCATAATTGGTTATCTTTTGAATGAAGCCGCTCACAAGTCTAGTATGATGACTCCGTAGCCCGACTCTTCTTCGTCATCGATGATAACAACGCCACGATTACTCTCTTCGGCTTCGTCTTCGATAGGAGGCGGCTCCATAATAGGGATGGGCAACTCAAGCTGTTGGCGTTGCTGGTCAGCTTCCTCAGCTTCCTTGCGTCTCTGTTCCTCGATTAATATTTCCAAGGGCACTTCCATATCCATTTTTTATATCCTCCAACGCATT
>Ga0315322_10003521_pt1 | contig 12088 bp, 10 predicted proteins | sample M110021515metaG_FD_203461 | JGI IMG/M metagenome (GOLD analysis project Ga0315322, IMG submission 203461) | Ammonia-oxidizing marine archaeal communities from Monterey Bay, California, United States - M1 100m 21515 | ecosystem: Environmental > Aquatic > Marine > Intertidal zone | place: USA... | reverse complement strand
CTCATTATGGGCATGAGCAAAGGTGGGTTGCCCGGAGCCGGGAATCTTACGGTAGCGATTTATGCCCTTGTCTTGGAGGACGCGTTAGGTCCAGTCGGAGTTCCTCTTTCCGTGGGATTACTTTTACCTGTCTTGATTTCTGCGGATGTTACTGCCACTCTTGTTTATCGGAGACATGCCGACTGGAAATTCATAGTCCGATTGCTTCCTTTCTTCCTCGTTGGAACCATCATTGGTTGGTTGGTTTTTGATTACTTTCAGGGGGGGAAGGATCGGGAGCGCCTTCTAAAATACATCGTTGGAGGAATTCTGCTTGGGATGACTGCCTTGCATTTTTTTCTCAAAGCTCGTCGCCAGCAAAAAGAAAAAAAGCAAGCCGGTCAAAAAACTGCTATCGAACCGCGTAAGGGTTCGGTCGGACTGGGTGCTTTCTTCGGTCTACTTGGTGGAGTGGCAACAATGCTTGCGAACGCCGCAGGACCCGTCGCCCAACTTTATCTTCTTGCCATGGGACTTCCCAAGTATGCCTTTATTGGTACTTCTGCTTGGCTTTTTCTCATTGTCAATGTCGTGAAGATTCCCTTCATGATTAACTTGCAGATCATCACGCTAGAGTCCATGTCAGTGAGTTGGTGGATGTTTGTTCCTTCCGTCATGGGAGCAGCCCTTGCCCCCTTCCTTGTGAAATATATTAACCAAGTTCTTTTCGAGCGATTAGTATGGTTCTTTATCGTCATTGCAGGGCTCCGTATGCTCTTTTAGGATTTGAAATTATGAGCAAAAGTTCACGCAAGCTTTGGGCCCAGCACCTAGCCGGACAATCTACTCGTTCGAAGACGGTCGATCCTCAATTATTGATTAAAAAGACTCCCTACAAGGGTAGAATCTTGGGGATTGATCCTAGTCTACGAGGGACTGGATTGGCCGTGCTCGAATGTGCTGGCTCGAGTTATAAGCTTCTACACTCCGAAACGATCGACCTTAAACCAAAGATCCCCTCCATTGATTGCCTTGGCTTGATTCACCAAGCCGTGGCTCATCTTACAGATTTGTGGAAACCCCGACACGTTTCATGCGAGGAAACGATCTATGTACAAAACTTCAAGACTGCTCAAATTATGGGTGCTGCCCGCGGGGCAGCTTTGTCTGCTGCCGCCATACGCCAGATTCCGGTTTTCGAATATGCCCCTTTACGGGTCAAGCAGGCGGTCGTAGGCTTCGGGCGGGCAAGTAAGGAGCAAATGTCCCAAACGATTTCGCAAATGCTCGGCTTGCCCAAACCTCTTCCCTACGATCAATCGGATGCTTTGGGGTTGGCGCTTTGTCATGCCATGACTTGGCATCCAGGCTAATTTTGGCTTTGGTAAGTTATTGGGCTGATTTCAATTTGGACTAGGGCGAGGCAAGTAGACGGGTGGGAAGAAGAGGTCGAATTCGGTTGGATGCTCCAATCAAGGAAATTTTGACTGAAACATCATTCGAGATCTCTCCAAGAAGTGCTCCTTCCATCATGTCCAAATCCCCCAGATTTAAGGTTTTTTGTCCCTTGATCGTGATCAAGTCTCCTCGTTTTCCGTCATATTTTTTTCGCTCGGCGCGGAAATAACGAATTTCTACTGGAAGTGAAAAATCATGTTTTGCTTTTTTGAAAGAGAGAGAACCATATGCTTGAGCGAAGACGGATCTTTCTTTCCAGAGGATACTGTCCAGCCTTTTTAATTTGAATGAAATCTTTGGATGCTCGTTTGAATTCAACCAATTCTTTTTCTGGGCATCCGTGTTCGTTCGATGATAACCAAAACGAAGAGACCGAGCATCGAGTAAAACCTCTCCTCTACTCAAAGATGGATTTACGGGGAAAAATTCGATTTGGCCTCCTATGTTCGAGAAGTTTCCCTTAATGCCGGCTAATGCAAAACTTCCGTTTGTCTTGAGTTCTACTTCAATCACGCTTGATTCGCTCAAGGGAGCAAAATCAAAAGTCATTGCATTCAATGAGTTGATTCCGAGAAATGCGGAAGCGAACGTTAAGGGCTTTACGAACCAAATCATGATTCATTTGATTGTGGCGAACAGTCGAGGTGAAGTCGAGAGTCAAGCGATTCAACCAAATGGATTACCCTTGACTGGGATTCCTTGTCATTTAATTTTAAAGTTGTACTCGATACCTTCATGCTCGTCCCTGCGATAAGACACTGCTTACACTCTCTGCTTTTTTTAATTGCAGGTGTTGCTTTTGCCCAAATTGAACACCAAGGGGTTTTGGGAGCTGCCTTCAGTGGGGTCTCTCGAGATTCAACCGGGAGTATCGTAAACCAAGTGGGGCCGATTGCCGATTTTGCCCACCCCACCAGCCTTTCGGCTATTGCGAGCAAGAACACTTTATTGTCCGGAGAGAGTTCGCCACTTCAAGCGGCTCTCTTATTGGATGATGGAACGCTCACTCCTCTGCCTCCTTCGGTGGTTCAGTGGTCTGGTGCTAGCAATCAGATTTTTGTAGAAGGTAACCTTGTAACGGCCAAAATGATTTCTAGGAAGTCTCAAGTTTCCCTTCAAGCTAGAAGTCAGGGTTTGACGACCCTTCTCTTCATTCGCCTTAAACCTGGAGACACCCCATCTTCTGCATTGGATAATTCTCAATTGCCTTTGGCTCTAGTCGATTCTGTCAGTCTGCCCCAATCTGGCTGGAAAGAATCCAACTGGTTTGGAACTTTTTATCAACCCAACAAAAATGTTAACTGGCTCATGCATAAGCATCACGGATGGCTTTACTCAGATGAAGCGGATTCCAGTTCACTTTGGCTGTGGAGTCCCGACCAAAAATGGCTTTGGACAGGCCCCGAGCTTTATCCTCATCTTTACAGGCACAAGGATTCGACTTGGATTTATCTCATGGTGCAAATGCCGGGGAAGACTTATTACAATTTCTCGACCAAGTCTTTTGAGCGGACTTTCCCCTAAGGCAGTTTCTTTCCCCATCTTTTTTTGAGGAAAACAATTCCCCTCTTCAATACCATTTCCCGAAAGACAATCTCTTGCGTTCGGGCGAATGACCCTTGCCATAGAAATTCGTCTGAAACAAATTGAGAAATGATCAATTCCTTACTGTTTCCTTTCTTTCTTTGTACTGCTATCCCGCTGCTTGGAGTCGAAGTTGTTTTACCCAAGGCTTTTTTGGACGGAGTTTCCGGTCCCGGTTGGGTTGCGTTGGGGGAAAAAGATTTTGCTCAGGTCAATTGCGATCCTGAAACCTTCCAGTTCAAAAAGGACGGGACTATGCACTGCACTGGCAAACCGAATGGTGGTCTGCGTTCGCAGAAGGTCTACAAGAATTTCGAATTAGTCCTTGAGTGGAGGCACAACCGAAGGGCCGGCAACGCCGGTATTTTCATCTGGTGTCCCCGAGATGTTTTGGACAAACTCCCGCGCGGTCGGCTCCCTCAGGGGATCGAGATCCAAATCTTGGATCTTGGCTACGAAGAAAATCACTTGAAGAACAAGGGCAAGCACTCGAACTGGTTCACGAGTCACGGTGACGTTTTTCCGGTAGGAGTGGGAAGAATGAAGGCATTCACTCCGGAAATTGCTTACACCGCGATGGACGGTACGAAGTACAAGGTCGGCAAACCCACCAGTGCCCGTTGCTTCCCGACCAAGCGGTTGACTCGTCCGCATGGTCAATGGAATCATTACTACATTCGGGCGATCAACGGGGAGGTTCGACTCTGGGTCAATGGAGAGGAAGTTTCCGGTGGCTACGAATGCAAGCCGAGCGAGGGTCACATAGTGATGGAGTCGGAAGGAGCTCCAGTTGATTACCGGGGAATGCGCTTGAGGGAATTGCCCTAGGCTTGGGAAATAGGGAGCCTGTCGGCTATGATTTTGTTCTTAAGTTGGTGGATCTTAACCAACCAAAGAACATAAAGTACGAGCCCGGCTATACTCACAAGGCTGCCAAGGAGCGGAATAAAGCCACCAAAAGTGCATATGCACAGCCAAAGCCCCAAGTTTTGTCCGCAGTCTCCGACTTGCTTGTCCCCTTGTCGGTCAAAATAGTTTTTGAAGGATTTGGGAATATCCAACATGTAAACTCGGAACATCCAGTAAAAGTTGAATAAAGGAATGAGCAGAAGCCAAACTTGCCCGGGTGTCATGGCCCGATCCTCCTCGGGAACTTCTTTGAGCCAACTTGAAATGAAGTAGCACAGGACCGCACCAATCGCTGTCCCTATGAGTAAGCCGATCACTACGGCTATCGCTATAATTAGCATTGCGCCGAAAAGTTCTGGTTCCTGATTCGAGGAGTAGGTAATGGAAGGGTTATTGTACATGTTTTGTAAAAGTAGGGAAGCGAGCTCCGCTGGTCAAGGGGCATGCTGGTTTGCCTGGATTAAGATCTCAGTTGTTGTTCATTAAGCTTGCTCGAAAAGCCTTCCTTCATTCCTAGTGGAAGCATGAACAGAATCTTGACTTCGATTTATCTTTTATCAGTTGTGGTAAGCCCCGCTTTTGCCGAACAGGAACGGCGCTGGCCGGCTTGGAGGGGGAGCGATTCCTCGGGAGCGAACCAACAGGGCAGTTATCCGACCAAGCTCAGCGTTGGAGAAAATCTTCATTGGAAAGTGGCCTTGCCGGGTAAAGGTTGTTCGACGCCCATAGTTTGGGATGACCATGTGTTGCTGACTTGTCCGATCGATGGACAGGACGCTGTTTTGTCCTTTGGCTGGGATGGTCGGACAAAGTGGCGTACCCGGGTCGGTCCTGAGCGCAAGGGTAAGCATAGAAACGGATCGGGGAGTAATCCCTCCATCGTAACCGATGGAAAGAGGATCTATTCTCTTTTCAAGAGTGGGAATTTCGCTTGTTTGGATTTCGAGGGAAAAACGATGTGGAAGAACGACCTGACTTCCTTCGGTAAGGATACTCTCTACTGGGACTTCGGCACTTCCCCGATTCTTACAAGTAAGCATGTGATAGTCGCCCTGATGAGAAAGAATAATTCCTGGCTTGTTGCCTATGAGCCGAAGACTGGAAAGGTCGCATGGAAGGTCGAACGAAATTACGAGACACCCCCAGAGTGCGACCACAGTTATGCAACGCCTACGCTCATCAGGCACAAGGGAGAAGAAGCGATCCTTATCTGGGGCGCCGAGAGACTTTCCGCTCATTGCGCAAAAGATGGTTCGACGTTATGGGTCTCGACGGGTTTCAATCCCAAGCAGAAGAAAAACTGGGTGGTGGTTGGCTCCCAAGTGGTTGCCGGCGATGTTGCGATTGTGCCCTATGGTCGGGGTACTCATTTGGCGGGAATCAAGCTTGGTGGAAAGGGTGACGTATCGGATACACATCGTCTCTGGACACGAACGAATAGCGGATGCTTCGTTCCCACTCCCGCTGTGGTCGAAGGTAAGGTTTATATTTTGCGCGACAGGGGCGAAGTTCACTGCATTGACCCGGTGACAGGCAAAAGTCATTGGGAGGATTCTTTTCCGCGAGCCAGTTCGAGTTATTATGGTTCGCCCACGGTTGCCGGAGGAAAGCTTTACGCTCCCCGTGAGGATGGCGTCATCCTAGTTGCCGACATTACGGAAGGTTTCAAGTTTTTGGCCGAAAACGATATGGGTGAGCGCGTAATCGCCTCTCCCGTTCCCATCAATAATCGGATTCTGATCCGTGGAGAAAGCAACTTGTTTTGTTTCGGTGGTTGAGGCTTAATAGGAAACGCAATGCTTGTGGCTTAGCGCCTAAGACTTTGGCGTCTTTTGTTCGATTGGGTGGAAGAACTGTTCGTTGCACTGGTGTTGGCCCCATACAAGGTATGGACCAAGTAGGGATAAGTCTGGGTTTGAACATAGGCTTTTTCAACTCTTTGCGTACCATCTTTATCCGTAAGCGTGACATAGCCCATATTGTATTTGTCCAGAGAGTAGGAGTCCGAAGCTACCGTGGGGGCGTATTCATGATCGACGTGAAAAATGCCTGCGGGAAAATTAGTCGTGCTTAAATTCACTCCTCGGGCTTCAACTAATTTGCCGGTTTCCACCAAGGCGTAACCGGAAAGGGCAGGTTTGGTCTGTGCACTCGCATCATATCCGGAAAGAACATTTCCACTGCCCATAGCTGGTTGATGGATTTTCGTGTTCCTTCCCATGACCGCATGCCCATCCAGAGCATAGCCTATGATTTTGTTCGAATAATCAAATTCCATGCCCGCCTTGAAACCGTGGAGGTGGTATTCGCCCGTGGGTTGCGTGTGAGCATAGAAGTAATCATTGCTCAGGGGAATCGTTCCGTTTTGCCAGGTTACGCCAGTCAGTCCGTTGTCGCCAATATAATGAACGTTAAAGCGTAACTTTCCGGTATAGCTCGCGTTCGCCCCATGCGAGGATGTCATGTCATACGCTTCGACGGACAGCATATCGACCGCGAGCAATTCCTTTGGAGGGGTGGAATAATCCCAGTGGGTGTAATCGGGGAGCGAATTGTTGGGTCGTCCAATGTAGGCTGCGTCACTGAACGTGGGGTTGTAGACCACCAATTCGTTATGAAAACTGGCCGTAGAGTCAGGATGCAGGATGATCTCAACGGTCTCGTTCTGAGCCGAAGGTGTGGTGGCGTAATGACCAGATTCGTTGGTTATGTTCCAATTCGGGTATAAGTTACTGTTGAGTGTCATGACCGAATTACCATTGGAAGTCGCGTGTGACAGGGAAACCGATGCGTTCGCCGTGGAACTCCATACGGTTGAGCTGTTTTCATCTCCATATCCGGTCTGATAACTTGTGTTGTCTGAAGTTTCCACCGAGAAGCTCTCGACAGCGGTCCAAGCACCTGTATCTGCCTTGTAAAAGCCTTTGCCAAAGAGAAAGTATCTCCAACCAGAAAGGGAATAAAAGTAAATCCATGGGTAGGCGGTGGAGTTGGTCCACATCCAGCCGTAGCTCGAATGATACAGCCAAATTCCGTTGGAATCGGATTCTACGGTATAGAGCCAGCCAAGATGTTGGTGATAAACCCAATTACTTCCTGGATCATAGAAGTACCCGAACCAGGAACTACTTTTCCATCCGCTCATTGATGTCGTAGAGGCTTGTGCTCGTAGGCTTGCCCCCGAGTAGTTGCCGTCGGGTAGTTGGGTGACAGGGAATTTGTAACTCGACGAGGTTAGGAGTGACACGACCGCTGGATCGGTAGCGTTGAGTTCCGCCTGAGTTTTTGGTTTCCATTCCGAAGTGAAATTAGAATGAATTCGTCCAGTCCAATTCTGCCCCCCCAGGTAAGTAGTGGCTGCCCAATAGACATACTCCGTAATTTGTGTTGGGTAATCGGAAGTCTGGTCATAATAGGTATACCAGGCGCTGGCAGGGTAAGTGGCCGGGATCGTTTCATAATAGCCACCACGCGCTGTATCCATTGCGTTTGCTATGCTGCTTCCTTTTCTTTCCCCCCAAACTGCGGGAAATGCTTCGTCCCATCCTTTGTCCGTAACAAGGTGAAGAACTTCCTCCAAGGTTGCGTCACGGTTTTCTCCCTGACTTCCATCCTCGAAAATTTCATCGGCAAATAAATTTTGGGTGCGGGACATAAGTGCCTCCAAGGACGCCAAGCTTGAACCGAGAGAATTCTGTTCAGTTTCGGAGGCAAAAAGGACCATGGTTGAGATTGTCGTATTCGATGTCCCTAAGAGAGAGTTGAGGACTTCCGGTTGGTCGATTAAACCATCTTCGTCATTGTCGAGGTATTCGGCCATTACATTGGCTGTGTGAAGAATTTTTGCATCAGATACGCTCGATGTTGCCAAAATCCGCAGGCCGAAAACTTCGACATATTTTGAAAAAATCGATGATGCAGATTGGAGGTCGTTCGGCAAGGTGGTGGAGACCGTGAATGCATTTCCCAAAAGGACCGGTGAGCTTGTGGACAGGCAACCAAGTAAGATAAGGGGAAAGAGATCGTTTTTAAATCGTTTCACATCCGAAAATTAGGATGAGGGAACCCTCATTGCAATTTCAATCATTTCAGGTGGTTTTACAGAATGAGCATCGCATCCCCATAACTAAAGAATCGGTACTCCGAGCAAATGGCTTGAGCGTAGATGTCCTTGAGAATCGACAAACCATCCTCGTTGCCCGGTGACAAAAATGCGGAGACTAAGCAAAGAAGGGTTGAACCAGGAAGATGGAAATTCGTAAGCAAGTGATCGACTCCTCGAAATGTATAAGGGGCACGAATGAACAAATCGGTTTCAGCGAAGGTAGTTTTAGAAGGTTCTGGATCGGGGTGTAAAAGAAAGTGTTCGATCGTTCGGACGGATGTGGTTCCAATTGCTAGAATGTTGTGATCATTTGCGTGCAGAGCCTTCTTTGCTTTTGGTCCAATAGAATATTCTTCCCCATGCATCGGGTGGTCCTCGATCCGCTCAGTTTCGATCGGACGAAAAGTACCTAGTCCTACGGATAGAGTTAGGTCATAGAAAGAATGCCCTTTGTCATTTAACTTATCCAAGATTTCAGGAGTGAAGTGCAACCCTGCTGTGGGAGCTGCAACTGCGGAGCGATTCTCCCCTTTAGCGTAAACCGTTTGGTAGCGAGATTCGTCCTTTTTGTCAGCGGGGCGTCGGACATAAGGGGGGAGAGGGAGCGTGCCTATTCGATCAGCCATTTCAGCTAGGTTCTCATCTTTTGGCAGATCGAACTTAACGAGGTATTCCCCTGACGAGAGAGAATCGACAACCGTTGCCGTATATTCGTCAGGTAGGAAGAATTTTCCGGCTTGTGCAGTCTTTCTTCCGGGTTTGAGCAGGCATCGCCAAGTGTCCTCACTTGTTCCGGAGGGGCGAAGAAGCAAGCATTCGACCATCCCTCCAGTCGGCCTTTTTCCTGGGATGCGGGCCTTGAGGACGCAAACATCGTTGCGAAAGATGGATAGTTTGGAAGGCAGGAGATTGGGTAGCTCGTGAAAGTGGTGATGGCTAAGTTCCCTTTGCTCTCTTCGGTAAACGAGTAGACGCGAGTCATCGCGCCGGTCAGTTGGCAACTGGGCGATTCGATCGGCAGGAAGCTTGAAGTCCAATTCAGATGTGAGCATGGGATTCAATGTAAAAGCACATCGACAAGACGGGGGCAATCGCCTAACTCTCATATTTTTAACAACATCAAACATTAGCGCATTTATGAGTGATTCCGAATCTAGCGAATTAATAGCACCACCCTCAAGGGTTTCCGAAGGATCGCATGTCGGAAGCATGAAAGATTATCTGGCCCTCTATCAAAAGAGTATCGACGATCCCGAAGGTTTCTGGTCAGAGGTGGCCGATGATTTTCATTGGTTCTCTAAGTGGGAACAAGTGAGATCCCATAATTACGACAGGCGGACTGGGCCTGTCTCAGTCGAGTGGTTCTCGGGAGCGAAGACAAATGTTTGTTACAATTGCGTCGACCGACATCTTGGGACTCGGTCTGACAAAACTGCAATCATTTGGGAAGGAAATGAACCAGGCGAGGATGCCGTCATCACCTATCGATCCCTTCATGAACAAGTGTGTAAGTTCTCTAATGTTCTGAAGGCTCGTGGTGTTAAGAAAGGCGATCGAGTGTCAATTTATATGCCCATGGTTCCGGAAGCAACCATTGCCATGTTGGCTTGTGCTAGAATTGGGGCGGTGCACTCGGTTGTCTTCGGCGGGTTTTCGGCGGAAGCTTTGGCTGATAGGATTGTCGATTCGGATTGCAAGACTTTGATCACTGCAAATGGCACTTTCCGGGGAGCTAAGGCAATCCCCATGAAACCGAACGCCGATCAGGCGATGTCGAGTGCTTCGGCTCAAATGGAAGAGTCAGTGCAAACTTGTATCGTCGTTAGGCGGGTTTCCGAAGAATCCGGAATCGATTGCGAGATGTTAGATGGGCGGGATCTCTGGTGGGACGAAGCAATGGATGGAGTCTCCACTGATTGTCCTTGTGAGGAGATGGATGCCGAAGACCCTCTTTTTGTTCTTTATACATCTGGTTCAACCGGAAAACCAAAAGGAGTTCTTCACACGACAGCTGGATACATGATCTACACTGCAACTACGCATAAGTATGTTTTCGATTATCATGAGGATGATGTCTACTTTTGCGCTGCTGACATTGGTTGGATAACCGGGCACTCTTACATCGTTTACGGACCCCTAGCCAATGGTGCTACCACCACTATGTTCGAGAGTATTCCGACTTACCCGAACCCGGATCGGTATTGGCAGGTTATCGAGAAGTGGAAAGTTAATCAGTTTTATACCGCCCCAACTGCAATCAGAGCCATTGCAGGCGCAGGCGAGGAATGGCCGAGAAAATACGATATGCCGAGTTTGCGGATTCTAGGAAGCGTCGGTGAGCCGATTAATCCCGAGGCTTGGAGATGGTACCATCGAAATGCCGGCAAGGAAAGATGTCCGATCGTTGATACCTGGTGGCAAACCGAGACAGGCGGCATTCTGATAACTCCGCTTCCTGGAGCCACTCCTTTGAAGCCTGGTTCAGCAAGCTTCCCTTTTTTCGGGGTCAAGCCCATTCTTCTTGACCCACAAACAGGAGAGGAAATTCGGGGTAATGGAGTGAGCGGAGTATTGGCCATTGAGGAGCCCTGGCCTGGGCAAATGCGAACCATATACGGAGATCACCAGCGCTTTGAGGAAACCTATTTTGATCAATACAAGGGGTATTACTTTACAGGAGACGGCTGTCGCCGAGACGAGGACGGTTACTATTGGATTACAGGGCGCGTTGACGATGTGATCAATGTGTCCGGGCATCGGATGGGCACGGCCGAAGTTGAAAGTGCTCTTGTCGCTCATGATTCCGTGGCAGAGGCTGCGGTAGTCGGGTTTCCCCACGAAGTAAAGGGGGAGGGGATCTATGCTTACGTCACCTTGAATGCGGGTGTCGAGTACTCGGATGGCTTAAGGGCTGACATGAAAAAACAGGTTCGAGAAGTGATCGGGCCCATCGCGACGCCCGATGTCATCCACTGGGCTCCAGCCTTGCCCAAAACTCGCTCGGGGAAGATCATGAGGAGAATTTTGCGTAAGATCGCGACCAATGAAACCGACCAAGTTGGGGACATCTCAACATTGGCCGACCCAGGAGTTGTTCAGAGCCTAATTGAGAATAGGTGAATAAAGTTTTTTCTTGGCGCTCGCCAAGGCGGTATCTTTCGTTCATGGAATGGAGTTGAAGATGAAGATTTACCTCAATGGAGATTATGTAGAAAAAGAGAATGCCAATGTATCTGTTTTTGATCATGGGTTGCTTTACGGCGATGGCGTGTTCGAGGGCATTCGCCTTTACGACGGATGCGTATTTAAACTAGACGAGCACTTGGAGCGTTTGGAGTATTCGGCCAAAGCTATTTTATTGGACCTGCCCTTGTCGCGAAGCGAATTTCAAGAGGCCGTTTGTGAGACTTGTCGAAGAAATGATCTCGTCAACGGGTATGTACGTCTTGTAGTCACCCGTGGCCCTGGTCACCTTGGTTTGTCGCCCGACGGATGCGGTCCTCCGAATGTCATCATTATTGCAGATGAAATTCAATTGTATCCTCCAGAATTCTACGAGAACGGACTTAAGATTATTTCTGTTCCCACCCGTAGAATCAATTCATCCGCTTTGCCTCCTGCCATCAAGAGCTTGAATTATCTCAACAACATTTTGGCAAAGATCGAAGCCAAACGAGTTGGTTTCCAGGAAGCTTTGATGCTTAACGATAAGGGAGAAATCGCGGAGTGTACGGGGGATAATGTCTTCATTTTAGCTAAGGGCATTCTTTTTACTCCTCCCTTGGATTCGGGATCTCTTCGCGGAATCACTCGAGGAGCAGTCATTGACTTGGCCGCCGAGTTGGGAGTTTCCTATCGGGAGCAGGCTCTGACCAGGTATGATTTGTGGACCGCTGACGAATGTTTTCTTACTGGAACTGCGGCCGAGGTTATCCCTTGTGTTGAGGTAGATCATCGAATTGTCGGGAATGGTAAACCTGGAGAAATGACGCGAAAATTCATTGACTCTTTTAGAGATAAAGCTCGAATGGATGGGATCAAGATTTGAGTTTT
>Ga0315322_10003520_pt1 | contig 12089 bp, 9 predicted proteins | sample M110021515metaG_FD_203461 | JGI IMG/M metagenome (GOLD analysis project Ga0315322, IMG submission 203461) | Ammonia-oxidizing marine archaeal communities from Monterey Bay, California, United States - M1 100m 21515 | ecosystem: Environmental > Aquatic > Marine > Intertidal zone | place: USA... | reverse complement strand
AAATGGTGTGGTGAAGGACCTCTACATTGACACTTACTACGGCCGCAAGCTCGACATGGCACCCACCACCGGCCATCTCTCCAACCTGCAGTGGGGCTTGGGAGACCGCGACCTCGCCGCCATCATCGCCGATGTCGACGACGCCATCTACGTGACCTCCTGGCTGGGTGGAAACGCCGACGGCACCACGGGAGACTTCAGCTTCGGTCTCCGTGGACACCGCATCACAAAGGGCGAGCTCGGTCCGCCGATTAGCAAGATGAACGTCACCGGGAACCTCATCGACCTGTTCGCAGCTCTGTCCGAGGTGGGCAACGACAGCTGGCCCTACAGCTCCACCTACAGCCCCACCCTGGTGTTTAGCGGCGTGCAGTTCAGCGGCGCCTGAGCCTCCGGTTCAGCATGCGCTTCCACGCCCGCGCGGGGCTGTCCTTCCCCGCTCACCGCAGTCCCTCCTCCACAATCACCTCTGCCATCGCGCGCAGCGCTGCTTGCCGGTGGAGGTCACCCTTCGCGCTGTCGTAGCCAGGAAGCTCGACGGTCAGAACCATCGCGTCAGGTCGGTCCCACGGGCCTCCCTCCGAGACGGCCACCGGTCCCCACGATCCCAGGCTCACGCCTCCCACCACCGTGCCACTCCACAGCGCGTGGGGCATGCCGTCGAGGTCGTTGCCCGAGGTGAGTCCTCGCCAGCCCTTGTCTGCAACCGTGCGCGCCATCCGCAAGGCGAGAGAGCCGGCCTCGTCGGTGCGTCCGGCGGGGCCTTGCGGATGGGGATCTGCGAACACCCCCGCCGCATCGAGCTTGTGGGTGGCGTGGAGGCTCAGGATGCGGTCCGGCTGAACTTCCGCCATCAGCTGCATCAACGCAATGTTCTCGGGAAGCACCGGACGCAGGACCGCATCGAGCAAGTGGCCGCGTCGGGCCACCTGGGGGGCCTTCCCTGGTGGAGGAAAATTACGATTGGTGGGAATGTCCCCCTCTCGGATGCCCCTCGCCGCGTGGTCCGGAAAGAGCACAGGCACCACAAGAGTCGTGTAGGGAAGCACCCGTCCGTCCCCCAAGAGCTCCTCCACCACCGCACACAGCTCGATGGCTGACCGCTCCGAGCCGTGCACACCCGCCAGCACTAGCGCCACCTTCGTGGAGGACCCCGGGTAGCCAGCCACCTCGACCGGCCGACCCTCCGAAGAGTGCATCAGCACCCGTCGTGTCACGGGATCTGGCGCGGGTGCAGCGGGCTGCACGGGTGACATCCGACACCCGAGCACCAGCGCAACAGAAGCGGAGCACAACCTCTTCATCGAATTCTCCGAAAAACCTCTTCCATCGTGGAAACCACTTCATCGGCCGCCCCTTGGTTTCTGGGCGGGCCCAGCGGGGTCTGGGAGATGTCCACGATGCAGGTGAAGTCGCAACACACAAGCCGTGCCAGCCAAGCCGACGCGAGCCCGTCTGTCCAGACATCGCAGTCCGCTCAGTTCGGCAGCAACCAGGCCCAGCAAGCCGCCCTCAGCACAACCTTCACCGACTCCCTCTCCCTGCACCTGCCCTGGGCGATGCCCAACCACGACGACCTCGGCCCGCCGTCCACACAAGACATCGACCCCATCGATGTTCAATACGCGCGCACCCGGCCCGCCGACGCGACCGTCGACAACTGCGCCGACCTCACTGCCGGAGACTTGGTCACCGCGAACACCCGCTACGTCCACGTCCACGTCGATGCCGACGGCGATCTCTGGCTCGACATCGGCGCCTTGTCATCCGGCGACCGCGCGCTGCTCACCACCTGGATGAATGACCTCGAAGGCGAGGTGCACCTCGACCCCACATCCGGGCGCTTGGTGCTCGGCGAGCCCCACAAGTCGCTTCACTTCTCCGCTGACACGGACGGCGCCCAGGATGTTCTCGACGAGGCGAACGCGCACGATGCGGCCAGCTGGGACGACGCGGCCATCTGGGCCTTCCTCAATGGCGGCGAGGAGGTGCTCGAAGCCGAAGATGCCGACGGCGAGAGCTTTAAGACCGATCAGACCAAGCCAGGCGCCTGGTACAACGGCTACCAACAGAGTGCGGACGGCAGTGTCTCCGCTCACAAGTCCGCCTTCGACACCCGCGAGAGCAGCGCCCCGGCCCTCGACGAAGATGGCCTGAAGAAGCTCATCATGCGCTGTCTCGACGTGGGCAAGGTGAAGGCATCGCTCGGCGGCGACTACGAGAAGTTCTGCCAGGGACTCCAGGCCCGCTTTGGCGAGGGACACGAGCTCGGCGCTGGCGGCATCGACTGGCTCGCCGAGGAGCTGTGGAGCTACCTGCACACCGGCGCCGGCACCGACGGAGAGGTCGACATTGGCCGTCTGCAGGCCATTGTGCGTGCCGTAAGTCCCGACACCAAGGAGACCGCCGAGACCAACACGCCCTTCGACGGCTCCACCTTCGCGGTGGGCGACACCACGCAGGAGCTGCACCGCGGCGACGGTATGTTCGGCCGCGCCACCATGCTGTCGCTGATGCACCTCCTCGGCGAGGTCACGGAGACGCTCACCGACCCGCCCGACCTCGGCCTTGTCCCTGGCAATGCCTTTGATGAGCGCGACCGCTTCGTCCACGACCGCAGCGGCAGCATGATGGGCTCGGCGGTGCGAGCCGGACCGTGGCCCGATGTGAAGCAGGCCGTCGACCACAGCCAGGGCTGGAACGCCACCAACGGCATGAACAGCCGCACGTTGGGCACCTTCGACATCAACGACGCCCACATCAACGGCACCAAGACCGTCGACATCGGAAAGGCCCTTGAGGATGCCTACAAGCTGCTCCACCCCGACAACACCCGCGGCGACCAGAAAGCCTTTGCCGCCTTATTCGGCCTCAAGCGCAGCGACATCTTCGACCGGTCCGGCAAGCTCAACACGCCCACACTGCGACGCTACATCGGCGACGGCTCCGGCGTGGGATACGGCGCGAAAGGCGAGAGCGGCCTGAAGATAATCCTCCTCGTCCTCACCAATCCGAGCCTATTGCCCCCTGGCGACCCCCTGCGGATCCTCCTCGAAAACGGCAGCGGCACCCCCGGCGTGGAGCCTGTGCGACTCAACGTGGTGATGGATGAAGAAGAGCAGAGCCTGGAGTACCTGATGCTTGTGCAGGCGCTGGCCAAGGAGCTGGGCGTCGATGTGCGCCTCATTGCGGTCCCCACCGGAAAGGTGGCCGGAAACCTCCTCGACCAGCTCGTCTTCATCGACGTCAACGACATCTCCATCGACGCCAGCGGCAACGCCACCATCCACTTTGTTCAGGGTGGGGTTCCCCAGACCAAGACCGTGCCGGTCGACGGCATCGGCGGGGGCTCCCATCCCCAGCGCTTCAAAGGCGCCTCGATTCGCCTCAACGACCTCCAGAAGGTCCAAGGAGTCAGCGAGTAGGTGGTAGGATGGCGCTATGCGACCGTCCCGCCTCTACATGTTTCTCCTAGCGTCCTCCTGCACCGCCACCGGCAAGGGACCGCTGCCCGAGCCAGGTGAGGTCACCTATGTGGAGCCCGCGGGCGACGGCGAGGTGATCGAGTGGTCCATCGAGGATCAAGTGGATGAAGGTCCCCACATCTTCAAGAAGGACCGCATCCACAGCATCGCGCTTGAGCTGCCTTCCGACTCCGTCGACTCGCTGTACCGAGACCCCTACGAGTACGTTGTGGCAGACGCCCTCATCGATGGCGCAGAGCTGGTCGAGGTGGGCGTGCGCCTGCGCGGAAAGATCGGCTCCTTCCGCACCCTCGACGGCAAGCCCAAGTTCAAGCTCGACTTCAACGCCTTCGTGGATGGTCGCCGCTACCAGGGCCTTGAGAGCCTCAGCCTCAACAACAGCGTGGTCGACTGCTCCTACCTCAAGGAGGCGCTGTCCTACCGAGTGTTCGAAGAGCTGGGAGTGCCCGCCGGGCGTACCTCGTATGCGGAGGTCACAGTAAACGGCCTCGAATACGGGCTCTACGTCATCGTGGAAACCCAAGACGACCGCTACGTCGACGCGCGGTGGGAGGAGCCCGACGGCAACCTCTACGACGGCAAGTACATCTGGTATGGCGACCGCTCCTACCAGCTGCTCGACTTTGGCGACAACCTCGACGACATGTACCAGCTCGAAGAAGGCACCGATGTGGGCAACGCCGACATCACCGCGGTCTCCGATGCCCTCATCGCCGCCTGGGACCAGCCCGACTTCTACGAGCAGATGGGCGAGGTCATCGACTGGGAGGAGGTCCACCTCGAGTGGGCCGGAGAGCAGTGGGTAGGCCAGAACGACGGCTACTGCATCAACAAGAACAACTACCGCGTGTACTTCGACCCCTCGGATGGCCGGGCGGAGATCATCCCGTGGGACCTCGACTACTCGCTGCTTCACGACTACGACTGGGGCCGCAGCTGGTCGACCCCCTACGGCAACCTCGCCGCGGGATGCTGGCAGGACAGCGTGTGTGCGGCCGCCCAGCGCGAGGCCATTGCTGACACCATCGACATCGTCGAAGCAATGGACCTTCAAGGCTTTGTCGACGACATCGCCGAGCTTACCGAGGCCGAGGCACTCGCCGATCCCCGCCGAGAGTGTGGTCGCGGCGAAATCAGTCCATGGCGGGACTACGTCGACGGGTGGGTGGGCTCCCGCTCCGGCGAGCTCGCCACACGATGGGGACTGTGATGCGCCTGTGGATGGCCGTCTTCGCGGTCGGCTGCGGGTCCGCTCCTGCCACCAAGGACACCGGGCCGGCTGTGGACACCGACGACCGCGTGGTCCAGGGCCCCTCAGAGACTCCGGACCAAGTGGCCTCCAGCGCGGTGTGCCTCAATGAGCTGATGGCCGTCAACGACTACGCTCTGGTGCTCGAAGACGGCACGTCCCCCGACTGGGTCGAGCTCCACAACCCCTCCGAGATCGCCGTGTCCCTCGACGGATGGGCGCTCGACAACGAAGCCGATGGGCGCAGCTCTCCACTCGATGGGCTGGTGGTGGAGCCGGAAGACTTCTTGCTGCTCTACGCCAGCGAAGGCGCCCAGAGTGGACCCGAACACCTCGCCTTCAACCTCAGCTCCGACGGCGGCAGCGTGTTCCTCAAGGCCCCTGACGGGGGGGGCGAGCGGATGGTGTTCGGCAGGCTCGAAGACGACCACTCCGTCGCCCGCGACACCGACTGCTGCACCGAGCCCGACTGCTTGGCCCATCGCTACCGAGGCACCCCCGGCGAGAGCAACCGAGAGTAGCCTCAGGGTGCGGTCAGGCGCAGGCTCAGAGCGACCGTGCCGAGGCGGGTGCCCTGGCTGGGGGCATGCCAGCGAATGGCGTGGAGTACCAGCGGGCTGGAGCCGGGCGAGCTGTAGGAGCTGCCCGAGCTGAGGTGCGCATTGCCACTGTCGGCGAGCTCGATGTAGGCGTAGTGGGTGCAGCCCCAGTCGGCGGACTGCCCGGTGTTCAGGTCCCACCAGCTGCCACAGGACTCCTTGTAGCCCTCAAGGTGCACCGTCACGACCTCTCCGGTGGTGTCGTCGAGCATGGGGACCTGGAGCGCCACCCCACCGGTCACGCCGTCGTCCCACCACACGCCGGAGGTGGAGCCCATCGTGGGGTCGTCGACGATGTAGTAGACCGACGAGTCGCTCTGCGTGAAGCCCTCGGAGTGCAAGTAGCCGCTGGTGACGTCGGCCTCGATCTGGTCCCACACAGTGAGGTTGACGTCGACCACGAGCTCTTTGAGCAGGACATCGTCGGCGAGGGCCGTGATAGAAGCCGCTCCATCAGTGCGCCAGCGACCTTCTGCGAGCTCGGCATTGTCCGCGTAGGGCACCCACAGGCGCAGGCTCTGGGACAGCTCCGGCGTGTCAAGCCAAGGCGTGGTGTCTGTGAAGGGGACGGCCACAGCGCCGGAGGTCCAGCCCTCGACCACCCGCTGCCCACGCACCACCAGAGAGTCCGTGTCGCCGACATCGTTGATGATGGGCACCGTCAGCTCGGAGGCCTCATCGATGGGTCCACACACGCTGGCATCTTCAAAGTGACGCTGAGTAGAACCATCTCGCCACACGCTCTCGGCGGAGCGGAGCTCGCAGTCCACGCCCTCGGTGCACCATCCCGACAGCCGCATCGCACCATTGCCCAGCTGACCGCGTCCGGACGACACCACCTCTGGCAAGTCAGAAGGCACTGCGATGGCCTGGGTGTAGATCACCTCGCTGGCGCCAATGTCGATGTCTGGCCACGCTGACGGCGACCGCAGAAGGTCGACCGACACCGGCTCGGAGCCCGCCGCGAGGTTGACGGAGAACAGCTTCATGCTCGTGTCGACCACGTCGTCTTCAGCGATGAGAACTCGGAACGACGAGCCATCGGCAAGGTGCACCTCCAGAAACCACCGCGCCCCCGAAAACTCCGATGACAAGGCAGTATTGGTGGGGTCTGGCAGGTCGAAGACATTGCCCGACACCGCGTAGAGCGGCGGGTAGATCTGGTTGGCCTCATCGGCGTTGCCCAAGGTCCCAATGAGCGTGACCACAGGCACTTCGGTGGCCACGGGCTGCTGGAAGCGACCCTCCACCGTCGCCTCGACGTAGGACTGGCTGGCGCGGTCCCAGGTCCATGCCCCGGCGACCCCCTCCACCGTTGACAGAGTCGGGCTCCTCTCCATCCACGCCTGGGCCTGCCAGGCATGGTAGCCGGTGTATTGGGGAAAGCAGGTGAGCGCGTTGGACGACTCGCCGCCGTTCATGGGGTCACGCTTGGACACCCACTCACCATCGGACTCCACCGGTCCGCCGGCGTCGACCCGATACCAGGTGCGCAGGCTGCGGGTGGTGGTGTCCACCGCAGGAGGATGGGAGGCGAGGTTGACCCCGTCGTCCGGGTACTCGTCGGAGATGCCCCAGCTTGAGGACGTGCCCGACGTGAAGTGCGCCAGCGTGAGGGAGTGCCCCAGCTCGTGGATGAAGCCGTTGCCACACTCGTCGGCCCACAGCGCGGTCCAGCCGGTCCATCCCGCGGCGAGTCCAGCGTTGTTGATGTCCACACAGTCCCCGTCTTCGCACACCCAACCCAACACAAGAGAGGTGCCGAAGGAGTAGGGTGAGCTGTCGCCTTCCCACGCCTCATTGAGGACCAGTCCGCGCCCGGTGTTGGCGAGGCTCATGCGCAGCGAGAATTGATTCTTGAGGATGGACCAGCGGTTCGACTCGGACGTGACCGCCAGCCGCTCCGACTCCGAGCTCACCACGCGAGGGCCCTCCGAGGTGGGCACCACAATGCGGTCGAGCCGCCAGTTGGTGGTGTCGACAATGCGCAGCTCGGCGGCGGGCATGCTGCCGAAGTAGTCGTTGGCCAGCTGCTCCGGAGACATCGTGTCGGTGGGCGTGTCGGCATCGCCGAAGAGCACAATCTTCGAGCGGGTGACCGTGAACACGTGGGGTGCCCCGAGGTCTTCGAGCTCCAAGGCAGCGGTAGGCATGGTGTCGCCATCGACATGGGCCACCTGGAGAGACACGCCGGCCCGCATCCAGTGCCAGGGCACCACGCCGCTCCAGGCCTGGTCAGAGTAGGGTTCCAAGATGGCGTCGGTGAGGCTCTGTTCGAGCATGTCGACGGGCTGACTGGGCGCCCGCATCTCACTCACGCCCAGCAAGCTGTCGCCGTCGAAGGCCATCAGTCGCAGGTCGGTGGCGCCGTCGAGTGGGTCGGTGGGCGTGAACAGCAGCAAGGCCTCGCGCTCGGTCAGCAGCGGCGGCGCATAGCGGTCGTCGTCCGGGGTGACGAGCTGGGTCTGCCCCAGCTCAAAAGCGCCGCTCAGCTCGACGGTCTCCCCTTCAAGCGCAGTCAGGGCGGGCACGATCTGGTCGCGACAGTCGGCGAACGGGTCGGCGGGGTCCCCGGAGTCGGCCGTGTCTCCGGAGTCGTCGGTGTCGTCGGTGTCGTCGGTGTCGTCGGTGTCGTCGGTGTCGTCGGTGTCGTCGGTGTCGTCGGTGTCGGGGAAGCCCGAGTCGACAGAAGCCGGCTTGTCGGTGGACGATCCGCCGCAGCCGACCGCGGGCAAGAGAAGCAGCAAGTAGCGTTGCACGAGGACTCCAACAGGGCGGGGCGAGAGTCTACGTCGGCGCCAGGGTGAGACAGGTGCTGATGGTGTCAGGAACAGTGGCAGACTGGGTGCTCACGCGCACGCTCAGACAGCTCGTCCGCCTCTATATCCCACGGCCCCAGCGAGCTGAGTGTCGGTGACAAACAGCGCGTGGCGGAGGTCAGCGCCTTCCAGACGGGCCCCTCGGAGGTCGGCCCCTCGGAGGTCGGCCCCCCGGAGGTCGGCCCCCCGGAGGTCGGCGCCCACAAAGCACGATGCAAACAGAGTGGCTCGCCGCAGATCGGCGCCCTTGAAGTCGGCCCCGAGATGCATCTGGCGAGAGAGATCGGGCCCCGAGGGCGCTCGGAGCACTGCGCTCAGCTCGGTGAGGATGGCGCTGCAGCGGGGGCGCAAGGTGGGCGACAGAGACAGCGCTTCGAGACTGTCGTGGACCTCGGTGAGGAGGTCCTCAAGCGGACTGCCGAATCCGACCGGCAGACGAAGGGACCGAGCGTGCTCGAGGTGCCAGCCCAGCTCACACAGCGAAAATGCCGTCCAAAACGATGAGGAGACGGCCTCCGCATCCAGCTGACGGGCCACCACCCGCTGACCGGCGCCGAAGCAGTCGAAGGCCACGCACCCCACAAAGCCAGACTGCCGAAGGTCGGCGTGGATGGTGCAGCGATGGTCTTCGCCCAAGTTGGGACAGGGAGTGCCGGCGGGCTTGTCGATGGCGAAGTCGGCGGACTTTGTGAAGGTCGTGTGGACGCAACACAAGGCCGCACACTGGGCGCAGTCGGCGGCAAAGGTGGCGGACATCACACGCTCGGGGAGGCGGGGTGGACCGCGTCTATACGTTGCCCATCATCCGCTCGCCGATCCAAGCGCCCGAGATGGCCACCACAAAGCTCACGACACAAGCCGCCAACAGGCGCATCCCGCCGAACCCATAGAAGTGGATGGGGGTCATCCAGGTCATCACCAAGATGAGCAGAATGCATCCAACGGCGCCCAGCGCAGGCTCCAGCAGGCGAATGCGCGGAGACACCACGCCGATGAGCAGACCCCCACCAAAGAAGGCGAGCAGCTGGAGACCATTCTGGAGGAGCAGTCCCGTACCGTGGGACAGCACCCGTCCCTGGAGAACGCGGGCCAGTCCCTCGCCGAGAAGAAGTTCCAACAGTACAAAGATGAACATGCTGCCAAACACCCAGCGCCACGCGAAGGGCTGCACCTTGGAGGCGGTCGGCACGGGGGACTCCGAGGGGTTGGGGTGAGTGCCGCACCTAGGACGCGGTCCGACACAGTGTTGCGACAATCTGGAATCGGGGCATAGCCGGGAAACCACAGAGGAGTCAGCCATGACCATGCCGTATCGCTACCTCGGCCGCTCGGGCCTCAAGGTGTCTGCCCTGTCGTTCGGATCGTGGATCACCTTCGACCACCAGCTGGACGTCGGTCCCGCCAAGGAGGCCATGGAGGCCGCCTGGGATGCAGGGGTCAACTTCTTCGACAACGCCGAGGTCTACGCCGCTGGGCAGGCCGAGGTCATCATGGGCAAGGCGCTTGCCCAGCTCGGCTGGGGACGCGACGAGTATGTCGTGTCCACCAAGATCTTCTGGGGAGGCCAGGGACCCAACCAGCGCGGACTGTCTCGAAAGCACGTCGTGGAGGGCGTCGACGCTGCCCGCAAGCGCTTCGGGCTCGACCATCTCGACCTCGTGTTCTGCCACCGACCCGACGCCCACACCCCCATCGAAGAGACCGTGCGGGCCATGAATCACGTCATCGACCGCGGCTGGGCTTTCTACTGGGGCACCTCGGAGTGGTCCGCCGAGCAGCTGCGCGAAGCCTGGCGGGTGGCCGACCGCCTGGGCCTCATCGGACCGCTGATGGAGCAGCCGCAGTACCACATGTTCCATCGCGAGCGCCTGGAGGTCGAGTATGCCGGCCTCGTCAAGGACAAAGGCCTGGGCACCACCACCTGGAGTCCGCTCGCCAGTGGACTGCTCACCGGCAAGTACACCGACGGCGTGCCCGAGGGCTCCCGGCTTGCGCTGCCGCAGTACGCCTGGCTGCGCGACCAGATCGTCCAGGACCCCACTTATCCCGACAAGATCAACAAGGTGCGGCGCCTCAGCGAAGTGGCCGCCGACCTCGGCTGCACCATGGCCCAGCTCGCACTCGCCTGGACCGCCCGCCACCCCCACGTGTCCACCGTCATCACCGGTGCATCGCGCACCTCACAGGTCGTTGAGAACATGGGCGCTGTCGCGATTATCGACCAGCTCACCCCTGAAATATTGGCGCGCATGGAGACCATTCTCGACAACCGCCCCGCTGCACCCACCGACTTCCGCGACGGTTGATTTGCCGTCCTTGCACACAGTCGGAGCCAGATGACTGGTTAGCTCTGGGCGCCGGAGGCCCGCGTGCGCAGAACCTCTCGAACCCGTCCAGTCTTCGGCATCGAGCGGCTGTGGACCCAAGTGGCCCGCGTGTGTCCACCGTTCACCGTTCAGCTTGTGGTCGAGGGTGCGCCTGAAGCCGGGACCGCTCCGCTCGACCTTCCCTGCCTCCGCCGCGCCGTGGTGGATGCCGCTCGGGTCAATCCAGGCGTATGTCTGCGCTTAGAGGGCCACCTCGGCTTTTCACGGTGGCGTGCTGCGGGCAATGGCCCGCCGGTCATCGAGGTGGATGGCACGCGCTGGTCCGGGCGCGACGAGCAGGGGGCGCCCTTTCTCCAGAAGCCGCTGACTCCGGGGGGTCCCACGGTCGAGGTGCTCTGGGTGCGCGGACCGGTCGACCGGGTGGTCTTTCGCGGGCACCACGCTGTTGTCGATGGGCGGGGGCTGCTGTCCTTCGCCGAGGACGTCTTCGCCATCCTCCGCGGAGAGGCCCCCCTCGGCTCCACGCTCGACGTCACCGACATCGAGCTGGCGCAGGCCCTTGGCACGTCCCGCAAGCGCTTCGTCAAGCCCGCCTGGCCCCCTCCCACAGGTGCTCCAGAGGCCGTGCCCGCCGGCACAGTCATGCCTTGGCGGCGGGTTCGCTACGATGGCAGTCCCCGGCGACTGCTCCCCCGGCTCGCACTTGCGGTCCACCGTGCGTCGCGCCAGTTCACACAGGATCCACTGCTCATCGAGGTGCCCGTCGACCTGCGCAGACACCTGCCCGAGGGGGTGCGCACCACCGCCAACATCACCGGCGCTGCCCGCATCGAGCTGCAAGCAATTGTCGACGCACCCGACCCGGTGCAGGCCTTCGTAGAGCGTCTGACCGAGCGCGCCGCCGAGCCCGAAGCCGCGGCGCCTATCGTCGACACTCAGATCTTCCGTTGGCTGCCGGGCCGCACCACCCTGCGACTGCTGCGACGCCTGCGCCAAGGGGCCTTGAAGAACGGCAAGGTGGGTGCCTCTGCCATCTTGTCGAACCTGGGGCGTTACCCCCTGTCGCGCCTGTCGAGTCCGCAACACTCCGCGTGTGCTTGGTACTGGGTGCCGAGTGGCGGTCCCATCGTGCCCCTGTTCATCCTGGTGACAGGCGACGGACAGGGCGTACAGCTGTCGGTGGGAATGTCGCCCGAGCTGGCCAGCAACAATCGCCTGAACACAATTGTAGAGGGCATCTTGAACGATCTTCATCGCACCGCTGCGGAGCTGTCATGAGCCGCCTCCCCGCCCCCATGCGCGCGCTGAACACCGTCGGCCGCGCTTGGCGTGCTGCCGGTATGCCGGCTCGCAAGCTCGACCCCGATGCCCTCATCCAGACCGCGATGCACGACACCGGCCTGTCCGACATCGGCGACCCTGCCGAGTTTCGGCCCGGACTCGATCAGGTCTGCACCGCTCTGGAGCAGCTGCCCGAGCTGCCTACCACCGGTCGCTTCGCCGCCCGACGACAGATCCTGCGCGCCCTCCGTCAGCGTCTTCGTCGCCGGGAGTGGCTCGCCCAGCGCCCCCGGGAGTTTGCCAAGGAGCTCCGCGCGCCCGTCGTGGTG
>Ga0315322_10003519_pt1 | contig 12091 bp, 9 predicted proteins | sample M110021515metaG_FD_203461 | JGI IMG/M metagenome (GOLD analysis project Ga0315322, IMG submission 203461) | Ammonia-oxidizing marine archaeal communities from Monterey Bay, California, United States - M1 100m 21515 | ecosystem: Environmental > Aquatic > Marine > Intertidal zone | place: USA... | reverse complement strand
TTTGATGACCTCAATGACTGTTGTTGCTGCGTGGGTCATTGATTGATTCGGCTCGAGGTTGGGTGCGGTTAGGACTGTTCACTCTGTTGCGAGTCGCCTGCGGGGAAAATGTGTAAACAAGAGCATGTGGTCAGCTTGCAGTATGGCTCGGTGTTCGGACCTCAGTGCTAGGTCGTTCCAGGTTTGTATGGGTGGCTGCCACGTTTGTATTGTACAGAAGGAAACTCATTGTGCGGCCGTGTTGGTCGAGACAGCGTTGGGTTGGCTGATCGCGATGGTGGAAGTGCTGTCGCGGCCGCCGGGGCTACGGCTGGAAACAGTGATCAGTCGACGTTCGCACGTTGTGGGTAACACAACACCCACATGCAAGTTTTGATTTCGTAGCGGGTCAGCTAGCTGGTTGTGAGACGCTGGTTGGCGCAGTAGTTCCGGTTGCACGTCAGCGATCCGAACTGACACACGGTGCATCTCAGTTCATGAAAAAACCTGAAGCCGACGGTTAGTCGGCTTCAGGCAATCATTCATTGAGTTCGCGGGTGGTTCCCCCGCGGTCGAAGGGTGACTTTTCGGTCTTATCTTCGTCTTACTTCGATGACATATTTCATCAGGTCATTGAACTCTTGGCGACTCTTCAGTTGCTTCACAAGATTCGCTGGCATGAGAGACGTTTTCGAATCTTTGACTTGCTCAATGTCATCTTGTGCGATGACAACGGGCTTTGGGTTAGCCAAGTTTCTGATAACCAGTTCGTCATCATCCTCAGAGACTCTGATACCCGTAAAGATTTGGCCATCTACGGTTAATACACTGATTTGTGCGTACTCTTTTTCGATCAACTCAGCGGGTCGCAGGATCGAATCCACCAGTTGCTCGTTAGTGAGCCTGGTTTTAAGCCGTGACAATTCAGGGCCAAGCCGGGCAACTCGACCTGGAGGGTCGTGGCAGGCGTAGCAGGCTGCGGCAGATTCATAGAAAAGTTTCTTTCCACGAAGTGCATTGCCTTGTGCGATTGCCTCAGCAGCAATGACGCTGGTGGCCTGAGCCATCAATTCTTTTTCAAGCTCATCGTTCGAGAATTCGACCTCTGGTTGCTTGTCAACCTCAGCCATCAATTCAAGCTCAAGAGGATGCTGCTTAGTGAGTTCGTCAGGCGTCCAGACAGTAAACCGTCCTTTGGTCTCGGCACGAATTTGAGCGACGGACGATGCGTTGACAGGTTCTGCTTTGTTCCCCCAGCTGTTGCGAACAAACGTCAGCACAGCTGCTAGCTCCTCATCGTTCAACAACTCTCGGAACGCGGTCATCGGTGGCACGCCGCGAGCTGGATCATAGGTCTTGCCATTGACGCGGATCTTTCCGTGAAGACCGTGCAGGGCGAGCTTGATTAATCTTTCCTTGTTTCCATTGACCCAAGGGCTGTTGAGTAACGAAGGATAGACGCTTGCGTTACCTTTGCCGTGGGAAAGATGGCACGTGGAGCAGTGGGATTCACGTTGGTATACAACCGATCCGAGCTGGTACGCATCTTTGTCTTTGCCCTTGAGATGTTTCGGGGTTTCAAACTTGACGAACTCCAGTTCGGCGGGTGCGGCAAATCCGCTTGCCCCTGACTCAACGTTGTACCACAGGTGCTTCACTGTCTTTGCGGCGTTAGCTGCGTGGGGGACGTGTGAGGCCAATAGCGTATTGAGCAGGTCTTCGTTAATGACACCGTGTTGCTGATGCAACCACAGTGCTTCCAAAAGGTGGTGAGCCTCGAGTTCGTTATCCGGGTCGAAGTTTTTGCACCACTTCTGTGCAGCGGCGATCACGGCATCTGAATCCCGAGCACTTAGCTCAACACGTGTTCGATGACGAACGCCGTCGACTGGGTGCTTAAGGTTCTCAAGAAGAGCGTCAATCGGTTCACCCGCAATCTTGACAGGTGCCTGCAGCGGTCGGTCTTTCGCGGTCAGGCGAAAGATGCGTCCGTGTTTATGGTCACGATTGGGGTCTCGGATGTTGTGCTGCATGTGGCCAATGATGGCATTGTGCCAGTCGGCAACGTACAACGCCCCATCCTCACCGATGATTGCGTCTGTGGGGCGGAAGTTGCGGTCAGAACTGTTGAGCAACTCGATACCTGGTGTTCCCCAGACCTCGCCGAGTTTTCGGTTCTTGCTCATGTCGGTGTTGCCGCCACCTTTGATTTTGACATCCACGGCGGCGACGAGTTTTTCACCATTGAAGAATTCGATTTTGCCGTTGTTGAATCGCTGCTCGAAGCCTTTGCGATTGAATACTCGAAATTCTGAAATCTCCACTGGTGCTGGGAAGTCCCCTTTGATCCAGGGGTTCTTCTCTTTCTGGGTGTGAGCGAAATTTCCTTTGTTGCCATCGGCAAGCAGTGAGGCTGGGTACTCTCCGTTGTGGTAATCGCTCGACAACGCCAACGTCGCTGTTTTCGTAATGTTCTTTTTGCCGCTGATTACCTCCACTTCTGAAATGTTCATTTCCTGGAAACCATTCACGCTGAGCTTAAAACCGGTGATTTTGGCTCCCTTCAGCGCTGGATGATTAACCGTGATAAGGCCACCGCCTTTAGTGATGGAGACGTTTGCTGGTCCTTTGTCAGCTTCTGGTTTCGGCGCGGGAGACGTTCCGCCACGGTCAAGGCTGTACTGCTTGATTCCGAGGAATCCGATGGTGTTACAGATCAGAAAATCATCTTGCAGCTCTTCTGGAAAGTGCTGCGATGAAAGAATCTCGTTCGCGGCAACAGGACGGAATTCTTTTGTGAGCAGCGTGTGCATCTTGAATCCCTTGCCTTCGGGCCGAACCTGATAAGACCGCCCACCGGTTCCGTCGTTGGCATAGCAATATCCCCACTTGTCGAAACTTGTTCCGTGTGGATTCGGACTATTACCAGCATGCGGCGTGATGGCGTAGGTGCGGGGATTAAAGCGATACATCCCTGATGAGCCGATGTTCAGGTTTGGCTTCCACGGTGTTTCGTGGTTATGTACCAGGAAAATACCGCTTTGCCAGTAAATGCCACCGTCTGGACCCATGACCAGGTTGTTGGCTGCGTGGTGAGTGTCGGCAGTTCCAAGACCCTGTAGCAGTGGGTATCGAACGTCAGCTTTATCGTCGCCGTCTGTGTCTTTGAGGAAAAGTAAGTCTGGGCCCGATGTGACAATGACACCACCACCCCAGAACTCAAATCCAAGTGGATTGTGTACATGCGCGAAAATTTTTCGCTTGTCGGCGACCCCATCACCATCGGTGTCTTCAAAGATCATCAGACTATCGTTCATCTCTTTGCCGGGTTCCCATTTGGGATAGGTGTTCCAGCTTGCTGCCCATAGTCGTCCTTTTCCGTCGACCTGCAGTTGAACGGGGTTTGCCAAATCGGGGAACTGTTCTTCCGACGCAAAAACGTTCAGTTCGTATCCTTCGGGAACCGTGATTTTCGCACGGGATTCTTCTGCGGAAAGGTAGTCCACGCTGCCTTCTTTGGCTGCGCTCGAGCTTGCGCTTCCGCCACCAACGTTTGAGATCACCTTAATCGGTGGGGGGACGTTGCTGTCGTCGATTTTGTAGGGCTTGTTTGTGGCTGCAGCCCAGATCGCCTCGTCCCGGTTGCCCGTCATGGCGTCCAACATCACCAGTTCGTGCTTGAGGACATCAGCGTTGCTTTGGCCATCAACGAATTTGAGGCCTGAGCGACCGCCCCAAATGTCGTTTCCATCAGTTGCGTGGTATCGGTTGTGCCAGTGCCAATTTTTGTCCTCAACTGCCTTATACACAGCAGGACCTGCCTCGGTAGTGTCCCCGATCAACGCAGTCGAAATGATGTCGGCGAGACCGCGGTAACCTTTGGCGTTCAGGTGAATGCCATTGAGGGTGAAGCGATCTCTGCTGCTGCGATACAGATCCAGCGATGGGTTGAACAGATCAACAAAGGTTTGGCCTGTTTGTTCCGCTGCTCGTTTGGTTGCCTCGGTGTAGAGCGCCAAGTTCTCGTTGAGCTCGATTCCATCAGGCAGGTGGCGGTCGCCCTTGTTTTCATACGCGATGGGGCTGAAGAGCACAAACCTTAGGTCAACACCTTTCTCTTTTCGTAGTGCCGAATAGCGCTCGACCAGTTTCACCAGCTCGCCCTGATATGCCTCGGCTCCGGCCGGCCCAGCAAAGGACTCGTTGTACCCGTAAAACACAAACACAACGGAGGGACCTACATGCTGTAGATATTCGGCGTCGTTGGTGAAACCCTTGTTACGCGGCCTTTTGTTGACCATGTCACCGGCGAAGCTCATGTTGCGGAAGCTGATTTGCTTGCCTGCTAATTGTGCTTGTAGGTTGGCTTCTACCCACGGATCGTGCTGCATGCGATCTGCGAGGCCATTGCCATAGACCGCAACAATATCGTTCGCTTTGAATGCAAATGGCTCGGCTGCGTCGGAGGGCGTTACATCGGCTAATTGCACCGCTGCAAACAGCACCATTAGTAGTCCCAAGGGTCGCTTCAGATGATTGGTTTCACTGAGGTTCATACGCTTGTTCTATTGCTCTGAGGGGTAATGTCACTGTGCGTTTTCGGTGGACGGTTGCCCGAGGAACTGCAGCAGGATCTGGAGGGTGAGACGGGTTCTGGCAGGGAGCCTCTCGCTCATCCTGTTAATTGTAATCGGAAACGCCAATGGTTGAGAATCCGACAATCGACGCGATTGATTGGGAAAACAGCCCCGTAGCACTGTAAATACAGCACTGTCAATATAGGACAGTAAACACGCGGTACACGCCTTTCTGAGATCATAGCAGACGATTTCAATATCTGCTTATCTGCAGTTTTCACCGTGTTTCTGAACGGGTCGCAACGTGTGTGAGAGGACGCATAACTTCGAGGTTGCTCGTGATTTGTGTTTCAAAGCTAAAAAACTGCCTATCTCAACGCCTTTTTCTTGGGGAAAACCCGTCAACTCTGCGGAAAATCACAACGTATAGCGGAAAAAATAGCAGCACCGCCTTCCATTCAAATAATTGGATAATGCTCCCGCCGGGCATCCGTGACGCTGAAAAACACCAACAAGCCGCTAGCTGTTTGGCCTATGTTGCTGCGATTGAGCGTGATAGACGAAAAAACGGCATTCAAGGCGGATTTGACTCTTGCCGATAATTTAGCATCAGATTCCAATGTTCAAGACATTGTTTAATTCACAAAGTTCCGGAGCCGAGCTCATGAAAAGAAACGCATTGCTATTGCAAGTTGCGTTACTCGCGCTGGTAGGGTGCACAGGGGCAACAACGCCCGTGGCAACGCCAAGCGTGGAAAACGAAGCGTCCGCTGTCGCGGAGACAGCGGCGGACAACGCCGATATTGCTACTCTCGTCAGCCTCAAAGTGCCGAATATGCACTGAGATGGTTGTGCCGCCTCGGTCCGAGGCGATCTGAGCAAAATCCCCGGCGTCGTCAATATTACGACAGACAGCCCGGGTCGCAACTGCACTTTTGAGGTCACCGACCCCAGTGTTGACTACAAGGCAGAGTTGAAGAAGTACGCTGAAACCAACAGTCACCTTGCTGAATACACGATTCAGTAGGGTACGGCGAGTCAGTCGAGCTGGTAATGAAACAATAGCGCCCCTCGGTGATCACCGAGGGGCGTTTTTTTGTTCAAATTGTGTTCGAGAAGATCGCTTGCGAGAACCGGGCTTGCTGATCTGAGTCAATGAACAGTTTGTTTTTTGAGTCTGTGGTACCTTGCGCTCAAAACAATGACGCGGGGGTGAACGGAATTGTTAACGCGGTTCCTGTGAAATTCGTCAATGCTCCGTCGCACAAAGACTCGTCGCATGGCGAGATGCGACTTAATCGTTCTCATGGTTCATAGTCGACTTCAATGTTGCGGCCATCTACCTTCTTGATAGTGCCAAAGTCAATCTTCTTCACAAATGAGTCGATATCGCTGACGGGAGACACCGTCGTGGTCATGGTGCTGCCGGTGACCCTGGTTGACATCATATGACCGGATCCGTCTGTCAAATCTTCGAGCGTCGATTTGACCGCTTGACGAGCCTCCTCGGTGTCAATTCCTGAAACGACAATGGTTACGCTTGTTGCAGGGTCGTGATTGAGGGACAAATCGCATCCGGTCAACGCGAGTGTGGAAAAGCAAAGTAACACTAAACCAGTGATCAGGCGGTGATTGCACGACATCATGATTGTTTTCCGTGAGATTAGGCTTTGGGCGCGGCGTGTGTTTGAATGAGGGGAATTGAACACTGTGAAGTGGTGACGTGCAACGATGGTCGCTTCAACGTCCGTGTGTTCTCTCCAGTTAGTGGCAGGCAGCAGACGCGGGAACTCCAGTCGCGCTATATCCTCGCATTCTATCTTTTATTTGGGATTGCAACTTCTCTACACATGGTTGGTGAGGTGTGTATGAATGCTGAACTCGCGCAATTGGCACAGGCTCTTCCAGGCAGCTAGGGGCGACTGATCTCTGCGTGGGTTTTTTGCTGTTGGAGGCAAGTTGGTTCGCGAAGCAGTCAGGGGACCAGATCTCTGAAAACGGGTACCTATTGGTTTTGTCGTAGCATTTTCAGGATGCTTCCACAGACATCGTGCTGTCCTGCGCCTTGATCAGAGCTTACTGGGTTTGCCGGTATTGGGATTACTCAAGCCGCGTAGCGGGTTAGAATTACGCGGGTGGGGTGCGTTGGTCTATCCAAAGAGATGAGATAAGCGTGCCTTTCACGGGATTGTTCATCAAATCAACGAAGGTAAGACATGCGGAAATTAAGTTTTTTGCTTAGGTTTTGTTTCATGGCGTTGGGCCTGTGTTCATCGATTGCAGTCGCGATCCAGCCCACAGTAGCGCAGAAGCCAAACGTGTTGTTCCTTGCGGTGGACGACATGAATGACTGGATCGGGTGTCTCGACTCCAAAACACAGGCACGCACGCCAAATTTTGATCGGCTCGCTGCTAGAGGAGTCTGTTTTACGAATGCACACACGGCGGGAGTTTTTTGTGCACCCAGTCGGGCAGCCATTTTCACAGGGCAATTCGCGTCAACGACGGGATGTTATCGAACGGCCAACTACTTCAAAACACATCCCGATATCGAGCCGTTACAACTCAGTTTCTCAAAGACAGGTTACAAGACGCTGGGTGCTGGCAAGTTATTTCATCATCCGGTTGGGGCAATCGACGTGCGTGGATGGGATGAGTTTTTTCTGCGAACGCAGGCACAGAGACAGAACGGTTGGGCTTTGGATTCATGGGGTAGGGGAACCCCATTCCCCAAACCTTTTCCGAATAGTGTTTACAACCGTGACGAAGAGATTACCGGCGGGTTGTTTCTTGAGTGGGGAGCAATCCCCAATGCCATGGAAGAAGAGATGGCAGACTCGCAACGTGTCAATTGGGCCGTCGAGCAACTCAAACAACAGCATGATCAACCGTTCTTTCTCGGGGTAGGAATCTATGCACCGCACTTTCCAAACTATTGCCCCCAGAAATACTTCGACTTGTACGACACTGCCGAGATTCAGTTACCCGATTACAAAGCGAATGACTTGGAGGATCTGCCGGCCAAAATCAGGAAAATGAAAACGGCGAGGTCACGCATTCACCAGAAATTGGAAAAACTGGAAGCGATCGATGATGCAATTCATGGCTACTTAGCGTGCATTAGTTATGCCGACGAAATGATGGGTAGGGTTTTGGATGCGCTCGATAGCAGTCCCTACGCAGACAACACGATAGTGGTGCTCTGGAGTGACCATGGTTACCACCACGGTGAGAAAGGTGACTGGGGAAAGCATACGTTGTGGGAACGCACCTCCAATGTTCCTTTTATCTGGGCCGGCCCCGGCATCGCCAAGGGTGCAAAAACCGATGTGTCGGCGAGTTTGATCGACATGTATCCCACCTTGGTAGAGATGTGTGGACTTGGCTCGCCGAGGCAGACGCTGGAGGGGACGTCCCTTGCCTCGACATTAAAGGACCCTGAGGCTGCTTCTGATCGAAATATATTTTTGCCCCACATGAACCCCGGTGAGTATGCCATCATCAATCGTGATTGGCGTTATATCCGCTATGGCGATGATGGAGATGAGCTTTACGACGTTAAGGCCGATCCAAACGAGTGGGATAACGTGGCGGCTGATCCGCGGAATGCGGGCGTGATCTCGCTGTTGAAACAAAGTGCTCCGAAGGTGTTTGCGCCGCCCGAGCCATCCATGAATGCCCGCAAAGATCTGGTAATACAGGGCGACGCTTATCATTGGCAAAAAGGAGCGGGTAACTATACGCCTCCCCCAAAGCATCTACCGTACACTGAAACCAAAGATTCCTCGGAAGACAAACTTGCACCTCCCCAGGTAAATGGGTCAGGTGGGAACACCGGCCGCAACCGCACTGAAAATGTGTTGTTGATCGTCTGCGATGATCTGAATACACATGTTTCCCCTTCCGGCTATACGCCCATCTTTACGCCTGCGATGGATCGATTTGCTTCACAGGCAATGACGTTTGATCGGGCATTCTGTCAATATCCGGTTTGCGGACCGTCCCGTGCTTCGATGCTGAGCGGTTTGTATCCGGAATCGACTGGCATTTTAAATAATACGGATGACATCCGGAATGAGCGGCCCAAGACCATCACAATGCCGCAGATGTTTCGAGAGAATGGCTTTTGGACAGGGAGCGTGGGAAAGGTATTTCACTCCCCACGCCATGAGCATGGTGAAAAGGTGTGGGATGAGTTCTATAGATTTGAGAACGATGAACTTGAGGTGGTGAAAAGAGCGCGCATTGAATTTGAATCGGTTCATGGCTCGGTCGAAGATGGGCCCAACCGACGTAAGTGGAAAGCATTAAAAAAAGAGGTGTCCGCTTCTTTGAATGCCCAGACGCCTCCCGGTTATGGAGAAAGTGGGCTCACGGATGAGCAACACAAAGACGGGAAAAATGCGAGGCAGGTGGCCAAATGGTTGAACGAGAAAAGCCATGGGGACAAGCCCTTCTTCATTGCCTGCGGAATCCAAAAGCCTCACGTCCCATTCCTTGCCCCCGGGAAGTATTTCGATCTTTATCCATTAGACTCCATTAAGTATACGGCTGACTCGCCTGAACTCTGGAAATCTCTGCCGAGTCTCGCCCAATCAAAGCGTTACGAGGCATTTGGCTTTCAACTCGGGGTTGAGAATGATCGCCTGCGAAGAGAGTACATTCAGGCCTACCACGCTTGCATCAGTTTTATCGATGCGCAAATCCAGATTGTGCTCGATGCTGTCAAAGAGAGTGGACACTGGGAAGACACTACCATCATCCTTACTTCTGATCATGGTTACCATCTGGGCGACCACTTCCTGTGGGGCAAGGTGACACTGTTTGACATCGGTGCGAAGGTTCCGTTTATGATTCGAGCACCTGGTTTAACCAGTGAGGGTGCACACTCGCAAGCAATGGTCGAGCTGATTGATATTTTCCCGACGCTCACCCATTTGACAGGGCTTCCAACGCCGGACCAGTTGCAGGGGAATTCTCTTCGTCCGTTGCTGGGACATCCTGAGCGGCTGGGGAAAAAGAAGTACGCCTATAGCGTTGTCACGCGGGGATCGAAAATCGGGTTTGCCTTGCGCAATCAGCGTTGGCGTTACGGGAAGTGGCCAGACGGTGAAGAACTGTATAATTTAAACGTAGATCCTGAAGAGAAAAATAACTTGGCGAAACTGCCGCACTTGCAGACACGTCTGGAAGAACTTCGAGGTGTGCTAAAAGAAGTTCAAAAGAATGCTTCAGCCAAACGCCGTGACTTAAGAAATAGACCCCCGAAAACGAATTCTCCAATTACCGAACCAAGTGAGTGAGCAACGAGCGGCGTTCGTTGTATGATGCACGTTGATAAAGAGTCCGAAAACCTTTTAATTTCGATAAATCCTAGTCAGAAACTAATGCAGAAATTTATTCTCACAACTCTGTTATGCGTTCTTGCCTCGCCATTGTTGGCAGCAGACCGAGCTCCCAACATCATCTACATCATGGCCGATGACCTTGGGTACGGTGATTTGTCCTGTTTTGGACAAACGAAATTCAAGACACCGAACATTGACCGTTTGGCTGCCGAAGGTGTGACGTTCACCGACTACTACGCCGGATCGACTGTGTGCGCGCCAACACGCTGTGTGTTGATGACTGGGTTGCATACAGGGCACGCATTCGTGCGCGGCAATCGCGAGGTGCAGCCCGAGGGGCAGGCGCCGATGCCTGCGGAGATTGTCACGCTTCCAAGACGACTCAAGGATGCCGGGTATACGACGGGGATGTTCGGGAAGTGGGGGCTAGGAGCGCCCGGATCCGCCAGCGACCCTGCTCGCCATTTTGACGAGTTCTTTGGATACAACTGCCAGCGACAGGCACACACGTTCTATCCAACCCACTTATGGCACAACGACAAAAAAGTGCTCTTGGAGGATGGTGCTTACTCGGCTGATTTGATTAACGACGAGTTGCTTCGTTTTGTGAAAAATAACAAGGATAAGCCATTCTTCGCGTATGTTCCCTTCACCATTCCACATGCTGCCATGCACGTGCCCGAAGATGATCACGCTCCATTTCGAGAAAAGTGGCCACAGTTCGATAGCAAAATTGGAAAGTACCAAGGCCCATTAGTCGTTAATCCGATTGCGGCTTTTGCCGGGATGATGACGAGAATGGATCGACATGTGGGACAATTACTCGATCTGCTGAAGGAACTTGGCATTGATAATAACACCATTGTTTCTTTTACGAGTGACAATGGCCCGCACATGGAAGGGGGACATGATCCGAAGTTTTTTGATTCCAACGGTCCATTGCGAGGCCATAAGCGGGACCTTTATGAGGGTGGCATTCGTGTTCCGTTTCTCGCGCGATGGCCAGGCAAAATTAAACCAGGGTCAGTTTGCAACATTCCGGTAGCGATGTGGGACGTGATGCCGACTTGTATGGAAATTGCTGGGGTCGGTTCACCCAAAGCTATCGATGGAATCAGTTATCTTCCAGCGATGTTGGGGCAAGAAGCACAACAACGTCGGCACGAATATCTGTATTGGGCTTTTTATGAACGCGGAGGGAAGCAGGCAGTGCGATGGGGGCAATGGAAAGGCGTTCGGAACAATGTCGGTAAGAACCCTGATTCAACGCTCGAACTCTATAACCTCGCCAGCGATCTGGGTGAGATGGACAATGTGGCAGCGAAGCATCCTGATATTGTGCAACGTATCGACGGGTACATGCGTGATGCCTACACGCCCTCAGAATTGTGGTCATTTGGGAAGAAGAAGCGTTGAGAGGTCCATTTCTGATTGAAACATCCTTTGGGCCATGTGCGTCTTGGCTCTAATGCCTTTGGTAATTGAATGATTCATGACACATTCAGGTTCGAGCAAATGAAGGAATCGCTTCCAATGCCTTGAATTGGTCACGATGTAAAACGGACCAGTTGCTCTCATGATGTGGTGTATGTTGGCGTAGCTTAGTTGTGTGCAGCGAGTACTGTATGGCGTGCTAAAATTGCGCACAAATGAACTGTGGGTAGTTGGAATAGAGCCAGAACTAATGTTCTTGGTCGCTAACGCGTCGATCGGCCTAGAAAAAGTGAGTATGTCGATGAAATTAGGTTTCCTTCTTTGGCCTGTGTTGCCGGCTTGTGCTGGAGCTGCTTACGGCCTGCTTATTTCATCGACGGACTTAAGTGCTGCCGCCTTCTTGGGGGGAGCCGGACTGATCGCAGGAGGTTTGGGAGGGATGCTGGTCTCAGGCGTACACAGCGGGCTGAAGGTAGATGTTAAAAAGACCAGTGTTGCTGGTGTTGTGGGGGCCTTGCTAGGTGTCGTTGTGGGCGGATATCTGGGAGTAACCAGCGGTTTCGGTACCTGGATGATTGCAACATTCAATCCCGGTTTGCCTGAGATGGATTTTCGCGACCCATTCGGTTTTATTGGTGGAGTCTTCCTTGGGTCGGTGGCGGGAGCCATTGCGATGGCTGGCCTTGTGAGTGTGTTTCAATGGAAACGTGCGGGGAACCCTGCAAGCAAGTAATACTTGCGATGCAGTACATT
>Ga0315322_10003515_pt1 | contig 12095 bp, 9 predicted proteins | sample M110021515metaG_FD_203461 | JGI IMG/M metagenome (GOLD analysis project Ga0315322, IMG submission 203461) | Ammonia-oxidizing marine archaeal communities from Monterey Bay, California, United States - M1 100m 21515 | ecosystem: Environmental > Aquatic > Marine > Intertidal zone | place: USA... | reverse complement strand
CGTCGGGAATCGCTCCGCCTTCGGAAGTTGTCGGATTCATCCGGACGTAGCCTGTGGCAATTTTCTGAGTGACTGTTGGGTTTGGGAGAAGGTCGCCAGCGAGTTGCCAAATGATGAAATCGTTGATTGGAAGATTTTCGTTGAAGGCGCGAACCACCCAATCCCGGTAAGGATAAATTCCCCGTTTATTGTCGAGATGGAGACCGTGAGTGTCACCATAGCGAATGGCATCGAGCCAGTATCGCGCCTGATGTTCGCCGTATTTTGGAGAAGAGAGGAGTTTATCGACGAATTTCTCGTAGGAATTGGGAGAATTGTCGGCAAGGAAGTTTTCGAGGAGGGCAGGCTTCGGAGGGAGTCCGGTAACGATTAGGGCGGCCCGACGTGCGAGGACCTCCCGTGAGGCTTCTTTAGCAAAGGATACGGAAGGCTTTTCGTCTCTTAAGCCTCTCTTGATAAAGAAATCGATTGCTTTTTCTTCAGGAGCATTCGCGCTCTTTGCCGGAGGAACAAAGGCCCAGTGGGAAGCGTATTTTCCGCCCTGCTTGACCCAGCGGGTGAGAATTTCTTTTTCTTTTGCTGTCAAAGGCTTGCCATCGTCTTCAGGAGGCATGGGATCGTCTTCATCGTGGATCCGGAAAATCAGTTCGCTGTCCTCGAGATTGTCAGGATCGATGGAACGAATTCCTTTACGATCTTTGGTGGCTGCTTCGTAGCTATCGAGCCGCAGGTCTTTTGCCTTCTTGGTATCTGGGCCGTGGCAGGTGAAGCACTTATCCGAGAGAATGGGCAGGACTTCGCGGGCGAAATCCACCTTCTCGGTGCTATGGAGAGCATTGGTGAAAAGGACGCTGGCGAAAGCAATCTTGTGAGAGCATTTGAAAACCATAAAGTGAATCTTTATTCTAAGTTGGCTAATTCGTCGATCTATCAGATTACTTTTGTGGGTTTGTGAAATGCAAGCTTCTGCGCAGCAAATAGCAATCCAATCGAAAGCAACCGTCAATGGCGTGAAGTTTCATTCAGGGTATTTCAGTAAAATCTTTCTTAATACTGGATGTTGAGGTTCCTAGTTGTGAGGTGAACGAAGGAGAGAGAGAACCATTATGTAGCGTTCAATCCGAGTGTCCGATGTCTTTCGCTTGCGGGGGTGAGAATCGGCTGTCAGTATTAGGCTATGAATTCGATTACTCACCTGATCCGGTTTTGGATCCTGATGGCCGTTCTCGGGTCATTAGCGTCCGGCGCTGATGATCCCCCGCTTTTATACATGTGTAAAGTTAGGCTTGGAGAACATGAGGTTGAGATGACTAGGGCCGTTGATCTTTTTTCCGTCATTGAGGGTCCAGTGAAAGCGGGAAACCTTCTCATGGTTGAAAGGGAAAAGAGCTTTTCGATCTTAAAAGGAAAATCCTAGCAAATCTTGAGCCAGGAAGAAAAGCTGGTGCAGTGGGTAATCCGCGAAGCACCCGAGGGTTGGGAGGATCTGGTTCCAAAGGGAATGCCGGGCATTCTTGGGCGGTTGCTTGCGCAGAGAGGAATCCAATACGATGAGGTTGAAAGATTTCTACGCCCACGTCTTGCTGAGTTGACCGATCCTTTCGAGATCCAAGAGATCGATTTTGCGGTCGAGCGTATCTTACATGCCATCGACAATGAAGAACGCGTCTGCGTATATGGTGATTACGATGTTGATGGGGTCAGTTCAATTGCAGTGCTTTGCAAGACACTCGAAGCGTATGGTTTGAAACCTGACTCGTTCATTCCTCGTCGGAGTAGTGAGGGGTATGGTTTGAGTGCGGGAGGGCTAGAGCGCTGCCTGAACGAATGCGGTAAGCCTGACCTCATGATCTCGGTCGATTGCGGGACGGTTTCTAACGAAGCGATCGCGATGCTTAAGCGCAAAGGGGTCGATACTGTAGTGGTTGATCATCACGAGATCGGTCCTGATGGGCGACCTGATTGCGTTGCTTTGGTTAATCCGAAAGCCTCTGGTCATTCCCTCGAATATCTTTGTGCGGCAGGAGTCGTTTTTAAGCTAGCTCATGCTTTACTGAAGCAAAGGCCGCTCGAGAAATTCGATCTTAAATCGGTGCTCGATCTGGTGGCAGTTGCGACTATTTCCGATATCGTTCCTTTGGTGGCAGAAAATCGCCTTTTAGTAAGGCATGGGTTGCGGAAACTGGAGCATTCGGTCAGGCCAGGACTGCGAGCACTCTTGAAGCTCACAGGAACTGAGGGGAGGTTAAGTAGTGCCGATATTGGTTTTCGGATCGGTCCTAGGTTGAATGCAGCCGGACGGATGGATCAACCGGAGCAAGCTCTTGCGATTTTGATGACGGAATGTTCAAACGAAGCCCTCGATTTAGCTGACGAATTGGAGAATTTCAACCGAAACCGCCAACAGTTGGAGCAAGCAATTTTTGCGGAAGCGATGGCGATGTTGAAGGATAGTTCCAACGACCCGGTTATCGTGGTTGGTTCGCGATCGTGGCACGCCGGAGTGGTTGGAATCGTTGCCTCCCGCCTGATGCGGATGTACCATAAACCTGCTTTCGTGATTTCGATCGACAAAAATGGGATTGGGAAAGGGAGCGGCCGAAGTATCGCCGGAATTTCATTGGTTGAGGCAATCGGATCGTGTCGAGAACATCTGATCGCAGGCGGTGGACATCATATGGCAGCCGGTTTGAGTATCCACGAGGATTTAATAGATGTCTTCCGCGAGGACTTCGTGAAATTTGTGGATGAGACTTGCGGTGAGAAGGATCTCGAGGCGAAGGTTCATGTTGATGCCGAAGTTGAGCTCGGGGAACTTTCCCTCGATTTTCTGGCGAGTTACGAACTCTTGCAACCATTCGGTAGTTCGAATCCTCAGCCGGTGTTCATGGCTCGTAATGTTTGGCTCACCGAGCCGCCCAGGCGTCTGAAGAACAACCATCTTCGTCTATTCCTGCGACAAGGATATGACGAACGTGATGCCATTTTCTTCGGCGGGGGAGCCAATGAACTGCCAGATCCTCCTTGGGATATCGCATTTGCGGTTGATCGAAATGTTTTCCGTGGTCGGGTGAACGTGCAGATTAGTATTCAAAATGTGAGGCCTGCGGTCCGAAATGGGAATGAATGCGAATGATTTACTTAAGGGGCTATCGGGCGTTCGAGGTCAGGAAGTCGAAGCACTAAGGGTGGCCGGAATTGAAAGGGTGGGGGATCTTCTCGACTGGCTGCCCAAACGATATGAGGACCGACGTCGTTTCGACGCCTTTCCAGCTCAAGCAGGTGGTGGTTCGGTTTGTCTTCGAGGTCTAGTGATCGATACCCAACGCAAAGGTTTTGGCGGCAAGGGTTTTTACGAGGCTGTCGTCGAAGATCATGCGGGGGGAGGTTTTTCTCAGGTCACATGCCGTTGGTTTAAGATGCCTTTCCTCCATAAGATCATAGCAGCGGGGCATGAGGTTGTGCTTTATGGGAAGCCTAAGGAAAGCGGAGGGAAAGTGGTGATTGATCATCCAGAATTTGAGGTTGTTTCGGAAGAAGGACGGAGCATCCATCTCGAGCGTATTGTGCCAATCTACAAGAATGTGAGCGGTGTTCCTCAGAGGAGATTGCGGGAGGTCATTTTTGGGGCGCTCGAAGTGGTTGATAGTGTTTCCTTGATTCCGGTGCATGATATCGATCCAACTTACCCCAGAATTGAAGCTTTCCGCGAGGCTCATTTCCCCGGGATCTTGAAAGAAGCTGATGCGGCACGGCGCTATTTTGCGAAGGAAGAAATTTTCCTTCAGCAGCTGCGAGTCGTTTGGCGAAGGGCGCGTCATGCAGATTTGAGTGGGCGGATTCTTGGGAAGCGCACGGCGCTTCTCACTGAGTTTTACAATTCCCTGCCCTTTGATTTGACTGGTGCGCAAAAGAGAAGTGTTAAAGAAATCATCGGGGACATGCGGGTGCGGCGACCAATGAATCGGTTACTGCAAGGCGATGTTGGGAGTGGGAAGACTTTCGTGGCAATGTGCGCAATGCTTCTTGCTGTTGATTCTGGTTGTCAGGCGGCTTTGATGGCTCCGACCCAGATTTTGGCGGAGCAACATCATCTCACCTTTTCGAAATGGCTCTCGCCACTTGGTGTTAAGGTGGGCTTAGCAACGGCTGATCGTCGGGAAGATGTGAACACAGCTCAGATAATAGTCGGAACTCATGCACTGCTTTACGACAAAGTGGATTTTGATGATCTCGGTCTGATTGTGATCGATGAACAGCACAAGTTTGGGGTATCCCAGCGAGGAAAACTCATTCGGCGGGGAGTGATGCCCGATGTATTGGTGATGACGGCAACGCCAATTCCAAGAACTTTGACCTTAACGATCTACGGTGATCTTGACGTCTCGATTCTGGATGAGTTACCAGCCGGGAGAGGTAAGATTATCAGCGGAGTGCGTGTGAAACCGAAGGTCACGGAAATGACTAAATTTCTTATTGAGCAACTTGAAGAGGGTCGTCAGGCCTATTTGGTTTATCCGCTTGTGGATGATAGCAAATCGGTAAAAGCAGCTTCGGCTGTTGAGGAGCATCCGAAGTGGAAGAAGCGATTCAAGCACTTCGAAGTCGAATTACTTCATGGTAAGATGCCATCCGACGAGAAGGAAGAGGTGATGAACCGCTTTCGTGACGGCAAATCGGAGGTGTTGGTCTCGACAACTGTCATCGAGGTCGGAGTCGATGTGCCCAATGCCAATGTCATGGTGATCTTTAATGCCGAGCGTTTTGGCTTGGCCCAGCTTCACCAATTACGAGGACGGATTGGACGGGGAGAGCACAAGAGTTATTGTATTCTCGTAACCGATGGTAAAAATCCCGAAGCATCTGAAAAACTGAATATTTTGGCTGGGACGATTGATGGATTCAAGATTGCGGAGGAGGATTTGAAGTTGCGTGGGCCAGGTGAAGTTTTGGGAACCCGACAGAGCGGGGCGGGAGGTTTGCGGTTTGTAGAGTTTTTGGCAGACACGTCTATCATTCGGGAGGTGCGTGAAATTGCTGAGAAATTGCTGCGTGAAGATCCAAGTCTCAAACAAAACGTTCACCTAAAAACGTGGCTCTTAGAACAGGCTGAGGTATCAAACCAATAGTCCTCGTAGATCACTGGTGTCTCCTGGCCCGGATCGCGGTGATTTTCCATTGCTCCTGAAGTTCGAGGTCAAAGACAAGTTCCCATAATTCAGCTTTCTTCTCGCGAAGGGGCGTTGTCATCGTGATTTCGTCGATTCGAGTGAGCTGAGCTTTATTGCCCATTAGTTGGAGGTCTTCCTCGAGCTTCCTGAAATTTCGTCTGGCTGTCATGGAGTGAAGCAGATCGATTCGACTACAAAGGCCCTCCAACGACATCTCTCTGGGGATCTCGATATTGAATGGAAGCTCCAAGACTTTGAGAGTAATGGGCTCTTCTGTAGAAGTTCTGACTGCCTCATGAACTTCCTGACGGCTTCGGAGTTTTGAGCTGTTATATTCGATAGCGCCGATGAATTGATCGACTGTCCGGTTGATTTGTTGCTTGGGTTGATTGTAGTGCCAGAAATACCAGCTGATCACCGCGACTAAAATGAGGGAGATGAGCGCGATACGGGTTTTCATCTGGTGTTATCGATTTGGTGCAAGCTGGAAGGTGAATCCTTTTAAATACCCTGTTTCCGGGAGGGTTGCTATAATCGGGTGATCGAGTCGCTGGGAATGGTTGTCAATCATTCGGAGAGTCCGTTTTCCATCAACAGCGGCACTCTTGATACTATCGAGAAAAAGCTCGCGGGTCGCGTGATGGGAGCAACAGAAGGTGGCTAGTATTCCACTCTGATTCAACATATTGAGAGCTCTAAGATGGATTTCCTTGTAGCCGCGCATGGCGTCCTTGACTGTTTTTTTATTTCGGGTGAACGATGGGGGATCAAGAATGATCAGATCGTAGGTTTCATCGTGTTTTCTAAGGAAATCGAAGGCATTAGCAGTGACCGTTTCAATTTGCACTCCAGTCAGTTCGGCATTTTTGGCCGCAGCCGCCGTGGCATCTTCAGAAATATCGACAGCACGGACCGATTGGGCTCCAGCGAGTGCGCATGCAAGGCTGAATCCTCCCTGGTTGCAGAATAGATCAAGGACCTTCTTGCCGGGTGCCAAGCGGGCGACTTTTTGGTAACTGTCCATGATATCGAGGTAGAGTCCGGTTTTTTGTCCATTCGCAGGATCGATTTCGAAGACGGAGTCTTGGTGTGAGACCGTAAAAGGTTTCGGTTGATCTCCGTGAACCATGATGATTTCTTGCTCAAGCCCCTCTGGTCGTCGCATTGAGGAGTCATTACGAAGAGTGATTGATTTGGGTGAGAGGAGTTCAACGAGACAGCTGACGATGAGATCTTTGCGTTGATCCATGGCCAAGGTAGTTGTTTGTAGAACGAGATGCTCCCCATATTGATCGACAATGACGCCTGGGAGGCCGTCCGATTCGCTCCAAACAAGTCTTCGGAGGTCTTGCGCAATGGTAAGAGATTCCCGATAATTAACGGCCTGACCAAGTCGTCGTAGAAAAAACTCGGCATCGAGCTTTTGTTTTCTTCGGGAGATCCTACGCGCCACAATTTGTGACTGTGGGTTATAGATTGCCACCCCTAGGGGACGATCCTTGAAATCCTTGAGCGTCACTAGGTCGCCAGGCTCGGGATTTCCAAAAGTTTTTTGGATTTCCGAAGAGTAGACCCACTCGTGGCCGTGGAAAATGCGGGAGCGGGGTTTAATGATGAGGCCTGGCATGCGAGAAGAAAAGGGCAGGGAAGCGGGGAGATCAAGACATGGCGTGCCTTTTCGCTTGAACATCTTGGCAATGGGGCCTAACTCCGTGGCGAACTTAATCCTATGGGTCAAAATCTTAAAACTCGCCAGAAGCGCCGCCGCAGAAAACTTTACCTGAAGCGGAAGAACGAACGTATTAAAGCTGGAGCCTCTTCAAAGGCAGCTAAAGCAGACAAGAAGGTTGCTAAGAAAGCAGACAAGAAGGTTGCTAAGAAAGCTGCCAAGAAAGTTGCCAAGAAAGTTGCCAAGAAAGTTGCTAAGAAAGCTGCCAAGAAAGTTGCTAAGAAAGCTGCCAAGAAGGTCGCTAAGAAAGCTGCTAAAAAGGCAGCCAAGCCAAAAGTGGAGAAGCCCAAGGCAGAAGATCCCAAATCAGAGGGGACTCCCGCCGAAGAGTCCAAGGATTCTGCGGCCGAAAAGTAGGAATAGTCTCTTTAGTTCCAATTTCAAAAACCTGCCAAGCTCCGGCTCGGCGGGTTTTTCTATGGCTATTGGTCGGAATTGAGTGAAGGTTGTGCGGTGTCTAAGGTGTTTATTTCCCTTCTTCTGGTGGCTCTCTTTTTATTAGGCTGCAAAAACGAAGGAGAGATTGCCGTGGAAGAAGCTCCTTTCCCTGTAATCGAGAAGATCCCGCTTTTGGTGATTCATCACAAAAAGAACGGGGATCTTATAAGTTACCTCGCTCTTAAGAAGGTTCCGGCTAATCTGCAAGTTATCGTTGAGCCAGCGGAGGATAATCAGGAACTCTTTGTGACTGTGCTGGGAACGAGACGACATGATCTACTGAAGCGGAGTTTTTCGATCTCCAGTCAAGTCGGGGAGGGCTCCCACGGGAAGGTCACTGTGATCGTGGAAGATAGTCTGGCGGTTAGCATTGACGGCAATGGATTTCATAGCCCGGCTCTCGTTTCGGTGAATTCGCTGGAAGAGATTGAACAGGCTTTGGCTGAAGAAAACATGGCGCCGAAAGGACCTTCGACAATTAGGGTTTCAAATGAAGAGGTTGAGTAATATCAGACTAGAACTAATATTCTCCTAGGTAGGCGGATTGTCGCTTGGACCTGGTCGTGTAAATCAGCAAAAAAAGGCGTTTTCATTCTATTTTCTTGCGTTAGCGTCCTGTGCCGGCAAGGAGGCTTTGAGGCCGCCGGTAGTTTATTATGTCCGAGCAACAGCCACCAGAGATCCCGGGATCGAAAAAGCCAGCCCAGACTCCCTCCGACAAGGGAGTGAATTGGAGAGTGATCATTTTGTTCACCATCGCTTTGGCGATTGTTTTCGTGGCGATTGACGGGGCCAGCGATAGCGATCGTGAAACCTTGGAATTTACGGAGTTCCGCGAGGCAATGCTAGAGGGGCGAATCCTTCAGACGTCCTCGGAAGACTTCAAAAGCGGTAAACTCGAGCTGGTAACTTTCGCTGGTGAGGCTCGCGCTGAGATTACTGGGCGGTTTTCTGAGGATGAGGTTCTTGTGAAACAGTGGGACGAGCAGACTCCAATCAAAGCTGTCGTGCAGGTCGATATTGACAGCATTAGCAACGATCTCGACGAGTCATTTGGGGAGAAATTGAATTGGGTGGCTGCAGCGCCTGATCAGGACGGCTTAGCTCAGGAGGTTCCTTTTTCTCAGATCAAAACTCTCCTATCAGAAAACAAACTGGTTCTTGGGAAAGATGTGGAATTTAAGATCTTTCGCGAACTAAATTCAAACGTTGCTACTCTCTACGCGACTAAGGGAATTCCGGAGGGCTTTAGTTCTGAGGAGCTGAAGGAGATGGTGTCGGATGATAAACTTAAGAGTTTTCAGGTCAGGCTAAGCGCAAGCTCACGCGGAAAATTGGAGGCCTTGATCGACTCAGGTATTTCCACGCGAAGTCAGGATAACACTTTTGGTAAAATTATGATGAGCCTTCTCCCGGTGCTTCTCCTAATCGTCCTGATTTTCTTTCTTTTCAGACACCAGATGAAGTCGGCCGGTCGTGGCGCGATGAGTTTTGGAAAATCCAAGGCGAAGCTTCTGACAATGGACCAACAGAAGGTGACCTTTAAAGATGTTGCTGGAATCCAAGAAGCAAAAGAGGAGCTTTTTGAAATTGTCGATTTTCTTCGTGATCCCCGGAAGTTTCAGGCTCTTGGTGGAACGATTCCGAAAGGAGTTCTTATGGTTGGGCCTCCAGGAACTGGTAAGACTCTTTTGGCTCGAGCGATCGCCGGTGAGGCCGACGTCCCGTTCTTCTCGATTAGTGGTTCTGACTTCGTGGAAATGTTTGTGGGTGTTGGCGCTAGTCGGGTCCGCGATATGTTTGAGCAGGGGAAGAAGCATGCCCCGTGCCTTGTTTTCATTGATGAAATTGATGCTGTCGGTCGCCACCGTGGACACGGAATGGGAGGCGGTCACGACGAACGGGAGCAAACCTTGAATGCGCTTCTTGTTGAGATGGACGGTTTTGATACCCAAGAGGGTGTCATTATTATTGCCGCTACGAACCGTCCAGACGTTTTGGATCCAGCCCTTCTTCGCCCTGGTCGTTTTGACCGTCAGGTAACAGTAGCTCTCCCCGATGTTAAAGGACGGGAGCAAATTCTCGGGGTTCACACCAAGAAAATCAAACTGGCTGCTGGAACGGATCTCGGTGTTATCGCGCGTGGAACCCCCGGATTTTCAGGGGCTGAGTTGGCAAACCTCATCAACGAGGCTGCTCTTCTTGCGGCTCGTAAGGAAATCAAGGCGGTTACTCTTGCTGAGATGGAAGAGGCCCGTGATAAGGTTCGTTGGGGCCGCGAACGGCGAAGTCTGGCGCTCTCGGATAAGGAGAAAAAGAATACTGCCTACCACGAGGCTGGGCATGCTATTTTGAATGAGATTTTGGATTACACCGATCCACTTCATAAAGTCACGATCATCCCGCGTGGTCCATCGCTCGGATCTACCATGTTCCTCCCGGATGAAGATAAGTTTAACTATCGTAAGAATGAACTTCTTTCGCAGCTAATCGTTCTCATGGGAGGACGTGTTGCCGAGGAAATTATTTTCGGAGATGTGACCAACGGCGCGATGGGAGACATTCGAATGGCGACGAATCTTGCTCGCAAAATGGTTTGTGAGTGGGGAATGAGTACAGACTTGGGAATGGTTGAGTATGGCGATGGTGGAGGAGGGGGCTTCCTCGCCCGCGATATGATGAGTCAGTCTAAAAATTACTCGGAAGACACAGCTCAAAAAATTGATAATGAAATCAAGGATTTTATTGATCATGCCTACAAAGAGGCCGAAAGACTTCTCAACGAAAATCGGACTTTGCTCGACAAAATTTCGGAGGCTCTTTTAGAGTTTGAGACATTAGACGCGCAGCATATCAAGGATCTCATCGAGCATGGCGAGATGAAGGATCCACCAAGGCCACCAGAACCGCCGGAGATCCCTGATGACATGCAGAAAGAGAAAGCTCCGGAGTCGACCGAGGAAGAAAATCGGGGCGACGACGGTGCGCTACCACCGGAGGTCGTTGGGGCTCCTGCCTAACATTACCGTTCTTCAGTTAATTTTTCCGGGAATCAAGCTTCTCGAACACACACTCAAAAAGTAATTATGGAAAATGTTGTTATTATTGGAACCGGCTGTGCCGGTTGGACCGCTGCTATCTACACGGGTCGCGCTAATCTGGAGCCTCTTGTCCTTTCGGGGACGCAGCTTGGCGGCCAGTTGACGACAACGACCGAGGTCGAAAACTTTCCGGGTTTTCCTGACGGAGTTATGGGGCCGGAACTAATGGGTCGCATGCAACAGCAGGCGGAAAAGTTTGGGGCCAAGGTTGAATACAAAAAGGTTAACGAAATTACCAAGAATGAGGACGGATCCTTCGCTCTCGAAACAGACCAAGGGACGGTTCAGTCAAAGACTGTCATCATTGCCACCGGAGCTGCTCCTCGCTACCTAGGGCTGGAAAACGAAATGAGTTTAGTGGGCCATGGAGTGACGTCGTGTGCGACTTGCGACGGGGCATTTTATCGCGATGTTCCGGTCGCTGTGGTTGGTGGGGGTGACTCAGCTTGTGAGGAAGCCAACTTCCTGACCCGCTTCGCATCGAAGGTTTATCTTATTCACCGCCGTGACGAACTCCGAGCTTCAAAGATCATGGCCGATCGTGTTCTGGCCAATGAAAAGGTCGAGCCCGTTTGGGATTCTGGAATCACTGAGTATCTCACAGATGACGAAGGTGAGGTTCGTGCTGTCAATCTTGAGAATCTCAAGACCGGAGAAAATTCTGAGTTAGAAGTAAAGTGCGTCTTCGTAGCAATTGGTCACGTTCCAAACTCTCAATTTGTTGGTGATCTGGTTGATCTCGATGAAAATGGTTACGTTCTTCAAAATCCTCACAGTACAAGCACGAAGACTCCGGGGCTTTACGCTGCGGGTGATGTCGCTGACCATATTTATCGTCAGGCAATCACGGCTTCCGGGCAAGGGTGTGCTGCTGCGATTGAGGCAGAGCGATATCTTTCCGATGCCGACAAGTGAAAGCGGCTTCGATAACAATTTAGATTAGGATCCTAGGCCTGCGATCATTTTGGTGAACCACGCGGCACCCTCTTCTAGATCGGAAATATGGATGAATTCATCTGCGGTGTGGGCTTGGTCGATGGATCCGGGTCCGAGGCAAATTGCTGGAATTCCGGCGGCCGATAAATGAGCGGCATCAGAAAACCAGGGTGCTCCGACGAGTTTGAGATCTAAATGAATTTCCTGAAGTTTCACGAGCCAGGGATGGTTGGCAGGCATGGACATGGGTGGCGATTCCGCGCTGTGTATTAATTTAACGTTATTAAGATGTCGTTTTAGAATTTCGCTTGCGGGTTCATCTTTCACCAAGGCGGGCACTGTTCTAATATCGAGGGTAGCGGTTGCCTGTGCTGGAACAATATTAGCGCGTGTTCCTCCCGAGATCATTCCAACATTCATGGTTGATTGACCCAGAACAGGGTGGTGAAAGCCCGAAAGATTTCTAAGAAAAGAGCTCTGGAGATCTTCTACTTCTCTGAGAAGTTTAAGAATAGCGTTTTCGCCGAGATGAGGTTGTGATGCGTGGGTGGCTGTGCCTATTGCCTTTACTGTGGCCCAAAGGCAGCCTTTGGTGCAATATACGGCTTCGAGAGAAGTCGGCTCACCGGCAACTGCAAAATCGTATTGGTGTGCGTGGTTTTTGGCAAAGTGCCGAGAACCTGGTTGCCTCGATTCTTCGCCCATAAATCCGACAAAATC
>Ga0315322_10003514_pt1 | contig 12096 bp, 7 predicted proteins | sample M110021515metaG_FD_203461 | JGI IMG/M metagenome (GOLD analysis project Ga0315322, IMG submission 203461) | Ammonia-oxidizing marine archaeal communities from Monterey Bay, California, United States - M1 100m 21515 | ecosystem: Environmental > Aquatic > Marine > Intertidal zone | place: USA... | reverse complement strand
GCATGGCACAGGGAAACATCTTTCGGCATTTTCGGCTGACCGATCTCGCCACCGGAATACCGGTTGAGGAACCCTTTCGCGAAACGGAGTTGTGGAGCGACGATGGCAAACGCCTAACGCTCTGGCTCCATCCCGGTCGACAAAAGACCGGTGTGAACTTGAACGTGAATCTCGGCCCAGTGCTAGAGCCGCGCCGGCGTTATGCGCTAGAAATTGCGGCGGACTGGATGATCTGGCCAGCAACAATCTACTACGCAAGTTCGAGATCAACCTCGAGCAACCCAATGCCCCGGCTTTCGCCGGCCCGCGTTATCTCAAATTTCAAACGCGCTGACCGACGGGGGGACGAGTTCCACCGCGTCCATGATTGGTTTGTCACAGACCTACGCCTCGCGCAGTTCCATGACGAGATCCTTGCTCTCGACGGAGTCACCAATGGCCACGTTGACCTTGTCCACCACCCCATTGGCGGCGGCGTACACCGTGGTCTGCATTTTCATGGCCTCCATGGTCAACAACTTGTCGCCCTTGGCCACTTTCGCGCCGACGCCCACAGCCACCTCGGTGATGATGCCGGGGATGGGTGCGCCGACATGGAGGTCGTTGCCGGGATCAGCCTGAGCAATCGCCTTCTCCTGCACATTCATGGAGGCATCGGCAATCTCCACTTCGCGCGGATATCCGTTTAGCTCAAAGGTCAGCGTGCGAATCCCTTCTTCATCGGCGTCGCTGATGTTGATGAGCTTAATGTAGAGCGTCTTGCCTTCCTCGATGTCTACAGCGATTTCCTCGCCGAGTTGCAACCCATAAAAGTACGTGGAACTGGGCAGCACGGACACATCGCCGTATTGGCGGCGGAACTTGTTGTAGTCCTTGAACACCTCCGGATACATGAGGTAGCTGAGCAAATCATCGTCGGTGACCTTGCGGCTAATCTCGTCCTCCACCTTCTTGCGCGTGCGCTCGAGGTTCAGCGGCTTAAGATCGGCACCGGGCCGGCCCTTGAGCGGCTTCTGTTTACCGAGCACGACCTTCTGCACCTTGCGCGGCCAACCGCCCACGGGTTTGCCGAGGCGACCTTTCATCATGTCGATGACCGATTGCGGGAACGGTGTGGCACCGGGCTCGAGGTTCACCACATCCAACGGCTTAATGCCGCGGGTCACGAGGAACATCGTCATGTCGCCAACCACTTTGCTGGAGGGGGTCACCTTCACGATGTCGCCAAAGAGATCATTGACTTCGGCGTAGGTGCGGGCCACTTCCTTCCAGCGCGCACCGAGCCCCATACTCTCGGCCTGCTCGCGCAGATTGGTGTATTGTCCGCCGGGCATTTCATGCTCATAAATATCACCAATCCCACTGCGCGGGCCGGTATCAAACGGCGCATACACACGGCGCACGGCTTCCCAATAATCGGAGAATTCGTTCAGTGTCCCGAGATCCAACCCGGTTTCGCGTGGGGTATGATCCAGCGCGGCCACCACGCTGTTGAGATTCGGCTGACTGGTGGAGCCGGACAGAGACGCAATGGCCAGATCGGCAATATCCACGCCGGCCTCGGCAGCCTTGAGCACGGAGGCGGCATTGACACCGCTGGTGTCGTGCGTGTGGAAATGAATCGGCAAGCCCACCTCTTGCCGCAGGGTTTTCACCAGCTTCTGCGCAGCGTACGGACGGCACAGACCCGCCATATCCTTAATGCACAAGGTGTGGGCACCCATCTTCTCGAGTTCCTTCGCGAGCTTCACATAGTACTCGAGCGGATATTTGTCGCGTTCACCGTCGAGAATATTGCCGGTATAACAGATCGTGCCTTCACACACCGCGTGGGTTTCGCGCACGGCCTCCATGGCTGCCTTGAGGTTGGGTAGATAATTCAGCGAATCGAAAATCCGGAAAATATCCATGCCGTTATCGGCCGAATGCTTCACAAACGCCTTCACGACGTTGTCCGGATAATCGGAGTACCCCACGGCGTTGGAGCCGCGGAAGAGCATTTGAAAACATATGTTCGGCACGGCCTCGCGCAGTTGACGCAGGCGCTGCCACGGATCCTCTCGCAGGAAACGCATGGCTGTGTCAAACGTCGCCCCGCCCCACATCTCAAGGCTGAACAAGCCCGGTGTACGACGCGCGATGGCGTCGGCGGCGTTGAGCATATCCTCCGTGCGCATGCGCGTGGCGAACAGGCTTTGGTGCGCGTCGCGCAGAGTCGTGTCGGTCACCAACAGGCGTTTTTCCTTGCGCGCCCAAGCGGCGAACTTCTCCGGCCCTTTCTCCAGCAAAAGCTGTCGTGTGCCCGCAGGGGGTTCCTGATCACCGTTATAGGCCGGCTCCGAGATAGACGCAAAAGGCTCCTTCACCTCAAAGCCCTTGGCCTGCGGATTGCCGTTCACCACCACATCGCCAATGTATTTGAGCAACCGGTTCGCACGATCGCGGCGCGGACGGAAGGTGAAGAGCTCCGGCGTGGTGTCGATCAATGTCGTGCTCGCCTGTCCCGTGCGAAAGGTCTCGTTCTTGATGACGTTTTCGATGAACGGAATGTTCGTTTGCACGCCGCGAATCCGGAATTCCTTTAGCGCGCGATCCATGCGATCGAGCGCCATCGGGAAGTTCATGCCGCTGGCGGTGATCTTAACCAGCAGCGAATCATAAAACGGCGTGATCACACTGCCCGCATCACCCTGGCCGCCGTCTAGTCGCAGCCCGAAACCCGCCGCCGAGCGGTAGGCAATGATGCGCCCGTAATCCGGCGTAAAATTATTGGCCGGATCCTCCGTGGTCACCCGCGCCTGCACGGCGTGGCCGACACACGGTATGTTCTCTTGCTTGGGCAACTGCATCTCGTCCCCATGCAGGTTTTGCCCCTGCGCCACCTGAATCTGCGCCCTCACCAGATCGATACCCGTCACCACTTCCGTGACCGTGTGCTCCACCTGAATGCGAGGGTTCATCTCGATGAAGAACCATTTTTTGGAATCCATGTCGTACAGGAATTCCATGGTGCCGGCGTTGTCGTACTTGATGTGCTGGGCCAGTTCCACGGCGGCCGAGCAAAGCTCGCTCCGCACGGTTTCATCCAGCGCCACGCTGGGGGCAATCTCCACTACCTTTTGATGCCGCCGCTGCACTGAACAATCGCGCTCGTACAAATGCATCACGTTGCCGTGTTGGTCGCCCAGAATCTGCACTTCAATATGCTTGGCACGCGGCACGTATTTCTCGAGGAACACAGCCGGGTTGCCAAACGCACGATCGGCTTCGCCGCGGGCTTCATCGAGCAGTCGCTCCAGATCTTTGGCCTTTTGCACCACGCGCATCCCTCGGCCACCGCCGCCAAAGGCCGCCTTAATGATCAACGGGAAGCCAATTTCCTTGGCCACCTTTACCGCCTTGGCGCGGGTGGTGATGGGGTCATCGGTGCCAGGTAGAATCGGCACGCCGGCCGCCTTAGCCAACGCACGCGCCTCGGTTTTGTCGCCCATCTTGCGCAGCAACTCTGGCCGCGGTCCCACAAAGGTGAGTCCAGCCTTGGCGCAGGCCTCGGCAAAGTCGGCGTTCTCCGCCAGAAATCCGTAGCCAGGATGGATGTAATTCACCCCGCGCTCCTTAGCCATTTCCACGATGCCCTCAATATCCAGATACGCGCCCACCGGGCCCTTGCCCACACCCACCAGATAGGCTTCATCCGCCTTGAAACGGTGCACAGCCAGACGATCCTCCTGCGCGTATATTGCCACGGTGCGCATGTTCATCTCCGTGGCGGCGCGGAAAATGCGGATGGCGATCTCGCTGCGGTTGGCCGCCATCAATTTCATCGGCCCATCTGCCGATGGTTTAGTCTTCTTGGATTTCCTAGCCATGGGGGCGGGCCTTTTAGCAAAATTGCCCCTAAAAGCAAAGCCGCAAAGGATTGAATTACATAATGATTCCGCCTTGCTTCCTTCCCCAAACAGCCCACTATTCCTCAGTTCATGAGAACCCTACTATTCCTCATTTTTTTCCTACCCTTTGCCACCCAAGCCGCCGTAACCGCGTTCGAGGTAGGCCCGGGCAACACCAATCAACTGCCCAAGGGCAAGGAAGCCGACGGCATCATTGGCGATTTCATATTACGCAATGACCACGTCACCGCCGTCATTTCCGGCAACCAACCCCTGCGCCGAGCCAACATGAGTACCTTTTACGGTGCCGGCGGCATCACGCCCGGGTGTCTTTATGACCTCACTCTGAACAAGCACCAAAACGACCAGCTCACCATCTTTGCCCCTGGCAGCCAGCGAGGCGACATCTCGCATATTCGCATTGCCCAAGTCGGCGGTTCCGGAGCCGATGCCGTGGCGGAGATTGAGGTGGTGGTGACCGCCGAACGCAACAAGGGGCTTTACAAAAAACATGTGTACCAACTGGACGCCATGTCCCGCGGTGTATTGATCACCACCACCTACCGCAACGATTCCAAGGAAGCCCGCAGCGGGAGTGTGGATGACTACTGGAAACCCTCCGGCAAACGCGGCACGTTCCAGGGCGTACGCTGGATTGATGCAGTGGACCCGGCGGATCGCGGCAGTTACGCCGCCGTCTGGGTCAACGGCCAACGCCGCAGCGGCATCGCGTCAAACCCGGGATCTCTGTCCCTCAAGCCGGGCGAGACGGCGACGTACACGCGCTTCCTTGCCGTGGCCAATTCACCCGCCGCCGCGGTAAGTGAAGCCTTTGTGTACGCCACGCCCACCAAAAACCTGCTGGCCGGCGAACTGAAAGACCCTGTCGGACAACCCGTGAATGACGCCACTTTCGAAATCCGCCACAGCAATGAAACGCTACCGGGATACCCTTTGGGCCAAGGGAAATTTTCCGTGTACCTGCCCGACGGGGAATACGGCGTGCGCATCACCGACCGCGGTCGAACCCCTGTAGAGCGCAAGGTGACCCTGAAGAGTAATCAAGCCTCGGTACTCAACGAGAAGCTCTCCGCCCTCTCCGGGGTCGTGTTGAACATCACCGATACCGGCGGCAACTCCATCCCCTGCAAGGTGCAGTTCAGCGGCCTCAACGGCACGGCGACCCCTAATCTCGGCCCGCAAAATCGCGCACACGGTTGCGTGGACCAATGGCACTCGGAAACCGGCAAGTTTAACGTGCCGCTTGATCCGGGCATGTATCGATTGGTCATCACGCGCGGCATTGAGCATAGCCATCTCGTGCGCGAACTCACCGTGAAGGCCGGTGAATTTGCGGAGGTGACCGGTAGCCTCAAGCGGTTGGTCAACACCGCCGGCTGGGTGAGCACGGATTTTCACAATCACTCCACGCCCAGCGGCGATAACCAGTGTGGCACAGACGACCGACTCATCAACCTCGCTGCCGAGCACATCGAATTTGCGCCCACCACCGAGCACAATCGCCTCTACGACTGGACGCCCCACATCAAAAAACTCGGGCTCACCGAGCATCTCCGCACCATCGTCGGGCTCGAGCTCACCGGTGGTGGTGCCGGCTCGCATCATAATGCCTTTCCCTTGCCCGCGCCCCAGCCTTATGCGCAGGACGGCGGCGCGCCCGTGTTCCAGAACGACCCGCGGCTCAATGCCATCGTCCTGCAAAACCACGGCGGCTGGAATCCCAACCGCTGGGTGCACATCAACCATCCCAACCTCACCGAGAAATTCTGGGACCGCAATCTCGATGGCAAGGCCGACGGCGGTTTTGCCGGCTACGAACAATACATCGACGCCTTTGAGTCTCAGAACTTCCGGGGCAACAACATTCTAGCCACCGCCCCGTGGACCCTTTACCGGCGCGGCACGCAAGAAAGGGTGCGCGAAGTGCGCGAGTTTATCTGGCTGCAAATGCTCAACCAAGGCTACCGCACGCGGGCCATTGCCGTGGCCGACGCCCATTCTGTGTACGGCAACGGCGTAGGCGGCTGGCGCACTTACATCCCCAGCAGTACCGATAAGCCGGCCGAGATTGATCCGGACGAAATCATCCGCAACGCCAAGGCCGGCCGGCTGATGCTGACAACTGGGCCGTTCCTCGAAGTCACCGCCAACGGCGCCCTTCCCGGCAGCGATATCACCGCCAAGGACGGCAAGGTCAACTTGAAGGTGAAAATCCAATGCGCCGACTGGGTGCACATCAATCGCGTGCAGGTGCTCGTCAATGGTCGGCAGGATCCGAACCTGAATATCACCGCCGAGAAAAACCCGAAAATGTTCAAAAAGACACCCACGGTGTTTGAAACCACGTTCACCGTGGACCTCAAGGAAGACGCCCACCTCATCGTCGTGGCCATGGGCGAAAACGCCGATCTCAAAACTGGCTACGGCACCAGCACCAACGCCAGCCTCAAACCCTGCGCCTACATCAACCCCATTTGGGTGGACACCGACGGCAACGGATTTCAGCCCAACAAAGACACTCTCGGTTGGCCGCTACCGTTGGGCCGACAGGACCCCGCCAAGATTCGTGCGTTGTTAAAGGCGAAGGGGAATTAACCGAGCGCGGTCGTTAACGGTGATGCATCCGGTAATGTTGCCGGAGCAGGTCCTTGCCGTAATCGTTCCCGTTTGGTGTTCGAATTACAGTGTGGATGTGCTGGCGCGTGGGGACACGTGACCGGGCTAGGGCAATCGGGCGCTGGTGATCAAACTCGATCAGAATCACGGGACTCTGGATGCGATAATAAAACACGCTCTCCTTCCCGGTCCCACCCAGCCATCCGAAATAAGTGCTGTCCATATGTTTCTTCACATCCGCCAGCTTCACTTTAGCGTGGCCTTCAGCCATGTGCCCCACATACACGCCGATCAATTCAAGTAACTTCTCCTGTTGCGGAGCCGTTAAGGCATCGCCGCGAATGCCCATATAATCGAGTACCTGATTGTCGCGAAACGCCTCGCCGATATTATTAGTTGGGCCCTTGGCATCACCCACGATTGCCTTTGCCCGCTGTTCGGCATCGAGCATCTGGAGGAACCCCACCCCCTTGTCCTGCTCGGCCTGACACACCTCCGCTCCCTTAAATTGACCGCCTTCGGCTTTCACCGGTTCAGACCCCATGAATACCGGGCTCATGACTACCTGACCGCCGAGCACAAAGTAATTGATCACCACGTGATGTCCATCGAGTTGCCAGCCCCAGGGTTTGGTGGCGCTGGGTTCGCCCATGATCGTGATCCAATACAACCATTGACCGTACTCCTCAAAGCGCTGCGTCAACTCCGCCAGTGTGCCGTTGAGCTTCATGATGTCGCGCGTCTGCTTCAGTCCGTCGGCACTGAGGCTGGCTTTCAACAAGTTGAACGCCAGTTCGCGTTGTCCTTCAGTCATCGTATTAAACCCCTTGCCCTGCCGCACATAACGATGGCGGTTGTCCCACTGACGCCATTCCAAGTCGTCAACGGCATATAGGGTTTTTTTTCGATCAGCCGGAGTCAGACTTACCAAAAACGCCTTGGCCGCCTGCCGCACTGGTTCTGTGCTGACGCCGGTTTTGCGGATTGGAAACAAGTTGGCCGGCGGCACATCCAGATAATAGACACCCTTAAACGGCTCCTTGAGAGCCTCTTCGCGAGGAGCATCCCCGCGGCCCTTCGGTTGAGCCTCGGTTTCAGGAGAGATAATGCCCGCCACAATCGCGACCCCAATGATTACAGTATTTTTGGTCATGGATTCAGTTCCTTCATTGCCTGATGAATCGGCCTTAACCGATCGGCCAATTCCGCCGCTTTTAACGGTTGCTCAGCGGACAGATCGTGCGCCTCGATCGGGTCTCGTACAATATCGAATAGGTTCAAACCTACTGAGTCCCAGATCAATTTCCATTTCCCATCCAGCACGGCAAACCCGCCGCCTTCCCCCCCCACAATCACGGGTGGTCGCTCGATGGGTTTCCGATCCCGAATGGCCGGCCAACAGTTCACGCCATCCAACGGTTTGGCGGGTTTCAGAGGAACTGTCGCCAAGGCCGCCAATGTGGGCAACAAATCCTGAACGGCCATGAGTTGATCTGTCGTGGCACCAGACCTGATGGTCGCTGGCCAACGCATCACAGCCGGCACGCGGATACCGCCCTCCTGCAGCATACCTTTGCCGCCGCGCAATTTAAGTTGCCCCGGCTCGAACTGCGGCATTCGACGACTTAAGCCGGAACCGTTATCGCAAAAAAACATGACGAGCGTGTCACGCTCCATGCCTTCGGATTTCAGAGTGGCCAGGATTCGGCCAATGGCGGCGTCCATGGCCTCTATCGCACCGGCATGACTCAAGCGCCGGCGGGTAAATCCAAGCCGCTGATATTTCTGGATCAACCTCTCCGGTGCCTGAGCCGGCGGATGAGGAGCATTGAAGGCGACGTACAGAAACACCGGCCGGTTCTTGTCCCGCCTTTGCAGGCGTTCTATCGCCTCGGACGCAATCAGGTCCGTGGAATATCCTTCTACGGCTGCCGGCTGGCCGTTGCGATACCAACCGGAGTGGCGGGATCCAACCGTGGCGTAGTAGTTAATGCCGCCACCATAGAAACCAAAAAACTGATCAAAACCGCGCGCACTGGGAAGACTAGCCCGATCGATCATGCCAAGGTGCCATTTTCCAGCCATGAAAGTCTGATAACCCGCCTGACCCATCCATTCCGGCAAAAAGCCTTCATCCTTGGGCACGCTACCCGCGCGCCCGATCACGCCCGTGATACCCATGCGCGCCGGCAACCGACCGGTCATCAACGCCGTTCGGGTGGGACTACAAACAGGGTGCACATAGAATCGGTTTAAGCGAATGCCGTCCCGTGCCAGTTGATCAATGTGCGGCGTAGAAATCCGGCTCTGGTGATACCCCACATCATTCCAACCCATATCATCGGAAACCAGCAGGACGATGTTCGGGCGGGACGGCCGATCCGTGTCAGCAACAAGAATTCCAGACGATCCCGCTAGCCCATATACCAAAATTCCAATCGCCCGCCACATGCCTTAGGGGCGCGGGCGCGGACCGAACCGGCTTCGGCCAATCCCGTCGGTATTGGGGGTTTTGCTTTGCCAACGCTGTCCCGCGGCTGCGCCCTGACTCCGGTGTTGTTCATAGGTCAAGGTACTGGGTTGATGCCGTCCTACGGCTTTGTACAGAGATTGCTTAAGCTGGGCGGCTGTGGTCAGGAGTGAAATTTCCTGAATCACCTTACCCTTTAGGCCAAAGATATCGGGCTGGATCACTACATAACCGGCTTGAGTTTTCAACCCGGTGATCGCCTTGAATTCTCCCAGTTGGGTTACTGGCACATACAGGGCGCGTCCTAGAAATTCATCAGCCCACGCCATGGGTTCAAGTTGCTGTTCCATCTGTTTACGCTGCGCCGCGTTGCCAAACACTGCAACCAAGGGCAGACGGTCAGCTGCCGCAATATTCAGGGCCAGTTTAATGTCAGCGAGGTACGGTAGCGGCACGCGGCCAACGGGTTTATCTTTGCCCGGATACGCCAAGGCAATGGCTTCCATGGTTTGCGCCATTTTGCCAATTACCTCGGGCGGTTGTTGGTGAATTCCGCGACCCACTTGCCCCCCAAAAGCCCATGCCGGACTGCGGCCGGCTCGCACCAGTGATGTACGCCCATCCGGGCTCATTAGGGCAAATACTGTGTTTTGCAGCACTCCTCCAGGGGCAAACACACCCTTGAGCACTTCGTTTTCATCGGCGTTTTCGTAGGTAGCCAAGCGAATGCAAACGAACTTCCGGGAAGCGGCGATAACGTCTTGATCGGCCAGGAAACTCCTGTCCATGCTGGTCTTGCCCGGTCACCATACCCCCGGCACATTGTGGCACTGTGGCGCAGCAGAAATCAGCAGAATAGGCTTCCCCGTGCGCTCTGCCTCGGCCAAGCCGCCTTTCCAAGTGCCGAACCAAGCAATTTGATCCGCCGCTGGGCTCCATTGACTCAAGGCCGTCAGGCACCCTAGCAAAATTCCAAATCGTTTCATCGTAAAATCCTTTTTAACGGACGTTCTTATGCTCTATCGAGTTACAGTTTCTCGAAAGGACCCTTAAAAAATGTAACCAAACTCCAAATGAACCGTCAAAACGATAGACACCAAGCCCAAGCGGCGTCACTCTTACCACACAATGAAAGCTCACTATCTTTTGCCTGCCGTTCTCGGGAGCCTATTGCTCACACCCATCGATACACAAGCCCAGGGACGCCCAGGCGGCCAATCTAACATTCGGGAATTGTTCCTCAAACAATTTGATAAAAATGGCGACGGCAATATCGGCGAAAACGAACGGCCCAGCCGCGAACAAATTCAGGAATTTTTCCGTAAACAACAAGGCAACCAAACCGCACCCGGCCGACCCGGTGCCGGTGACCCCGGTCAGAGTCGCCCTGGCGGTCCTGGTCAAGGTCGCCCTGGCAGCCTTGGTCAAGGTCGCCCTGGCGGCCCCGGTCAGGGAGGCGGTCGGCCCGGTGGTCCAGGGCAAGGTGATCGCCCCGGATTTGGCGGGCCCGGTCAGGGCGGTTTCCCCGGAGGCCCTGGGGGACAACCTCATCGCAATCCATTGGCAACAGTACTCGATGCAGATGGCGATGGTGTGATTTCAGCTAATGAACTAAAAAATGCCTCCAAGGCCCTCTCTCAACTGGATCGCAATCGGGACGGGAAAATTACACGCGATGAGATGTCCCCACGCCAGTCCGACAACCAAGGAGGACGTGATGACTTCCGCCGCCCAGGAGGACCAGGCCAAGGGGGACGTGATGACTTCCGCCGCCCAGGAGGACCAGGCCAAGGGGGACGTGATGACTTCCGCCGCCCAGGAGGACCAGGCCAAGGGGGACGCGATGACTTCCGCCGCCCAGGAGGACCAGGCCAGGGTAGACCGGATAGCCCTTCCAACCCGCGCGGCCCAAGGCCAGGAGGCCCGGGACGCAGCGAAGCGTAATCTACAAACCGATGAGACTTTGGCTCCTTCCAGCACTCCTTGCATGGGGACTAGTTATCACCGGTAATGCGGCCCCAAAAAACTGGCCGCAGTGGCGCGGCCCAAGCGGCGATGGAATCACCCAAAACGAAACAGTTCCCACAAACTGGGGTGAATCCAAAAACCTCAAGTGGAAGCTAAAACTACCCGGCCCCGGTGCATCCAGTCCAATCATTTGGGGTAATCAACTGTTTCTCACGTGCTACTCCGGTTACGGTGTGGGTAAAGCCAATGGTGACCTGCGCAGCCTTATGCGCCACGTGGTTTGTGTGGATACAAAAACCGGTAAGATTCAGTGGCAAAAGGATATCAAAGCACAGGGCAATGAGGATCAATATGGCGGAATGGGAGTACCTGAACACGGTTACGCCACCGCCACGCCCGCAACCGATGGCAATGCAGTTTATGTCTATCTCGGCAAAACCGGGCTAATTGCCTTTGACCTTAATGGCAGCGAAATTTGGCGCGCGGCCACCGGAATTGACTCCAGCCGCAAACGCTGGGGAGCCTCAGCCAGTCCCGTTTTATACGAAGGCAAAGTGTTTCTAAATGATCTACTCCGAGGGCATCAAATACTCGCGCTAAGTAAAACAAACGGCAATGTGGCGTGGAAATGGTCTCCCAGCGACATCGGGAGTTATCAGGACTCATACGCCACACCAACTTTGGTTCGTTCAGGCGACCGTACCGATCTAGTTCTAGCAGTGTCCAACGAGATTTGGGCGTTTGATCCAAAGAAAGGCGGCATCAATTGGTATGCTTATACAAACGTGGGGGGCAGCAATGTTTCTCCAAGCGTGATCGCCAGCAATGGTGCACTTTATGCTTTCGGTGGCTATCCACGCCAAAGCGGAGTGGCCCTCAAGATCGGCGGTAAAGGAGACATTTCCGAGTCTCACAAGCTCTGGACTGCCACACGTTCCCCCTACGTACCCTCCCCATTGTATTATGAAAACCATCTATATTGGATGGATCGTAGCGGATACGCGGTATGCCTAAATGCCAAAACCGGCAAAGAAGTGTTTCGTGAACGACTCACAAGCCGTAATCGTACACCGAAATTTTATGCCTCGCCGGTTTTTGTTAATGGAAAAGTTATTTCCATTAGCCGAAATG
>Ga0315322_10003504_pt1 | contig 12116 bp, 7 predicted proteins | sample M110021515metaG_FD_203461 | JGI IMG/M metagenome (GOLD analysis project Ga0315322, IMG submission 203461) | Ammonia-oxidizing marine archaeal communities from Monterey Bay, California, United States - M1 100m 21515 | ecosystem: Environmental > Aquatic > Marine > Intertidal zone | place: USA... | reverse complement strand
CCCGATCTCAGGGGATATGGTCCATCCTTACCTCAGGCGGCGAGATGGTATTGAGCCCATTATGTACCCACACCCAAGTCTCGAGCCCATCCTCAAACGCACCCTAGGGGTGCCGCTGTTTCAAGAACAGGTCATGCGTATTGCCATGGTCGCAGCCGATTACAGCCCCGGTGAAGCGGATCAGTTAAGACGAGATATGGCGGCGTGGAAAAGCTCTGGGCGCATCGAAAGGCACAAGGGTCGCTTAATCGAAAGGATGATCAACAAAGGAATCAGCAGCGCTTTTGCCGAGCGGGTCTATGAACAAATCAAAGGCTTTGGCGAATACGGGTTCCCAGAGAGTCACGCCATCAGCTTTGCGCTGATCAGCTATGCGACCGCCTTTCTCAAAAAACATGCGCCAGCGCATTTTTATGCAGCACTGATCAACGCTCAGCCGATGGGGTTTTACAGCACCTCAAGCCTTGTTTATGGCGCACAGCGCGAGGGCGTCGATGTGCTCCCCGTCGATATTCGATACTCACGCTGGGACTGCGACCTCGAACTCAAAGACGGTAAAACTGCTCTTCGTATGGGGTTTAGAACGATCAAAGGCTTAGGACCACGTGAGCGCCTTGAGCTCGACCCTCCTCCGCCCCGCCTTGATCATGAGTCGCTAGCCCAGTACGCACGCCGGCTAGGGCTCAAGCGAACGGTTTTGGAGTCTCTCGCCGAAGCGGGAGCCTTCGAAGCCTTTGGTCCTCGCCGGTCTGTGCTTTGGCAGCTCAGCGATCCAGGGCTTAGCCGTGGCGAGCCGCTGGTCTTAAGCGAGGCACAAGCACCTGATGAGCTGCCTGATTTAAACGCTATCGAACGCATCGCTTGGGACCAAAGACGCAGCGCACACAGCACGCGAGGGCACCCCTTCGCGCTGCTCAGAACCTCTTGCGATCAACAAGGTTTTCTCAGCGCCTCTGGGTTGGCACAAAGCGCCCATCAGAGTCGCGTCAGCAGTGTCGGGCTGGTGATCTGCCGGCAGCGCCCAAGCACCGCCTCCGGAGTGACCTTTGTGACCCTTGAAGATGAGACGGGCTTTATCAACTTGGTCATCTGGAAACAAACAGCAGAGCGCTTCAAACGCTTCTTGCGCGGGTCTGCCATCCTCGCAGCGTCAGGCAGGGTTCAACGAGAAGGGGCGATCACGCACCTTATCGTCCATCGATTATGGGAGCCGGAATGGGATGCGCAGGTCGCTCCCGTACCCAGCCACGATTATCGCTAGGTGCGATCAACCTGAATACTACCGCCGCCATCTTGAGCGCTGCGTTGCACCGCGAGCACGCTCAGTCGACCCGCCACATTTTGCGCTAATTCCAGCAACTTAAGCGCAATATCGCTTTGTGGGTCTGCTAAAACCATAGGCGTCCCCTCGTCGCCCTGATTCGACATCCTCTGATCAATCGGGAGCGCTCCGATCAGCGGGACATTGAGTCGTTTGGCTGCCTTTTCACCACCGCCTTGCCCAAACACAGGGATCGGTTCCCCGCCGCCGGGCGGCGTAAAGCCAGCCATATTTTCAATCAATCCCGCGACCGGAATCTTTAGCGTATCAAACATGGTCTTGGCACGCAGCACGTCAGCGACCGCTACATCCTGCGGCGTGGTCACAATCACCGCGGCGCCCACGGTCACCAGCTGAGCGATGCTCAAGGGGACGTCACCCGTGCCAGGAGGTAAATCGACAACCAGATAATCCAGATCGCCCCAGCGAACATCAGCGAAGAACTGCCTTAGCGCCTTGTTGAGCATCGGACCACGCCACACCAAGGCGGCTTCGTCGTCGACGAAAGAGCCCATCGAGATGACCTTCATCCCGTGCGCCTGCATCGGCAGGATCTTCTTATCCGCTCCAGCCTGCGGCTTTTCGTTTAAGCCCATCATCGTTGGGATGGACGGACCGTAAATATCCGCATCCAGCAAACCCACTCGAGCGCCGCTTCTCGACAAGCCCGCAGCCAGGTTGACCGCAATCGTGGACTTGCCCACGCCACCTTTACCGGCGCCGACAGCGATCACATAACGTACGCCGGGGACCAAGCTCTGCTGGCTATGAGCCTGCGCCGCCATCTGAACGCCCCAGTCAATGCTGACGCTCTGTGCGCCAACCGCTGAGAGCGCCTCTTCGATATCACCTTGGATTTTGCCCTTAAGCGGGCACGCCGGCGTGGTCAGATCGATTCGAACTTGGACGGCTGATCCGTCAACAGAGATCTCGCCCACCATATTTAGCGCCACGAGATCTTTACCGATCTCAGGGTCATTAACGCCCTTGAGCGCTTCTCGTACGGTAGCTTCGGTCAATGTCATCAGATCATCTCTTTTAGACTGCGCTCTGGCTCTTAGGGTAGCCAGAGGGAGGCCGCAACCACGACCATTCAATGCATCGTATCCGAGCACGCAAACAAACGAAAGAAGCATCGCTGCAGGCTCGCTTGCTCGTGTGCGCGCGCAGGCGCTCTCGCGTACGCGAAAGCCCTTGACCTTTAATCAGCTTGGTTTAGAAAGATGGGCCAGACCCAGGAGAGCGTGATGAGCGACGAGATCATCGAGCCCGAAAACGAAAACGAAGAACCCACCCAAACCGACGGAGTTGACGGTGGAAACACCGACATACCGACAGGCTCAGATGGCGGCGGCGGCGGTGACGCTGGTCGGGTCAGTATGGTCACCATCGAAGATGAGATGCGCAAATCGTATCTCGAGTATTCGATGTCGGTCATCGTGGGCCGAGCGCTCCCCGATATTCGCGACGGGCTCAAGCCGGTTCACCGCCGCGTCTTGTTTGCGATGCAAGACCTTAGCAACACCTGGAATCGTCCGTACAAAAAGTCTGCTCGTGTCGTCGGCGACGTCATCGGTAAGTATCACCCGCACGGTGATTCGGCGGTCTATGATACGATGGTCCGAATGGCCCAAAGCTTTTCGCTTCGCTACCTCCTCGTTGATGGCCAAGGCAACTTCGGCTCAGTTGACGGCGACTCTGCCGCGGCGATGCGCTACACCGAAGCGCGCATGACCAAGCTCGCTAGCTATCTGATGTCCGATATCGAAAAGGAAACGGTCGATTTTGGACCGAACTACGATGAGAGCCTCCAAGAGCCCCTCGTCCTCCCCGCTCGCTTCCCAAACCTACTGGTCAATGGCTCTGAAGGTATTGCGGTGGGCATGGCGACCCGAATCCCGCCGCACAATATGACCGAAGTCATCAACGCGACCCTACATCGCATTGATAACCCCCAATGCAGCATTGATGAGTTGATCGCTCATGTGCCTGCGCCCGACTTCCCTACCGGTGGCATCCTTTGCAGCGCCTCGGGCGCTCAGCAGGCTTACCGAACAGGGCGCGGTATTGTTCATGTTCGGGCGCGCGCCGACTTTGAGCCGATGCCGAACGATCGCTGGCGCATCGTCATTGATGAGCTGCCTTACCAGGTGAACAAGGCACGCGAGATCGAGCGAATTGCTGGCCTGGTCAAAGACAAGAAGCTGCTGGGCATCTCTGATCTACGCGACGAAAGTGATCGCAAAGGCATGCGCTTGGTCATTGAGCTCAAGCGCGACGCCATCAAAGAGGTCGTCTTGAACGCCTTGTTCAAACAGACTCGCCTGCAAAGCAGCTTCGGCATGACGCTGCTCGGCATCGATCAAAACCGACCGAAAATTTGCACGCTCGCCGACCTCATCGACGCCTTTATTGCTCACCGCCGCGACGTCGTTAGCCGTCGCTGCCGCTTCGAGCTGCGTAAAGCCCGTGAGCGAGAGCACATCTTAGAGGGCTTTGTGATCGCCCTTGATAACATCGATGAGGTGATCGCTTTGATCCGCGCCAGCCGGACGACGGATGAAGCCAGCGCAGGCCTTCAAGACCGCTTCGCTTTGTCGCATCTGCAGGCTAAAGCCATCCTTGAGATGCGCTTACAGCGCCTCACGGGGATGGAACGCGAGAAGATCCTCGAAGAGCTCGAACAGATCCGAGCGACCGTTGAGCGATTACTCAATATCCTTGGGGATGTGCGAGAGCTGCTCGCGGTGATCAAAGAAGACCTGGTCTCAGTGCTGGCTGACTTCGGCGATGAACGCCGCACTGAAATCCAAGAAATATCGAAGGATTTCAATGCCGAAGACCTGATCCCGAACCACCCTATGGTGGTGACCGTTTCGGGCGCAGGGTACATCAAGCGAACAGCCTTAGACACCTACCGCACGCAGCGACGCGGCGGACGCGGAAAGACGGGTATGTCGACCAAAGAAGAGGACGCAGTCGAGCACCTCTTTGTGGCAAAAAATCATAGCCGCCTGCTGGTCTTTACGACCCGCGGCGTCTGTTACCAGATGAAGGTCCACCAGCTCCCAGAGTCTGGCGCCAACGCCAAGGGGCGGCCGATCGTCAACCTGCTCGAGCACATGGGTCAAGACGAACAGATCTGCGCTATTTTGCCCGTTCATAAGTTCTTAGATGATCGTTACCTGATCACCGTCACAGAACGCGGTCGGATCAAAAAGACGCCGCTCATGGCTTATGCCCGACCACGCTCTGTGGGTCTCAAAGCGCTCGTTGTTGAAGAGGGCGATCGTCTCAAGTTCGTTCGCCTCAGCCATGGTTCAGACCAGGTCATCCTAGCGACAGCGAATGGTATGGCGGTGCGCTTCAAGGAGACCGATGTCCGCTCGATGGGCCGCGGTTCACGTGGCGTACGCGGGATCACGCTCGGCACCGGCGACCAGGTCGTGGGCGCCGTCGTGGTCGACGCTGAATCGAGCGAGGACCTGCTGAGTATTACGGCGAACGGCTACGGAAAGCGCACCTCGCTGAGCGAATATCGTGTCCAACGCCGCGCAGGCAAAGGCCTGATTACAATTCAGTGCAGCAAACGAAATGGCGACTTGGTCGGCATCCTCGCAGCGAGCGATGACCGCGAGTTAATGATGGTGACGTCCGCTGGCGTGATCATGCGAACCCGCATGGAACAGATCAGCCGAATAGGCCGCAACACTCAAGGTGTTCGCCTGATCGATCTGACCAAGGGGATCACGGTCGTACGCGCCGTCGGCCTTCGAGACCTCGAAGAGGAGCTCGAAGAAGCCCAACATGAAGGACTCGACGAGGCTGGTGAAGAGGTCGATGAAGCGACCATCGCAGCGGCTGAAGCGGCGAGCTCAGACGAAGAGTCGGCTAGTGAGCTACCTCAAGAGGCGAGCGAGGACGAGTAAGTCGTCCTCGCTGTGCCGAGGGTTTTGACTAAACGTCGATGTTGTCGACGTTGAGCGCGTTAGCCTCGATGAAGTTACGACGAGGCTCAACCTGATCACCCATCAACGTTGAGAAGACCTTATTGGCTTCTTCGATGTCTGCGATCTGAACCCGCAAAAGCTTGCGCGCATCATAATCCATTGTGGTCTCCCACAGCTGGTCGGGGTTCATTTCACCGAGACCTTTATAGCGCTGCAGGCTGATGCCTTTGCGCGCTCCATCGAGCAATCCATCGAGCGCTTTAATTCCGCTAGCGTAGCTGGTTTCTTCACCTTTCGGCGAAATACCCACAGCGCCTTGATCTGAAGATTTCAGCAAGGACCAAAGGCGAGCGCCTTCGATCCAGCTCTGGTGATGCCGCATACCGGTATCGATCACTGTATCCACGACCGCGCCGTTGTGACGCGTGGAGATCCGCAGCTGCGTCTCGGTCCCAACTTGCTCGCCTGGGATAAAGTTTCCTTCTTCATCAACGCTCGGGTCCCCAAAGATCGGAACCTCATCAATAAAGCTCTCCACCGGACAGATCTCGGGAAAGAGCGCTTCGACTTGCTGGCAGATCGCACCTTGAAGTTGATCGAGCCCATCAGCGCTATCAAGCGCACCAGGTACACCTGCCCCCGCTCTGAGCGCTGATTCGACCACGCGCGCATCCCAGCGACGACCTAGACGAACAATGTCTAAACGAAAGCTCGAAAGGCTACGACATGCCGACTTTAGGGCTTGATCAACGAGCTCCGTGCCGTCCGCAAGCTTTAGGGTGTAGCCTTCACAGCCCATCGTCGTGAGATACTCTTCGAGCGCGTCGTCGTCGTCGAGGTAGGTCGATCGCTTACCTTTGCTGACTTTATACAACGGCGATTGAGCCAGATACAGATGACCGTGCTCAACCAAAGGCCTCATCTGCCTGAAGAAGAAGGTCAAAAGAAGCGTCGAGATGTGGCTACCGTCGACGTCGGCATCGGTCATGATGATGACGCGATGATAACGAAGCTTCGCCAAGTCAAACTCATCGGAGCCGATCCCGGTACCGAGCGCTGTAATCAGCGTGACGATCTCTTCGGAGCCGAGCATCCGGTCAATACGAGCCTTCTCGACGTTTAGGATCTTACCCTTGAGCGGCAGGATCGCTTGACCTCGCCGATCACGCGCCGACTTAGCCGACCCACCTGCGGAATCACCCTCGACGAGGAAGATTTCAGATTTTGCCGGATCTTTTTCTTGGCAGTCGGCGAGCTTACCCGGAAGGCTCATGGACTCCAAAGCGCCTTTCCGGCGAGTCAGATCGCGCGCTCTGCGAGCGGCCTCGCGCGCTCGGCTAGCGTCGATCGCCTTCATGATCACGCCTTTGGCGACACGTGGGTTCTCAGCGAAAAACTCCCCGAGCGCTTCGCCGAGGATACTTTCCACCGCAGACTTGGCGTCTGATGAAACGAGTTTTGATTTGGTCTGCGAGCTAAACTTCGGATCAGGCATCTTCACCGAGATCACGGCGGTTAGACCTTCACGAACATCTTCGCCGCTCAAATCCGTCTTGCCACCTTTGGGCGAGAGCGAGTTGGCGTTGATGTATTTGTTCACCGATCGAGTCAGCGCGCCGCGAAAACCCGCCATGTGGGTTCCGCCGTCTTTGTTGGCGATGTTGTTGGTGAAGCAGTCGATCTGCTCGCGATAAATATGCGTCCATTGCATCGCTATTTCAGCATGAATGGTGACATCGTTTTCCTTGGAGTAATAGTCGCCCTCGACGTGGATCACATCGGGATGCAATGAATCCTGGCCCTCATTGAGATGGTGCACATACTCAATGATTCCACCCTCGTAGAGAAACTCGATCTCTTTCTCGGTGCGCCGGTCCACCAGATGGATACGAACACCCTTGTTCAAGAACGCCTGCTCACGGAGTCGACCGCAAAGCACCTCGAACTTGAAGTTGGTATCGGAGAAGATCTCATGATCGGGTATGAACGAGATCTCTGTACCGGTGTCTGAGGCATCGCAATCGCCGACTCGCTCAAGCGGCGCCAACGGGTCGCCCTGCGAGAACTGCTGACGCCACACACCGCCATCGCGCCACACCGTCAGCGTCAACAGCTTACTCAGCGCGTTGACCACCGAGACACCCACGCCGTGCAAACCGCCCGACACTTTGTACGAGTTCTGATCGAACTTACCGCCGGCATGCAGCTTGGTCATAATGACCTCAGCGGCGCTAACGCCCTGTTCATGCATCGCCACCGGGATGCCGCGGCCGTCATCTTTGACGCGGCAGCTTCCGTCTAAGCCAAGCTCGACATCGACCCGAGTCGCGTGACCAGCCAGCGCTTCATCGACCGAATTATCGACCACCTCGAAACACATGTGATGCAGTCCGCTGCCATCATCAGTATCGCCAATGTACATTCCGGGCCGCTTGCGCACAGCCTCAAGCCCCTCGAGGACTTTAATTGAATCGGCGCCGTAACTGGCTTGATCTTGTGTTTCCATGAAGCGACCCTAAAATCGGTTAGCGCTACGCTTTATCGCGCACGCGCACGCGTGTAAAGTGTGTAAAGACCCTAAACTGGTGATATTTTGTCGCTAAATCGGCTGGGTTCGACCGCTGGCTTTGGGCTGCCAGGCACCGGGGATCAAATGACCCATCCGGTCGCGTTTCACCTCAAGATACCCTTGCGCCAAACCGGTGACATCACAGATCAAGGGCTCGTGGCTCTCAATGGGGACGCCAGCATCGCTTAAGCCATTGATCTTCGAAGGGTTATTCGTCAAAAGCCGGACGGAGTTCACGCCGAGATCTTGCAGGATCCTCCCGGCTATTTCGTAGCTACGAAGGTCATCGGGAAGCCCAAGCATCCGATTCGCATCGACCGTGTCGACGCCCTGATTTTGCAGCGCGTAGGCGCGAACCTTATTCGCCAACCCAATACCTCGGCCTTCTTGGCGCAAATAGATCACCACGCCACCCTCAGCGCCGATGCGCCCCAGAGCCGTTTCAAGCTGCTCTCTGCAATCACATTTAAGGCTGCCCATGATTTCAGAGGTCAAGCATTCAGAGTGGATACGACACAAGACCCCGGAGCGTCCGTCCACATCGCCTGCGATCGCCGCAACGTGCTCTTTTCCGCCTGCGTCGGTAAAAACCTGCAGACGAAGATCTCCGTAGCGAGTCGGAATATCCGCTTCGGCTGGTATCGTTTGGCGTTGGTCATCAGTCATGAAAAGCACCCTAGGAGCGCCGAGCCTATTCCATAAGCATCAGCCAAGCGCAAACGAAAGCCCTACGGAACTTGTGCGATCGCAAAATAATGGGCCCGCTGATGCCCAAGAGCAGCGCTCGCCCGAGCTAGGGTGGTCCCCGTCGTCACCACGTCATCCACCAAAACGACCACCTGATCACTAGGAAGCTCATGACGGCGAACAAATGCGTCAGCCGGCAAAGCGCGCCGGGATTCACCGTCAAGTTTAGCCTGACGTCGGAGGTGGCGACGCCTGCGAAGGGCGTGAATCACCGAGCCGTCAAACCGGTTCGCTAACAGCTGAGCAATGCATGTGGTCTGGCAACCGCGCCGCCTAAACCTACGGCGCCACGGAGTGGGAACAGGAACGTAAATCGCTTGGTCGGGCAGCTCAAAATCGGCGTCGAGCAAAGCCTTATAGATCGCAGGTTCGAGCGGGTGCTTCGCACGTGCGAGCAGAGTCTGAACAGCTCCTTCATAACGATATAAAGCCAGCGGTTCAGCGGGAGCCTTTGGGGGCTCAAAGCGACGGACGGAGACCCAACACCCTTTGCAAATCCAATAGTTTTGGTCTGCCTTTGCCTCATCGCAGTGCACACAATTACCGCTTGGAACGAGGGCGTCGATCACATGCGCACCAACAGCGATTTGCCCGTCATCTGATCTGGAATTTCAATCCCCATATGATCCAAAATGGTCGGCGCTAGATCGCATAAAGCCCCCTCATCCGCCGACGCAGCGCCCATACCGATCAAGGCTAGAGGCACTGGCCCCGTCGTATGCTGCGTGTGCGGCTTTCCTTCGGTTGTTCGCATCTGCTCGATGTTGCCATGATCTGCTGACATCAAGACACCAAACCCGTTCACCTGGGCTGCCTGGAGAACACGCTCGATGCATTGATCAAGCGCTCGCATCGCCTCAACGGCTGCATCGAGGTTCCCGGTGTGTCCCACCATATCGGCGTTAGCGAAGTTGCAAACGATCAAATGATGACGACCTGACTCAAGCGCTTCAACCAGACGATCCGTCACCTCAGGCGCGCTCATTTCAGGCTTTTGATCGTAGGTCGATACCTCGCGCGGGCTGTCGATTAGGACGCGCTCTTCGCCATCAAAAACATCCTCAGTTCCACCATTAAAAAAGTAGGTCACGTGCGCATATTTTTCGGTCTCGGCGATGCGCAGTTGCTGCAGACCTTTTTGCGCCACCAATTCACCGATCGTCACCTCAGGAATGACCGGCTCGAACAGCACACTCAGGTCCAGGTCACGACGATATTCAACCATCCCAATACAAGATGAAAGATTCGGTAATCTACGCTGAAAGCAGCCCGGCTCATCAGCCTTCGTCAGGGCCCCTGCAAACTGCCTTACTCGGTCTGCCCTGAAGTTCAAAAACCACACGGCGTCGCCATCTAAAACAGGCGTCGGCGTGAGGGTTACAGGGTCGATAAACTCATCGGACTGACCTCGCTGATAAGCCGCCTCGATCGCCTCTTGAGCCGAGCCTAACTGCGGCCCTTTGCCCTCGACGATCACCTGCCATGCTTTCTCAACTCGATCCCATCGCTGGTCCCGATCCATGGCGAAGTAACGTCCGCCTAATGTTGCGAGATAGGCGCCGTCGCCTAGGTAGCTCTCAAGCTGACGAACAAAGCCCGCAGCTGAATCAGGTGCTGTGTCGCGTCCGTCGGTTAAGGCATGAAATGCGATCTTGCGAACGCCTAAGTCCTGAGCGACCTGAATCGCCGACTGAAGATGCTCCATCGCACTATGGACACCACCCTCACTGACCAAACCAATCAGATGCAAGCAGCGCTCAGGCGCTAATTCTTCGGCCATTTGAATGAGCACTGGGTGCTCGACTAAGGCGTTGCGCTCAATGGCATCCGTAATGCGAACCAAGGTCTGCTTCACGACGCGGCCAGCACCAATATTGAGATGGCCAACCTCAGAGTTACCCATTTGGCCGTCGGGTAAACCCACGTGAGCACCCGAAGTGAACACTTGATTGACGACGCCTTGCTGGCACCATCGCTTATAGTTTGGCATGCCGGCTAAATGAATTGCGTTATCATCGGCCGCTTCGCGCGCTCCGAAACCATCTAAAATCAGCAATAATGCTCTTTGAGTCATCGTCTAACTCCAGTTGCCGTTGACGGGTTAGTGCGCCCTCGTTAGGGGGTCAAACCTTGCATTTCAGGAGGCCGCATGACCCGCAAGCATCTTTTCACGAGTGAGTCCGTAGGTGAAGGGCATCCCGACAAAGTTTCTGATCAAATTTCAGACGCCGTTTTGGATGCGATGCTCGCGCAAGATCCGAACGCTCGTGTAGCTTGTGAAACACTGGTCACCACCGGTATGGTTTGCCTTGCTGGCGAGGTGACGACATCGGCATACGTCAACCTCCCCAAAGTGGTTCGAGATACCATTCGGCGAATTGGTTACACGGATCCGGCGCTAGGGTTCGATGCGGATGGCTGCGCGGTCCTCACCACTCTTGATGCTCAAAGTGACGACATCGCTCGAGGGGTCGACGCGGGGCGCGGGCTCCACAAGGATCAAGGCGCTGGTGACCAAGGTCTGATGTTCGGCTTCGCTTGCGATGAAACCGAGACCTTGATGCCTGCGGCGATTCACTACAGTCACCGCCTCATGGAAGGGCTGACCGATCTTCGTAAATCGGGACAGCTCCCATGGCTCAGGCCAGACGCAAAGAGCCAAGTGACGTGCACCTACGAAGATGGTCAAATGGTCGACATCGATACCGTGGTCATTTCGACCCAACACACGGATGATGTGTCGCTCAAAGAGATCCGTGAAGCGGTGATTGAAGAGCTCATTAAGCCTTGTCTGCCGAGCGAGCTGGTCACGCCTCAAACTACGATTCATGTGAACCCCACCGGACGCTTCGTCATCGGTGGGCCCAAAGGCGACGCCGGCCTGACCGGGCGCAAGATCATCGTCGACACCTACGGCGGTTTAGGGCGTCATGGTGGCGGTGCTTTCTCAGGAAAAGATCCAAGCAAGGTCGATCGATCAGCGGCGTATATGGCGCGCTATATCGCTAAAAACATCGTCGCCGCTGGGCTGGCAAAACGGTGCGAAGTGCAGCTTGCATACGCCATTGGCGTCGCCGAACCCGTCAGCGTCTTTGTCGATCATTTCGGTACCGGAACAACAAACGCTGAGCACCTTGAGCGGGCGATCCGCGAGGTCTTCTCGTTGACCCCTGCTGGGATCATCAAAGAGCTCGATCTACTTCGTCCTATTTATAGCCCGACAGCAGCCTATGGACACTTCGGTCGAATCGCTGAAAACGGCTTGTTCACATGGGAAGCAACCGATCGCGCCGAGGCGTTGGTGGCTGCGCTTAGCTAAGTGGATGCGCTCTGGGCAGCTCTGCTTGGCCTCATCCAGGGGCTCACCGAGTTTTTGCCCGTATCGAGTTCGGGTCACCTGGTGCTCACTGGGCACCTTATTGGTTTACCGAACACCGGCTTGGTCTTCGAGCTCTTACTGCATTTAGCAACTCTTGTTGCGGTGATTTTCTATTACCGATCAGACGTCGCCGCCTTAATCAAAGCGATC
>Ga0315322_10003499_pt1 | contig 12120 bp, 3 predicted proteins | sample M110021515metaG_FD_203461 | JGI IMG/M metagenome (GOLD analysis project Ga0315322, IMG submission 203461) | Ammonia-oxidizing marine archaeal communities from Monterey Bay, California, United States - M1 100m 21515 | ecosystem: Environmental > Aquatic > Marine > Intertidal zone | place: USA... | reverse complement strand
GCTGATCCAATTCAAGATCTATCGGGTGTGCACCAACTCAGGCTCTAATTCCCCTGATATGAACTTTGGCTTCTAAAAAAGAAAAACGGAGCTCAAAAAAGAGGAAGAGGGGACGACGTTCATTGTTCTGTTGACTCTCAAAAATACTTTCAAGGTGAAACAAACGATTTAAAAGATATCGTTTGTTTTACATCTACCTTATCATGTCAGGCTAAAATAAAAAGCAGACTCAGGGGAAATAAAGACGTTTCCAAGCGAGCGGGTCATTTTTATGCAACTAAAGTGATTTCTATTCTTGACCCGATTATAGCTTCACGATCACCTTGGGAACGACAAAGCTTTTTAACAAAACTATCAATATATCGTATTGTATCCTATTTTTCCAAAAAAAAGGCAAATAAGTATTCCATCTGAGCTGTGTTCTTTGCTCTGCCTGCTTGCCTTGTTTTTACCGCTGGCAAATTTAGCAGAGACTCCGGGCTTACTCAATTTTCAGGGGCGTGTGCTCGTGGGTGGTTCTGTTTTTGACGGTACAGGTCAATTTAAATTTGCGTTGGTCAATGGGGATGGATCTGAGTTGTATTGGGGTAATGCAAGCGATGGGGATCAGGATGGACAGCCCGATCAAGCCGTGTCTGTTCCTGTTTCTACTGGACTTTATTCCGTATTGCTGGGTGATACATCTCTCGCCAACATGGCGCCCATCCCCGCCGAAGCTTTCGCAAACAACCCCTTGTATCTGCGAGTTTGGTTCGATGATCAGGTGAATGGGTATGCTCATCTGACTCCTGATCAACGAGTGATCCCGGCGGGATATGCATTAGTGGCCGGAACGGTCGCTGATGGAGCAATCACTGCTCAAAAACTGGCGCCCGACGCCTTGGACGCTGTCGCTGAATCGGTTGTTCCCACTGGGTTCACGGTCGCTTCGACTAAATCGCAGGATGCCGATCTCATTGCAAAAAGTTTTGTTCCCTTCATGAGTGTGCCTGCGCCCCCCTGGCGCATTGGATCCCCAGACCATGATCTCTCTGCCCGGTTTGGTCATTCAGCCATCTGGAGTGGAAATGCCTGGATCATCTGGGGGGGGACCTTGGGTGCTGGGGTCTATTCCCGCTCAGGAGCTCTTTATTTGCCTGAGTCCGACCAGTGGCAGACGGTATCTGATTTGGATGCACCTGCCGCACGCTCCGGTCATACGGCGGTCTGGAGCGGTGAATCCATGATTATCTGGGGCGGTTTCGGCGCGACAGCCTACACCAATGATGGGGGACGCTTCAGGGTTGCAAACTCAAGCTGGTCTGACCTTTCAGTGACTGGATCCCCTGCGGGGCGTGAAGGACACATTGCTGTTTGGACTGGTTCACAGATGCTTGTCTGGGGTGGTCTCAATTACTCAGGCTTACTTGGTGATGGTGCGCTTTATGATCCTGCTCTGGATACATGGGTGACCTTGACACTGCCGAGCCGGCCTGAAGCCCGTATGGGAGCTACCGCAGTCTGGGCTGAAGATCGCTTGCTTATCTGGGGGGGGCAGGGAGCCGATGGTTTCCTTAACAGCGGGGCACAATTGACTTTTGACGCTAGCGGCTCGCCGCTTGCTTGGCAGCCTATCTCGCGTATCGGCGCACCGACAGCTCGCAGTGAGCATACGGCGGTGTGGAGTGGCTCCCGCATGATCATCTGGGGAGGGCAATCCAATGGAACTGTGTTCGCAGACGGTGCTCTCTATGACCCGGTCAGCGATACATGGCAGCCTGTTGCCGCTACCGGAGCCCCCGACGGGCGTGGCGAACACAATGCCGTCTGGACCGGCACTGAGATGATTGTGTTGAATGGCATGAACGCTTCAGGTGTCTTGTCCTCTGGGGGAGGTTATAGTCAGTCGAGTGGTGAATGGCGCAAGCTGAACGCAGAAGGAAATCCGCCTGCACGCCGGGGAGCTGTTGTTGGTTGGTCAGGGATGGACTTGATGGTATTCGGCGGGCGTAATGATCTGGATCAGTCTCTTTCAGCGTTTTGGCGTCTCAACCCTCAACCTGCATGGTATTTCTATCGCAAACCATAATGAAGCAATTTCAAATACAACTAATCATTTGCATGGCGCTGCTGCTGGCGGGCGCTTCACGACTACAGGCTCAGTGGACCAGTCAAGAGTTGAAGCTTGCTCCGGGTTGGAACGGTGTTTATCTGCACGTGGCACCGCATGAGTCAACCATGTTTGATGTCTTAAACACTTATCAGGAAATTCAGGAGATCTGGTTGTGGCGGCCAGAAGTGTCCACACAGCAATTCATCGATACCCCTGAACAGCCCAACGGCGCGAGTTCACGCTGGCTGAGCTGGAAGCGCTCGGATGGCGTCGGATCGAAGCTGCAAACTCTGATCGGCAATGCGGCTTATCTGGTGCGCATATCCAATCCTTTGCCAGACGAAAATACGGAATACTCCTGGATAGTAAAGGGGCGCCCCTTGCCGCCACGTTATCAATGGACCACAAGTGGTTTGAATTTTATCGGTCTTTCAACTCCGGTAGTGGATCCTCCATCGTTTGAATCCTTTTTTCAACTCTCCCCTGAGGGTGGTCAAGGCATAGAAATTTATGATTATGACGACGCAAGTCTCAATCCATCTCAGCTTTTTGCCTTGAGAAACTCACTGGCGAAGCGCGGGCAGGCAGTCTGGTTGCGGCGCTCCGGGAAAAAATTCAATCGTTACTTTGGTCCCTTTGAGCTGGATTTGCCTGACGCAACCGGGGGCTTGGAATTTGGAGAGGAAAACGGGAGACTGAGGGTTTTTCTACGCAATGTATCTACAAGGGAACTGACTGTCAGTGCACAATTGCTTCCCTCTGAAACCCCACCAGCTGAGGAAGCCCCCATAGAAGGTATTCCACCTCTGATTCTCCGCGGAGAACTGGATGCCAGTCAACTGAGCTACCCCTTTGATGCTTCCCTCGGCCAGCCTCAGGGAAAACTGAGTTGGACTCTGAAGCCAGCGAACGAAGATGGTTCTGCTGCAGATATCATCTTAGGAGTCAACCGTGCCGCCATGCAGGGCTCGGCCGGAAGCCTGTATGCAGGCATCCTGCGCTTTACAGATGATCAGGGGCAGCTTCAGGTGGATATACCAGTCTCCGCAATGAAGGAATCACGTGTGGGGCTCTGGGTGGGTAAGGCATTGGTTAATCAGGTGCAGCACAATTTGCTTCAAGATGCAGAGGGTGATGACATCGTAACTGAAACGGCCATTGTCCTCAATGATGAGCAAGAGCCGATAGAGAAAAAGTTTAAAAGGGACACCACCTTTGGCAGTGTCTCAAGACCATTTCCGTTACGCTTGATCCTGCATCATGATGACGAGGATAATCTGCATCTCTTGCAGCGGGTATTTTTTGGTCTGCGCAAGAATGGCGAAGATCTTTCCGAGGTGGTGCTCACTACCAACGAAAAGAATCTGGACTTTGATAACCTTGACACTGCCCGACGAATCAGCGCCCCTCATTTGCCTCGAACTTCTACCAGTGCAACCGCCGAAAGCGCTTGGGCGTCAACAAGCGGTGCATTGCACGAAGGGAGTCATATTAAATTCGGGGTATCACTGGCTCACGACAATCAGGTAGCCAACCCGTTTCTGCATACCTACCATCCGGATCACGATAATAAGGATGCCGAGTTCAAGAATCAGCTTGCATCCGGGATAGAATCCTATGGTGTGAACCGTGAAATGACACTTTCATTACTTGCCGCGGCAAATGATTTCGATGCGGTGACCCGGGGGGGCGGGCAAGTATCTGGGGACTACCTTGAAACGCTGGTATTCACAGCCAGAAACAACGAAAAAACCACCAACAGGGTAAGCGGTCATTTCGTATTGAACAAAATTATGACCCTGGGAACTCTCATCGCTGAGCCTTTGACTACTCCAGATGCAGAAGATCCAACTCCAGATGCAGGAGAGGAGACCGCCAATGAGGCTGCAGGTGCGGATGATCTCCTGCAAACCAACGAGCCAAGTGCTTCGGCGTCGGTTTCAGAACCTTCTTTTATTATTTTAAATCCCTAGCAATTTTATTAAAGCGACAAAACGATTATGAAACACAGTCACCCATCACCAATTCGCATGAAAGCAGGAAATCGTAATTCTGGCTTTATGCTTCAACCATCGAGCCTTCCATGTAAAGGCATTGTATCTTTGGCATCTACTGTGGTTGCCTTGTTTTCAATCTCGAAACCGCAGGCTTCCCCCCTGTCATTGGGCAGGATGGCCTTACTTTGCCTGCTGATGAACATCAATTGTCTTGATCACCTCAATGCTCAGACGAGGACTCCGCCGGACCGTATGGCATTTCAGAGTTATTTGACCGACGTCAATGGTAATCCCATGGGTGAAGCCGCACCGGTCAACAAGACAATAAAGTTCATTATTTACGAATCAGAGCAAGGCCCAGAATCCAAATGGGCGGAACAACAAGTTGTCAGTGTGAACAATGGCCATTTCAGCGTGATTCTTGGAGAAGGAACACGGTTGGACGACAGCTCAGGTAATCAGCTTCCTTTTGCAGGCATCTTCGCAGGAACGGGTGCATCCGACCGTTTCATCGAGCTCACCGTGATCAGCGACTCTGGAGGAAGCGATCAGATCCTTCTACCACGGCTTCGCTTGCTACCCTCACCCTACGCCTTCATGGCTTCCAAAGTGGCCAGCCTTGATTTAACCGATACAAATGTCCTTGAGGGGCAACTAGGCGGTGGCTATATCGCCGACGGTGCCATCAATAGTGCCAAGATCCTGAACGAGACTATTCAATCTGCCGACATCAAGGATGGGGCTGTCACATCATCAGAAATCGCCTCTAACACTATAGTATCTGCGAACATCAAGGATGGAGCTGTTACATCGGCCGATATCGCTAATTCGACTATTCAATCTGCTGACATCAAGGATGGGGCTGTAACATCGGCCGATATCGCTAATTCGACTATCCAATCTGCTGACATCAAGGATGGGGCTGTTACATCGGCCGATATCGCTAATTCGACTATTCAGTCCGCTGACATCAAGGATAATACCGTTACATCAGCAGACCTTGGGAACAATACATTCGTTAGCTCCAGCTCAGCGAAACTTCGCATTGTAAGAGGCTTGGTGCATCCCAATGGATCAAAATGGAAAGGAGAAGGCTGGTCGAGCAGAAGAGACGCTGCAGGGCGATATACGGTTACTTTCAGTCCGGCATTCAAAACGTATCCAATTATTTCAGTCACTCCGTACGAGTCAGCTGGAGGTGATGATAACGCGTGTAACACCGGGGTTCTCACACCAAGTTCCTTCAAGGTTTATATTATGGACAACAGTCCTAGCGAAAATGCCGAATACGAGGATGGCGGGTTCTCTTTCATAGCCATTGGCGATTAATCAATCAACTCAGCAGGTCATTAAGGTTTGCCTCTCACAAAAAGATATCGGGTTTGAGTCCTAAGAATCCATCCTAAGAGCACCGGATGCATTCATCCGTTGCGAGCAACTTAACGAATCAAATCAAACTTTAGCAGTATCTATGTTCGAAGTGTTTAAAAAACTCAATCACACCAGTTGCTAAACTTTTCAACTTTTGATCCAGAGGAAAATAATTCTTAACAAAATGAGTAAGAGCCCGGGAATCCTTATTTTTTTGTTCATTCTCATTCTGCAGTGAAAACAATCATATGTTAAAAATAACCAACCATCGCATCACATGTCTTGTTTTACTGAGCATTTCGTGTCTCTTGATAGGAGGCCTCTCTGCGAAGGGGCAAGGGTTGCAGTTGCTTCAATCGACAAACCTATTCAACCGTGTGCAAAGTGGTCCAGGTTTATCCGGTTTGACGGACGATAAAGGTTCAGCTTCAGGCGGCCAATTCAAGTCCGTCCTTTCTTTCGGTGCATCGGCTCCGCTTACCAAAAAAGATGACAACGAAAACGTGGTGGTCGTCAACATACAGAGTGTCGACAAGTCACTTAAACTAGGATTTGTTCGCATCGCCGCACCCTTTTATGGCAGATCGACCAGTTTCAAATTTGGTCAGGTGATTCCGCCGCCCGATACCGATGAAAGTGGAGTCGAATTAACGGTTGCCCCTTCCGATTACTGGGTAGCGGAACCGTTCTCCAAGAGCACTCGCTATTATTTCAGCCCATCCACACGACAGGTCTTTGCGACCCAAGCTGGGCCTGTGGATATTACCTGGCGAGCAAAACTGCCTTCTGCTGGAGATTTCATCGGTAACCCGGATTATGAAGACATTGGTGGTAACTATTATGCGAAATTCAAAAAGCGCTATGTGATCTCTGGAGGAGCTTTCAAGGCACCTAAAAAGATTTACTGGACAGGCCAGGGTAATGCCGGGATACCTGTTGCCATCCCGAGTGATCGACTGAACGACGTCAAGATTGTTTACAATGACAGTTTTGTTGAAAACGTGTCAGTGGAAGATGGAGTTCCTTTGGACACTGGACTTGGGGTTGGCTCATCCGGATCGACTATAACGAACGCTTTTACAGGTACCTTGTGGTACAATAAATCCGAAAAGGCTCTCAAGGCACAGAACCTTGAAGGGCGCGTCTTTATGGAATTGCTGGGGACTCCCAACGAGTTGACACAGATTCCTGAGCACTTGGGTTACGAAATTGTGGATGTGGTGAAAAGCCCGGTCATGGAAACTCACGCCACGATTGAATTGGGCGAGTCGCTTCCGATCCTCGTCAGTAGGCCCGATAATCTGGAGCTCGTACCGCGCGTAGCCAACCTACCAGAGGGTGATGCATTTATCCATCGTCATTATGCCTCCTCCGAGAGTCAAGCTACTTTCTATGCCAAGAAGAAAACCATCAACCGCAATGATATGATCCTCTGGTGGATGGAAGAGGGGGAGCAGGGCATTCTGTGGCCAAAACGATTTGTGCGCTATGATTTTGACTGGCCAGATGATCCGGCTAAATACAGTCACTATATTCGTCCTCTAGTTAAGAATGATGCAGAGGCTCGGGCGACAGCTGTGGAGCTCCCAACAATCAATGTGCCTGCGATTGTCTATCAGGATGCACTTGATCAAGAGCGTGGAAAGTTAACCCCCGAATTCAAATATTACACGCATCTGAATGAGCAGCATCCTGCGCATCGCGCCCTGTTGAGGTTTACTGCAGGTGACTTTGTACGTTTTGAGCGGGTCTTTTCGTGGTTGGACAACAGTCTCAAGAAGAATCAGGATAAAATTGACAACGCTCAAAATCTTGACTCGGGATTTTCGGATTCAGTGGCAACGGAATTGACGGGGTGGAACCCTGCAAGTAGTACGATTGCATTTGATAGACCCGATCTGACCCCTCGGGTATTGAGTCAAGCGGTATTGGTTGGTCAACGTATCCCTGCACCAAACGGCGAGTTGGGTGCCAACTTGGAAGAAGAGGAGTATCTGTCTGGCCACATCAAATACAAGAAAAGTGGTAGCCGGCCTCGCGGGGATCTTTTCAGTAACACCGCTTACATCGATCCATTGACTGGTGGTTTTGAGCAAGCCAATCAGGGGGCGATCATTCCAGTAAACGCCATGCCGGATGACAATGAATTAGAGGTTTGGTGGTTCAGGGCGAGCGACTTGGCGGCAGATCAGGGCTTTAAGAATGTGTATTGGCCTTCTGTCATTGGTAACTACACGGTGACTTGGCCTCAAGAGGGTGATGTACGTTATCGGGAAATCATCCTTGCCAGCAATGACGGCAGTGGGCCTCTTGCAAGCCTTCAGGCCAAGGGGCGTATTTATTTTCAAAACGATCAGTCAAAAGTTGGCTGGAACCCAAATGAGGAACATGCCCTGATGCTGGGGGGGCAGGCATACGCCTTGCGCGATGATCTTAACATCATCACTGGAAAAGACTACTCATCTGATCCTTTTGTCCTTATTGAATACACAGATACAGATGGACGCCCTGCCTGCTCGACCTACAAGGTTCTGCGGGAGAAAGGCGACCTACGATTTGATTTTTCAGTTGAAGCGGGAACTGTTCTGCAGGCTCCCATGCCGCTGCCGCTCATGGCAAAGCCACTGGTCAATCGAACCAACGGAGAGCCTCCAGTCAGCCTCAATGAGGAAGCTCAGCCATTATTCATAAAATCAAGCGTCAACGATGGCGATTCCCTGACGACACTGACGAGTGCCAAAAAGAATTATTTTCGGGGTTTTTCTGTTTTGTCACTCCAAGACGTTCAATCCAGTCCGCGGCTGAATAAATGGTTTTTCCCGGTGCTTGTGAATTACGAAGACGATACCCTGAAAGGTATCGTATCTGCTGCCAGGCCCCACCTTGTTTTATCATCATCGCTTGTTCCTTTGAATCATCATCGGTGGTCATACATCCTGAAAAACAATGAATCCCTTGCTGTCGGTAAAGTGGTTTACACCCTGCTGCCCGAGCAACGAGCACACCACAAGGCAACGGTCATAAGCGTATCAGGCGATCCTGGTAATTATACGGTGATTTTGGAATTTTCTGACGATTCGGTTCCGGCAACCGCCCAGACTGCAGATCGTTTGATGGTGGTATCCTCCGATACAACTGACTTTGAGAATTGGCGGTTGGGGCTCGAACCGTTACCTGCTCATATCTCCGATCTCGAAAGAGCAGAGAAAGCTGCATCTTTTACGTTTCAGGATCGTAAAGGTGACTTGTGGGTCTACCGTGGTCCTCACGATGCTGCTGACTCGAATGCCGCTCTGCAGCTTCAATATTATTACAAGACCCTGGAAGGCTTTTATTTCCCTTCCCTGTCTCTACTAAATCAGCCCGCTCCTGGCATCATCACGCCTTACTTGCGGCCGGGAAATAATGGCATCTTCAACGATGTCAATTTTGACCCTGTTCAAGGTGACAAGGATGACGATAAAATTGGTGATAAAAACGCTCTAGCCATTACCTATCGACCAATCTGGCCTTCGGGAGCGCCGATATTGCACATGGCTGAAACATTGGCACTCCCAAAGCGCGGGCTTCCTGCTGTGCGTGGTCACCAGAGTCTGGAAATCCTCTATCAGCAGTCTCAGATAGTTAACGGTGGTGATCTGAATCGAAAGAGTGCCGTCCTGCATGATCCCACGAGGGAAAAGGTGTATCTTCTACAGGATGGCGGTAATCAGTTGAAAGCCATCCCGAGCTCTGTCAGAACAGAACTTTACCGGGGCAAAACTTATTTCCCAAATCTTCCTCCACATTTGAGTGAACGTTTTTTCTTTGATGCGACCCGCGGTGAAAAAGGTGCCTTGGTGCTTCTCGGTAAATTTATTGATGCGCCGACGGGAGAGGATTATTTCCATCTCAATGTATTGAGTGCGAGTGATATTGATCAGCTCAAGGGGCTGGTTGTCGATTCTGATTCTGATAAGGCAGCATGGAAAAGTGCAATCGATAACTTAAATACCACCTTGGAACTTTTTGTCGAAGACCCAACACGTCCGGGAACATATGCGCCATCGTCCGGAGCTTCTGTTAAGGTTCCACCCAATGGACTTGCCGAGATAACGAACGATGATATTGCAGTGGATTCCTATGCCCTGACTGCTACCGGGCCCGGAGTCGGATATGTCACTCTGGTCTCGGGAAATGGGCTTGCTTTCCAGCCTGAAGGGGAACCCGTCAGTTTACACATCCTTCGCGTATCGGATACCTTGCATCGTGGTGAACTCAAGGTGGTCGAATCTCCCAACCCACTGAGCGAAAAAATTGGCTTTCAACAGGTGGTGGATCTGGCAGCAAAAACAGATCTCTACGATTACCAATGGCGAATTTCTCCGCCAATCGACGGCTTATCGCCGTCGGTTTATCGCAATACGGCAATTAATTTACTGAACTCAGGGGAAACCTGGAATCATCTGCAATATCCAATGTCAAGCGATCGGCCAGGCAACGCGAATATCGTAGCTGGGCGTTTGGCCTCAGTTCCAATCGGTAATTTGCCCGTGGTTGGTAATATCCCATTCGACAGCGTGACCCGCAATGATCTTACCTTGGATTTCACTTATAACGGAACTTCCTATCTCAGCGAAGGCAATCAGGTCAAGCTTACCAAGACAGATGAAACAAGTGTTTTGGGTGTCGTCTCTAAGGTGAATCCGAATGGGGGATTCAGTGTCATTATCGAGTCTGGACTTTCACTCAAAGCAGATGACATTAAATCGCTGTCTGAATCCATCACGGCCAGTCAAACGGCGAGTCTTGTTTACAAGGATTTGATTATTTCCGCGGATGCCAAATATTCCGAAGTATGGATCAGTCTGGACTTGAATGACAATTTGCATGCGAAGGTTTATCTCAACGGGGCTTTGTTGGTGACTGTCAACAGTCGAACTGCCAATGATAACCCTGAATCGTCGCCTCCCGCCTCGATCCAAGCCTTGTCCCGGGCCTATCGAATCAGTCCCGACGACCTTCCCACAGGGGCCGCTCAGTTGGCTGTGGAGCTTTTTTCGGACGCTCGCCCGGGAACGCTCCAGCTTTTTGATCTTAAAGTGGATGCTTTTGAAGCCGTTGATCTTACTCAGGAAGCAGGTACGGCATGGCTGGCACTCGATGAATTAAAATATGCCGATGGTATCCGTGCGGTCCTCGGAGGTTCTGCTGATGTCAGCAGCCTTGCTGATAACTACCTGATCATGCGTTATCAGGCGAAAAATGACGATCATGCTTCCTATGTTGGGGACGGTAACGGGAGCAACAAAGCCTGGTCGCTTTGGACTGAACCTCAACTGGCCGAAGGTTGGATTAAAAGGGTGCTCAAGGGGATCAATCCTTTCAATCAGCGGGTGACGGATCTGTTTTCCAATCGAGTGGACACCGACGCCAGCATCCTGACGCAGGCCGGGCAGCGCTGGGAGGGCAATGTTGCGCTCAATCTGGATTCGATCAACGACTTTGGTCTAATTGAAATCTACGAAACGGTGCTCAACCGTGGTCGGGATTTGAGTATTGATGCGGGGATTAACTATGGTCCCGCTAATGATGCCCTGCTTCTGGCCGCTGGTTATCTCAACGATCTTTACATGATCATCGGGAACGAATCCTGGGCCGACGCTGCCAACCCTACTATTGGTATTGGTACCAAGAATAAGACATATGGTGACATTGCCACGGCCTTGTTTTCATTCAAGGGACAGCTTCCCAATCTGCTTGAGGAAGAACTGGCTTTGTTGCGTGGCCGTGATGATTTTCTGCAACCTGGTGTGGAAACGGCACCCGTTTACAACCGGCTTTTCTGGAACTACACGCGTGGCATCGACTCAGGGGAAGTCATCTATGCCCTCAATTACAACATCACTGAGGATGAGGATGATGCCATCAATGGTAAGATCGATGCGGATGATGCCCGCAAGATGTATCCGCAGGGGCACGGCGATGCCTACGGTCATTATCTCACTGCCCTGAAAAGCTACTACAAATTATTACTGGATGCTGACTTTACCTGGGTACCACGCACGGAGGCGGTGCTTGTTCTTGGTAAGCCTGTTCAGGTTGATTACCTTGATGAACGAAAATTTGCGGCTGCAGCTGCGGCAAAGGCGCGCGCAGGAAAGCAGATTTTTGATCTGACCTTGCGCAAGGATTATCAGTCTGGTCTGGAAGGCTGGGAGCACCTTGAAGGGACGCGGGAGAATGATTCCCGTCAATTGCCCTCGACTCGTTACTGGGGTGCGGATCATTGGGCAAATCGGACGTATCAGGGGGCCTACTTCAATTGGGTGACCGGTAATGCGATGTTACCGGATGAGGATCCAGATCCGGACCACGAAGGGATTCAGAAAATTGATCGTAGTACCGTTCCTGAATTCAAAGAGTTGGTTGCTGTCGCCGAGGATCTTCAAGCGTCACTAGATAATGCCGAGGCAGGTATGAATCCGCTTGGTTTCCCAGAGGACGCTATTGCCTTTGATATTAATCCTAATCTCGTGGTCAGTAATGAGCATCTTTCTCACTTTGAGCAGGTGTATGCCCGCGCAACTCAGGCACTGCAAAATGCAGTGATAGCTTTCGATGACGCTAAGGGCGTGACACGTTTAATGCGCTCTGAAGAAGATGAGTTGAGTGATTTTC
>Ga0315322_10003497_pt1 | contig 12121 bp, 11 predicted proteins | sample M110021515metaG_FD_203461 | JGI IMG/M metagenome (GOLD analysis project Ga0315322, IMG submission 203461) | Ammonia-oxidizing marine archaeal communities from Monterey Bay, California, United States - M1 100m 21515 | ecosystem: Environmental > Aquatic > Marine > Intertidal zone | place: USA... | reverse complement strand
AGGGAAGGTGGGGGTCGGCGCAGACTCCGGGATCGACCTCTACGGGGGCAATCTTATCAAGCGATGCCCGCTGCCAGGCGAGCGACAGGCTGCGCTCCCAACCCACGCGGCGCTCAGCTGGGGTCCACCCTTTGGGCTGGCTCGCTCGCACACCGAACCACGACGCCTCGAAGGTGAGGTGGAGGTCGGGATGGGCATTGAGGTGTCGGCGCAGCAGCGTAGTGCCCGAGCGAGGCACGCCCACGACGAAAACGGGCGGAGACACAGACGCTCCAGAGGCTACCCCCCCGCGACGAAATTCGGACAGACAATGTCAGCCGGGAGTGCGCTCAGATAACGCCACTGGTTCACGGAGGTCCCTATGGCGTCGCCCGTCCTTCCGTTGTCCTGTTCTCTCAGCCCGCTCACGACGGCGCCGCCGCGCTGATTCTTGGGGTGGGTGGCCCTCAGCGGCGGGTGACCCGCGCCCATCCTTCGTCAATCATAGGCGTCGCGGTGTCTCGCAGGGTCTCGGCGACCGGTCGGTAGGACATCGCATAGGCCGACCGACTCAGAGCGCTGTCGATGGGCATGGGCCGGCCGACGAGGTGCCAGAGCTGTCGCACGTTCAGGGTCTTGTCGAAGAGTCCGGCAAGCAAGACCAGCGGCTTGGGGATGGGGGTCGCGCCCATGCGGATGTCGGCAAACTGAGACTGCAGCTCGGAGGCGAGGTCGGTCATCCAGGCGTTCTCGGCCACCAGCAGACAGCGGGGCGGGGGGTCGGCATGGGTGAGCGCCCGCACGTGGGCCTCGGCGACATCGCGCACATCGACCACCCCGAGCATGAGCCGGGGGACGCCGGGCTGTCCCCGGCTGATGACGTCGCGAAGCAGGCGGGGGCTGGCCTTGGTGTGGGCCTTCACAAGCGGAGGCCCGAACACCATGCCGGGGTGGAGGTGGACCAGCTCGAAGCGGTCCTCCTCTCCGAGCGCATCGACGTAGGCCCGGGCGGCGCGCTCGGCCTGCACCTTGGCGAGTCCGTAGGGGTCGTTGGACAGAGTGCTCGCGGTGTTCCAGTCGGCTTCGGTGAAGACGTGGTCAGTGGGCTTGTCCCAGCCGTAGACTGCCGCCATCGAGCTCGTGTGGATCACCCGCTTCACGGTGCCCGCCTTGCGAATGCTGTCGAACACGTTGCGGGTGCCTTCGACGCTGGGATCGACGATGCCCCTCTGTGGATCGGGGTGGGCGAAGATGACGGATGCTGCAGTGTGAATGACCGCGTCGCAGCCCGCCATCGCACCGTCGAAGCTGCCCGCCTGCATCAGGTCGCCGCGCACAAACGACAGTCGATCGCGCGCGTCGAGAGCGTCGGCGATGGCTTCGAGGTGAGCAGTCTTCGGGGGCGACGTGGGGTCGCGCACGGTGGCCCGCACGGTAAAGCCCTCGGCCAAGAGCGCATGCACCACATGGCTCGCGACATAGCCATTGGCCCCCGTCACGCACACGGTCGCGGGAGGATGAACGACGCCTTCGGGCATGACTGCTCCTGCATCGCAACGAAGCCTGCGCCAGCGGAGATCCGGCGGCGCCGACAGCGCGACATGGGTCGGATTAGCAGACGCGGGACAATGACGCTGTCCCACCTCGCCCGGAGGCAACCATGCACGCCGCCGTCACAGGTGCCTCCAGCGGGCTCCACCCAGCCATCTACGGCATCACGCCGGTGGCCCGAAGATGAGCGTGTTCCTCTGGCTGGGCATCGCACTGGGGGGCCCCGTGGACCTACCGGTGCATCCACCACCGGTCGCGGCACAGACCATCGACGACTGCGTGGCGCCGAGTCAACGGCCGCCGCTCGAGACCTTCACCGATCCCACACTGCCCGCCCAGGGCTACCGGCTTGAGCTGCGGGCGGACCGCCTCCTCCTCAAGGGTGCCGACCCCGCCGGCCTTCGCTACGGCGCCGACACCCTGGCGCAGCTGCCGGACGACGCGGCCTGTCTGGTCATCGACGATGCCCCGAGACTGACCCGAAGATGGGCCCATGTGCAGCTTCCGGGGCGATCTACCGGGGGGGATCCGCTGTTTCCCCGTCACCAAGCCAAGGTGCCCGCGGTCGCCCGCTACCAGGGCACTTCCGACTACCTTCCCCTGCTCGAACACCTCCTCGACAGCGCAGTGGCCGCGCGCCTGAACGGCATCGTGCTGGAGCTCAATGGAATGTGGCGCCTGCCGTCCCATCCCGAGCTGGCCTTGCCATGGGCCGCGCCGCTGGAGTCGCTGGGTCCGTGGCTGGCCCGTGCGCGGGAGCAGGGGGTGGAGGTGGTCCCCCTGGTGCCCCTCTTCACCCATCAGGAGCAGCTGCTGGCACCGGTCTACCCCGAGCTGATGCTCGCGCCGATGCGCCACTTTCCAAAGAAGCGCGCGGGTCCGCCCGACACCCTTTTTTGGTGGAATCCCATCTCCGACCCCAGCCTCCCCCGGGTGCAGCAGCTCCGGGAGGACCTGCTCCGCGACGTCGTGACGATCTTCGAGCCCAAGATGGTGCACGTGGGACACGACGAGGCCGGCGCCTTGCGCTTCACCCAAGCAGAAGCGCCGGACCTCTTCGCTGCGAGCGTGTCCCATGCCCACAAGGTGGTGCAGGCGCTTGGCGCTGGTCTGGCCATCTGGGCAGACATGCTGCTCGATGGTCGCCGGATCGCGGGGACCGCACACGGCAACGAAGCCGGCACTCCAACTTGGAAGGCTCTGTCGAAGCTGCCCGCGGATGTGGTGTTGGTGGACTGGCAGTACCACGGCGCCGTGACCCCATGGCCCCAAGATGGCTTCATAGAGGACGTCCCCAGCCTTCGATTCCTCGCGGGCTCCGGTCGACCAGTGATGGGAACCGCACTTGGCCGTCCGCTCAACAAGCTCCCCGTCCCCAAGAGCCGCACCCTCCAAGTCCACCAGAGTGCCCGCATCGCGCGCACCCTCCACGCGCTGGACACCGAAGGCGCTGAAGTCTTCGGCCACCTGACCGCGCACTTCGGCCTCACACCGGATCGGCTTGATCCCTGGCCCGGCACCGATACTGCGGGATCGATCTACGTCGCAGGCCTTCACGGATGGACCGGGGGAGAACAGATATGGCCGCGTTGACCCCATACAACAGCTGACCACCACACAGGCCACAACGCCTTCCACACGCCCCACTTCGACCATCTCACGCCCCAGTATGCAGGGGCGGGGACCACCGATCGTTGGCACTTCCGACGCACCAAAACCCCCGTACATTGGTCACTCTGCGGCATTTTCGCCCGCGCAGTCAGTTCCTACTTGCCATCCGTCCCACAGCGATGCACGCAAGAGGTGCAACGCGCCATCCCCCGCGCACACGCTTCGGGGCCCTTTCGGCCACCGGGCAAACCTCATCCACGGGCCGCCTCCCCCCGGGCATCCCGCACGGTGCAGCACGCGCCACCAACCGGTCCCGCCACGCGGGCTGGAGCACACATGCAAATTTCCGAGAACACCCGCATCCGGCGTCTGTTGCGCAAGTTTCCTACCGTCGAGGACATGCTGGGCTGGTACGGCATCGAGATCGAGCGCTTCGACTCTGAGACCACCGTGCGCGACGTGGCCTGGAGCCATCGCCTTGAGCTCGACGACCTTCTCGGCGATCTGCAGGCCGGTGTGGACGACGAGCTGCGCGACCACGACCCCGATCCCGACGAAGAGCAGGACGACGACGACGACGACTACGACGACTGAGCCCAGACCCGAGAGGGTCCCGCCGCTCGAACCACGATCAGACAGCGCTTCAGGGCCCCTCCTTCCCCCGCCTGCGATCTCCAGGCGGGGGATGGCTTGAAGGGTCAGCCCTTGGCAGAAGGCGGCTGAATGCGCGATTCTGGCGAGGCCGCGACGTCGACGGTCTCGGCGTCTTCGAGGGCCTCTGCCTCCGCCTTGTCGCGCGCTAACCTAGATGCACCTCGCTCTCGGAGCGCCGCGAACACATCGTGCTCAAGGGTGGCCAGCTGACGCGCAGACAGGCCCAGACGGTGGGCGTAGGCACTGATGAGCCGCGCGTCTTCCACCGAGTAGGAGCCGTCGACGACCGCCACAGTGAGGCAGGCGGACAAAAACAGCTCGGCATGTGGGTACAGCGCATCGAAAGGAGCGAGAGAGGCGCCTTCCACCGGCAGGATCAGCCGGTCGACCACAGCAGACCGAATGGAGTCTGCCTCGCCGTGTTTCGGGACGAAGCGCTCAAGGCTCTCACGGAAGGTCCGCGCGACAGCCGGGGGCAGCTCTGCCTCGCGAATGCGCCTGCGAAGTCGAGGACGACGGGCCAAGGAGACGCTCCTTATAGACGGGCACGGAACTTGGTCGGGGCGCGACCCCGCTGGCCATGAGCGCCACGCTCCACGATTCTGCCACAGCCCGGACGCCTGCGCACGCAGCGCCTATCGTCCAGCAGGATGCCTACAGCCCGCTCCGACGCTATAACCCGCAAGTCAGCCTCAGACCGGACTGTGTATTGACAATGGATTGACCCCACTGTCAGGCCCTTTTGCGCCCCGTCCCGTATGCTCCCAGACCTCCCTGGGGACCTCCCCGTCTTTTCTTCATCGGAGCGACACTATGTCTGCCCGCCTCTCGCTCAACACCCCCAGCAGCGCCATTCTGCTCGGTCTTGTGCTTGCCCTACCCGCCACCTCCGCGGGGCTGTTGACGCCCACCGTAGCGTTCGCTCAAGCCCCGGCCTTCGCTCAGCCTGTCGTCGAGTTGGTGCCCGGCGGCGAAATTACAGCAGATGGTTCAAGTGAAGTTTCGTTGATGTTCGTGGCCTACGAGGCCGACGGCAGCCCCATGCGGGGCCTTACCGGAAAGATCTCTGGCGATCTCGGCAACGCAAAGGTCGCGGAGCTTCGTGCCGGTGTGTACCAAGCCACGCTCACCCCCAAGGCTGCCAAGGCCCGAAGCGTCGCAAAGGTGACCCTCAGCGGAAAGACCAGCGCACAGACTCCGGTGATGCGCACCTTCGACGTTCCGGTGGCGCCCACTGCCAAGGCCAACCTGCTGGTCACTCCCGGGGCCAGCGAGCTCATCCTCGGTCGCCAACAGTCCGTCAGCGTGTCGATCACCCTCCAGGGACCCGATGTCGATGCGTCGGATGTCGAAGTCCGCGCGTCATCCGGCCAGGTCACCGACGTCACCGCGATGGGCGGGGGCATGTTTGTGGCGCAGTACAGCCCTCCCCCACCGGCCCGTCACTTCCCGCAGCTGGCCCTTCTCACCGCCGTCGACAAGCGCAATCCCCAGCAGACCTACGGCCACGCGGTGTTGCCACTGGTCGGCCAGGTCAACTTCCCTGTGCAGGGCGAGGCCAACGCCAAGCTCATCGTGCAGGTAGGCCAGCAGCCCTTCGGGCCCGTGCAGGCCGACGAACGCGGCATGGCCAAGGTGCCGATCACCGTTCGGCCCGGTGGCAGTCAGGCCAAGCTCATCAGTGTGGTCAACGGCAAGCGCCTTGAAGACCCCCTCGACCTAAAGGTCCCATCCAGCAAGCGGGTCACGCTCTTTCCCGTGGGCTCATCGGTTCCGGCCGACAGCTCCGTGGCGGTGCCGGTCCGCGCGCTGGTCACCCTGCCCGATGGAAAGCCCGACACCCAGGCCACCGTCTCCTTCGCCGCCGGCTCCGGCACCGTCTCCACGGCGTCTCACGAAGGCAACGGCATCTACGCCGCCACTTGGACCCCCGCCTTCGGCTCGGCCCCCACCCGCGCGTCGATCCAGGTCAACGTCGCCGACGCGAAGGGTCCGCAGAACGACACCATCGAACTTCAGCTCGTTCCTGGGCGCGCGAACAGCCTTGCCGTGGCCTCCGAGCCCCCCACCCTGTCGTCGAGCACCAAGAACTTCAAGCTGTTCGTGAAGGCCAGCGGCGGTCCCTCCGGCCTGTCCGGTCGCCAGCTCGTCATCGACGCAGCCGGCGCCACCCAGAACGGCTCTCCGCGCGATCTCGGCAGCGGCGACTACGAAGTGCGCTTCGACGCCTCGGGCAACTCCAACGTCGACATCGCGGTCGGTGTGGCCAGCGCCGACACCGGCAACCCGGTCGCGCGCGTGGTGGTGGTGCCCGCCTCGGGTTCTGTCGCAGCAGACGGCCGCGCGCTTCAGCGCGTCGCAGTGTTCACCCTCGATGCCTACGGCTACCCGGTCGGCAACGTGCCGGTGCAGCTCCAGGTCATCAAGGGCGGCGGCTCGCTTCCGAGTACCCTCACCACGGGTCCCAACGGTCTCGCATTCGCGTCCTACACCGCCTCGTCCACCGCAGGCTACGCAGTGGTGCAGGCCACTGGCGGGGGTCGGATCGGGTCGGCAGGCTTCCTACAGGCTCCGGCCGGAGTCACAGCGCTGCCGATGAAGGTGAGCGGTACTGCCGCATCGACGAAGGAAATCACAGCGTGGCGTCGCTCGATCTCCCAGCTTTCGCTCACCCGCGACGGGGGGATCGCTGCGGCCGCTCCCGTGGTGGCGGTGGGCGTTGGTGGCGTGCCCGCATCTCTCATGCTGGCAAGCGACCCCGCTGAGGTCGCGCCGGGCGGAGCGACCACTCTCAAGATCAAAGCGACCGACGCCAATGGCCGTCCCGTTGAGATCAAACCCGCCGACATCATGTTCCTCGCGAGCGCCGGCTCCATCAGCCCGGCCCAGTCCGTGGGCGGCGGCAACTACCAGGCGTTGCTCAGCATCCCCGCCGATACCACCGGCCAGATCAACATCGCTGCCAGCATCAAGGGCACCGCGGTGGGCGCGCCCATCATTGCCATTCCCATCTCCGGCGCCCTCGCATCGGCCTGGGGCGCAGCGCCTCCGGCAGCCGCCGCCACCCCTCCCGCGGCCGAACAGCCCGAGAAGGCCGCCAAGCCCGAGAAGCCCCCGAAGCAGCCGCGGGAGCGCAAGCCCTCCGACACCGACCGCGCGTGGCTTCGAGCTGGCGCCGGCTACCTGGGTGGCTTCTACTCCTACGACCACGCCTCACAGCAGCAGGGCGGCATCATCTACGACGAGCCCATCACCGTGGGCTACGGCGAGACCAGCGCCGCGGGCACCTTTGGCTTCAACCTCAACGGCAAGGTCTGGCTGCCCTTCTTCGAGTACGTCGGTGCCGAAGCCAGCTTCCGTGGCAGTCGCTGGCAGATCCAGCTCGACGAAGGCTTCGACGAGGCCATCGCCGACGGCATCAACGCCCTCAATGTGCGCGCGCACGGCCGCTACCCACTCGATGTCGGCCCCAACCGCTTCTCGTTTGGCGGCTTCCTCGGCTTCCACACCAGTGACTTCCTGTACTTCACCCAGGAAGCGCCCGCTGAGGGCGAGACCGACCCCACCGTCGTCTACGACCAGCTGTGGACCGTCGGCAACTCCTACGGCATCGAGCTCGGCGCGGAGATTGGCCCCGCCTTCTTCGTGAATGGCCTCTACGAGATCGGCTTCACCGACTACTCCGCAGTCTTCTCCGACCTCATCGAGCTGGAGCTTGGCTACAGCGTCATCGACAACATGTACATCTACGGCACCGCGGGGCGTCAGAACCGCTTCTCCAAGGTGTACTACGAGGGCAATGGCTCCAAGGAGTACGTGGGCGACGTCGCCGACAGCCTCTGGATGTTCGGTCTCGGTGCCGGCTTCCAGATGTAGGACTCGGGGACTTCAGGGTCCCAGAGCCACGCCGCCCGACCTGACTTTGGTAGTCCGGTCGGGCGGTCTACCTCTTGAGGACGGGGCCCCCGCTCACATGCCCTTGGCGGCGGCTCCCCGCAGGATGCGCACCTTCCGCAGTACGACATCGGACCGGGGCACATCGCCCGGCCCCTTTTCGACCGACGCGATGGCCTCGATCACATCGAGGTCCATGCACTTACCGAAGATGGTGTGCTTGCCGTCGAGGTGATGCGGGGTGGCACGGTCCGTGATGAAGAACTGACTGCCGTTGGTGTCTGGGCCTGCGTTGGCCATCGCCAGAACGCCCGGCTCGTCGAACTTCAGCCCGTTGTCCTCATCGGCGAAGCGGTAGCCCGGCCCCCCGCGACCCGTGCCCAGAGGGTCACCGCCCTGAATCATGAACTTGGGAATGACTCGGTGGATGCGGGTGCCGTCGTAGAGCGGTCGGCGGGTGTCGGACCGCGTGGTGGGGTCGGTCCACGACTTGGTGCCTTCCGCCAGCTGCACGAAGTTGGCGACCGTGATGGGCGCTTGCTCGGGCAGCAAGGTGCATCGGACCGTGCCCTGGTTGGTCTCAAAGCGCACCCCAAGAGCATCCCCCGCCTGGACACCGATGCGGGCCAGCGCAACTTCCTGGCGAGCGGTGTTCAGCTCCCGCTCCAGGCCCCGGATGCGGGCCAGAGCGGTGTCCACCTCCTTCTCGAGCCGCTTGGCGCCTCCCTCCAGCTCAGCGACCTGAGACTTGAGGGCATCGCGCTCGGCCACCAGCTCAGGCGGGGGTCCGCAGGCGACGGTGGAGAGGCTGGTCGCGGCCACCAACAACAGGCGGGGTGAGGAGGGGCGGCACCACAGCATCGGGGATCTCCAGATCAGTCACCCCGAGGTCCACCTCGAGGAAGCAGCCACCGCACTATCCCGCCAACCAGGACCCACAGCAAACAGGATACGGATCCCCCCGCACTCGTTCAGGACTCCCAATGCAGCAGATCACCGTGTACTTGCGCGCTCCCCTCTTCGTGCCCCGCGAAGGTGCAGCGGCTCCGGCCAAGGCAATGGTCGTCCGCGGCAAGCTCCAATCCGGCGGCCCCTCCGGGGGCATCACCCTGCTGGTGGAGAGCTGGGCCGACCAAGATGGAAAGCCTCTCAAAGGCGACACCCGCACTCTGTTCCTACCCAACGCCAAGATCGACCACGCCACACTGGAGGGCTGATGCACCGCGTCTCCATCGCCATGGGCGGTTCCTTGACCCTGCTTGCAGCCGGCTGCGGACAGATGGCCATCGACGGCGAAGTGGTCGACGCCCACGGTCAGCCCATCCACGGCGCCATGATCACAGCCGCTGGCACCGTCTGCTCCACAAGCGCCGATGAGACCGGCACCTTCGCACTTGAGTGTGAGACCGGCACCTACGACGTGGTGGTCAGCGCGGCCGGCTTCACCAGCGAGCAGTTTCGGCAGGAAGCGCCGGAGATCGCCCGCTACGACTCGGGCCGTCACGTCCTCATCCGCATCCCAGAGCAGAAGGGTCTCCACCTCTTCATGGCCAAAGAGTACGTGCAGATGAAGCCGTCACGGCTGCAGCGATCCCTCGAAGAGAAGCGTCGTGTCACCAATCGCAAGGTCTGTCTGGACCGCGCGCAGTCCGAGCCCAACGTCGTCTCCGCAGGCACCCACGCCATGTTCGACTACGAGCATTCTGGATGGAGACCCTTCCGGCTCGATGAAGAAGGCTGCGCCTACCGCGACCAAAAGGACGAGAAGCACCGCTGGACGGTACAATACAAAGAGAAGCCGCCCTACAAGGTGAAGCAGTACAACACCGGCAAGTCGGTGGCCCTGATGCAGCTGGCCCCAGGAGACTACTTCGTGGCCGACTGGAAGGGCTTCTTCGTCGGTGCCGACGAGCGGGAAGGCCGGCACAGCTACACTGGCTACTGGATTCAGGCCCAGTAGCTCACCCAGGCTACGGGGTAACGCATATTGACGCCCGGGCGAATTCGCGTATCCTACCGGCGATTTTTCCGCTCGGGCACAGTCTGGGGGACGACCCGCGCCGCAATGAGGCGGCGCCAACTGACCCCCGTCCCCTGCCGAGCACCTGGGAGACGGAAAGCATGCAATTCAAGGTCGGTGACAAGGCGGTGTACCCAGGGCGTGGAGTCGGTGTCATCAAAACCATCGAGACCAAGGACATCGAGGGCGACAAGCAGACCTACTACACGCTCAAGATTCTCGATAATGGCCTTACCATTTATGTTCCCGTTCAAAATGCGGGCGCCATTGGCATGCGTACCGTCATCAACAGGGACCAGATCGGCAAGATCTACGAGGTGCTGAAGGACCGCGATGTCCCCGCGGACAAGCAGACCTGGAACCGCCGCTACCGCGAGTACACCAACAAAATCTCCACAGGCGACCCCGTCGAAGTGGCCAAGGTGCTGCGCGACCTTGCCCTGCTCCGCAAGAACAAAAACCTGTCCTTCGGTGAGCGCAAGATGTACGACCACGCCAGCTCGCTGCTCATCCAGGAGATATCGGTGGCCGAAGATGCCGACGAGAAAAAGATCCGCACCAAGATTGAGGTCATCTTCAAGAGCTGACTCTCAGCGCCTTCACGACCACAAACGGCCGGCCCTTCACAGGGTCGGCCGTCCGGCTTTGGGGGTCTGCAGCTACAGCAGAAGAGCGGGGACCACCCAAGCAGGCCGGCCGCCCTCAGATGGACTCACTGAACGAGAACTGCCGCACAAGCAACCTTCTTGACGGGCTTCTTTTCCTTGCAGTTGCTCGTGATGACTGCCTGGACCACGTTGCCAAGAGCGTTGGGGGACGGCTTGGCAAAGGTGTGGGCGTAGTGCCACTCCAGGCGCTTGCCGCCCTTGCCGTCGTCTGCTTCCTTGGGGATCAGGCCCTTCGCGAGCGGCTTGCCGTCGGCCCACACATCGTACTTGTGGGTGCACCCTTCGACGGGCACCTGCGCATCGCCAGCCAGATACCAGAAGTGGATCTCCTTGCCAGCGGTCTGCTTCGGCTGCGGACCGACGTTGGCGGGGTCGGCCGGGTACTTGCCTTCGTTGAGGGGGATGAAGTCGGTGCGGTTCTCGCAGTGCTCCCAGAGCAGCTCACCCATTTCGTTCTTCACGAAGGGGTTGGTGCCCACGGGGTTGGAGTCCTCGACCTTCTTGCCGTTGTACATGGAGAGGTAGTTGTCGGTGACCCGCAGCTGGCAGCGCTTGGAGTCGAGCTTGGCGTAAATGACCCCGCGGAGCTTGTTGCCCAGGTTGTTGTTCTGGGCGACGAACTGCTTCCACTCGGGCTTGTCCTTGTACTTGTTGACAATCTCCATGCCCGCCTTGATGCCGTCCTCGATTTCCTTATCGGTGGCGTCGGCGAGAATCTTTTTCAGCTCAGCAGCGCTGCACTCCTTGCCACCGGCCACGAGGGCTTGGCAGAAGTCCTTCACGCGCGGCCTCTCGCGGCAGGTGACTCGATCGTCTTTGCCTTCGCAGCGGTAGGTGTACATGTCGGCAACCGACTGCACATTGTACTTGGCCTTGAGCTTGCCGTCTTCGGTCACGAACTTGAGCCGCGCGCCGTGGTCCGCCATCTCAGACTTGTCCGGGTTGATCTTGAGGATGACCCACTCGGTGCCGGGCAGGGTCTCCAACTTGAGCTCACAGCCGGAGTGCCCGGGGTCATTGAGGGACGGGCCTGCCTTCTTCTCTTCACAAGCCACTGCGAGGACGCCAAGAGACAAGCCGAGAGCGAGCCGCGCAGCGGAGGGGGTTCGAACGAGGGTCATCGCTACTCCTTAGATCCCGCACAGGGCCCGATCCATCGGACCATCTGGCGGTCTGAACTACAGTCGGCGGACCCTACCACAAGCGCGCGGCACAGAAGGCAGGCCCCCCCCCAACGCATGTGCTAGAAGCGCGGTGCACAGGGAACACTCACCGTTGCCTGCACCCGGAGTCCGCCATGCAGGTCGTGCTTGCCACCTGGAATCGTCACAAAGTTGATGAGGTCACCACCATCCTCCATGATGCCGGCGCTGACATCGAAGTCGTGTGTCTCGACGCGTTCAGCGACATCCCGGAAGCCCCCGAAACCGGCGACACCTTCGCCGCCAACGCGCTGCAAAAAGCGCGCTTCGTCTACGACCGGGTGGGCGGCAGCGGTCGGGTGGTGGTCGCAGACGACTCGGGTCTGGTCGTCGACGCCCTAGGAGGCGCCCCCGGTGTGCACTCCAAGCGCTTCACCCCCGAGGCCACCGCCGACTCCAACAACCGTCACCTGCTGGTCGAGCTTCAAGGCGCCACAGACCGGGCGGCCCGCTTCGTATGTGTGATGGCTGTGGTCAGCGAAGGCGGCGAGCAGACGGCAGAGGGGTGCTGCGAGGGCAGTATCACCCCAGAAGCTCGGGGG
>Ga0315322_10003492_pt1 | contig 12131 bp, 16 predicted proteins | sample M110021515metaG_FD_203461 | JGI IMG/M metagenome (GOLD analysis project Ga0315322, IMG submission 203461) | Ammonia-oxidizing marine archaeal communities from Monterey Bay, California, United States - M1 100m 21515 | ecosystem: Environmental > Aquatic > Marine > Intertidal zone | place: USA... | reverse complement strand
TGCCAATAGAATCGTATGCGGCTTGTACTTCCTTGAAACGCGCTTCTGCTTGTGGAGACCCATCATTTCTGTCAGGGTGAAATTGGCGAGCAAGTTTGCGAAACGCCTTCTTAATCTCGGCATCACTAGCCCCTCGTGACACACCGAGAACCTGATATGGGTCACGCTCCGCCATGGAGTCATCGAGGCACAGGAGTGCTTTGAACCAGTCGGGTGAGGGCCTACGGTCGCGCCGGTTGGGTTAAATGAGGGTCATAAGTCGCCTTGAATCCCCTGAGGTGAAACCATGTCGGATGACAATGATCAGACCAACTCTTTTGAGGATAAGGTACAGGCTAAGCAAGATGCCATTGAGGCTCAGTTCCGCAAGATATCTCGCGGTTCTTGGGCTCGTATTCTACGCATGGCCCGCAAACCAACTCCTCAAGAGTTTAAGCAGACCAGTATTATTTGTGGAATTGGCCTTTTCGTCTTAGGCTTCATTGGATTTGTGATTCTAGTCCTTATGGACACATTCATCCCTTGGTTAATTCACGACGTATTCGGTATTTGAGGTGGTTTAGATGGCAGACGCATTTATCGCATTTGTTAGACACGAGGAAGAACTTCTCCTTTTGCGCCGCTCAAAGTCCGATGCAGATTCTCCAGCCCTTTGGGATGGAGTATACGGTATTGGTGAAGAACCAGAGGAAATAATCGCTCGTGTCGCAGAGTGCACAGGTATTCCTACAGAGGATTTGACCTATGTTCGACCTGGACCGGCACTCGGTGTTATCAGTTCTAGCAATGTAATGCAGGATATCCGACCCATTCTCGTTGTATCTTCCTCTAAGGAAGTCACACCTTCCGGTCGCTATATCGAGAGCGTTTGGGTAGACCCCGGAGACATTCAGAATCACAACTGCGTTTTCGCAGACCTCGAACAAGAAGGTAGTGAGAAAATCGTACGTGAAATGTACGGTTCCGTTTCCGCTTACCTATTCATCGTCAAAACCGCAATCGGTTCTGAGAAGCGTGTCGCTGATGAAATGCAAGCTCGCCTAATGGGTAGTGGTTCACTTTCATCCATTCAAGATGAAATCTTTGGAATCCTCCACCCAACGGGCATGCGTGGATATGTGATGGTTGAGTCAAGTGCTCTCCACCATGTTGAGAAGTTGATCGGTCGCTCCGGTGGCCGTGACCCGAAAGCACGCCGTGGGCTAAACCAGACTCCACTGAAGAACGCAAAGACCGTTCTTCCAGGTGAAGCACCTCTCAAAGACATTCTACCATATCTCGAGCCAAAGGCTGTTACCAGCGGAATCGAGGTTGGTTGTATTGTCGAAATCGTCACTGGTGCATTCAAGGGTGAGAAAGCACGCGTTACCAGCGTTGCAGAAACCAAAGAAGAGGTCAGCATGGAGCTGTACGAACAGCCTATTCCAATGACCTTGAAGATGCGTGGAGATCACGTTCGAGTCATCGAGCGCGTCGAGTGATACAGAGAGGTGCCCTGATTACCCCATTGTTGCCACACGGCGCGATTAAATAGGGGAGTTTAGTCGGCGACTTGCTCACGTCCGTGAGCGTCAGAGGTGTTCAATCATGCCAAAGCCCTGGACCAGCGAGCTCATCAAGAAGGCTCTAGGTGTCAAGAAGTGCAATGGTTCGTTGGATGCCGCAACCGAGGACTTGAGTCTCGAGAAGGCAATGGACGTCGCTCGCCAGAAGGCGAAAGAAGGCCACTTGACCGGAAACGATCTGAAGGCGCAGACCCGTGAGGTCATCGGCACTTGTGTCGCAATGCGTGTGAAAATCGATGGACTCTGGGCTAAGGATGCACTGACTACAATCGAGAAAGGAGAATGGGACACACGTTTTGCTTGAACTGATTCACGGACCGCGGGAGGGGGCCTTGGCCTCCGCCGACCGAAGGGGTGGAAAAAATGGAAGAAAAAATCTCAGAAGCAATCAGGAGCGCCATCGAAGGTGCGCCAGAGCGCAAGTTTGTCGAATCTATGGACATCTCGTTCACAATCAGGGATGTCGACCTCAAGAACCCAAACAACCGTATTCAGGAGGAGATTCGTCTTCCTTCTGGCCGTGGCCGCAGTATCAAGGTCGCAATGTTCGCTGGTTCCGATGCTGCAAAAAAGGCAAAGAAAGCAGGAATACACGTCATCGATCCATCAGAGATTGAAGAGTTGGGCAAATCCAAGGGTCAAGCAAAGAAGTTGGCAAATTCCTATGATTTCTTCCTCGCTGAAGTACCACACATGGGTCTTATTGGACGTTACCTCGGTGTCATCCTCGGTCCTCGTGGAAAGATGCCTCGTCCTGTACCACCAGTTGTTGACCCAGCAGTCATCGCATCTGGTCTTCAATCAACTACCGTTGTGAAGTCACGTGACAAGGTCACCTTCCAGGCTTCATTCGGAACACTTTCCCAATCTCATGAAGAATTATTGAAGAACGCTATGGAAGTGTACAATCGTGTCACTTCCAAGTTAGAGCGTGGAATTGGAAACATTCGTTCACTTTACATTAAGACCACAATGGGTCCAGCAACCAGAATTGAGGTGATTAATTGATTCCTAAGGTAGCATCCTGGAAGAAGGACACAGTGTCCTCTCTTTCCTCAATGTTAGAGAGCGGCGGAACCATCGCTGTCATCGATATTCACGGCGTTCCAGCAGGCGCAATGATTGGAATGCGAAGTGGTCTTTATGACAAGATGAGCATATTAGTCGCAAAGAAGCGCCTGATGAAATTGGCATGGGAAGCAAATGGTCGAGATTTCGCTGACCTTGAGGCTCTATATGACGGTGCAGTTCAGCCCGCATTGGTTCAATCAGATTTGGATTCCTTCCAAGTATTCTCTGAATTACAGAAGACTGAGGCCGGACGTGCTGCAAAGCCTGGTGACATTGCACCACACGACATTGTCGTTGAGAAGATGGACACCGGTATGGCCCCTGGTCCAATTGTTGGAGAATTGAACTCCGTAGGAATTCCAGCTAAGATCATGGGCGGTTCCGTCCGGATTCAGAAAGAGACTACCGTTCTCAAAGAGGGCGAAGTCTTTGAAGGCGATATGGGATTGATGCTCTCTAAGATTGGAATCAATCCAATCGTTACTGGTCTACGTTTGTGCGGCACCCTAGAGGATGGCGTCAGATTTGAGCCAAAGACACTCGATATCGATTACAAGAAGTTCGAAACCGACCTCATCAGTTATGCTGCAGGTTCTTTCAACCTTGCATGCAATATCCGCTGGTTCACCAGCGAGACCATACCAACACTCCTGTCCAAGGCCAGCGGCGAAGCTCTGGCATTGGCATTGGAGGCGGCAATTGTCACACCCGACACTCTGCCGCACTTCATCGGACAAGCACACCGTGGCGCCATGGGCGTTGCAGGGTCTTTGTCTGGTGACGCTCTCGATGAAGAGCTCACCCAACTCTTGGGTGCAGCCGCTTCCGCTGCAGAATCTGCAACCGTTGAAGCATCGAGCACCGACGAGGCCCCAGCCGAGGCCGAGGAGGAAGAAGAGGAAGAAGAGGAAGAAGGCAGTTTCGACGGCCTTGGGTCCTTATTCGGTTAATTTGAAATTTTGAGGTGAAAAAATATGGAGTACGTATACGCTGCAATGCTTTTGCATTCTGCCGAAACTGAGATCGACGACAAAGCTGTCACTGCAGTCCTAAAGGCTGCTGGTGTAAAGGCTGACTCTGCCCGTGTGAAGGCTCTAGTAGCCTCACTAAGCGGTGTTGACATAGCTGAAGCAATGGCTACCGCTGTTGCTGCCCCCGCTGCTGCAGCACCTGCTGCCGCTGCCGCTTCTGCATCCGAGGCACCCGCTGCTGAAGAAGCTGAAGAGGAAGAGGAAGAAGCAGGCGGCTTTGAGGGACTTGGATCTCTCTTTGGCTGAAGTCAGAGTTCGGTTGTTTGACGACCAAGATACACACTGGCCCGATAGGGCATCAGTGTGAGCAGGGTCCAGTCACGACTGACCATGAACGGTTCACAGTCCGAGGTATACCTCGCCCAATAATGGGCTGAGGATCCGGGTTCAGACCGAGATTGGACCATCCATGAGACCCCCGCCTTCGGGCGGGGGATTCTCATGGTCTTACCAGCCATCGTCTGAGGATGGCAACCCCTTTTCTTTCGATTCATTGATGCACAGGTGCTGGCTCGCCCCATTTGATGCTCAAGCGCCGTGAGTTCAACCTAGAGGTTTCAACCACACCTCCGGTCAATGTCAAGGCCTTCAGAGAAATCGCGGCAAATAATGGCTGGGAGATGAGTCGGCACGAAGGAAGTCGCCTCGTTGATAGATTTGCGATTATCATGCCAATGGCACAGAATACTCGGACATTGGGAATTGAACTGCTTGATGGCCCACTTCAGGGCTTAGAAATGCACTCATGGGCTGAGACAAAGGGCTCAGCCGGAGCAATCAACGTTTCTTCATGGATAATCCCCGGCGGAGATGGTAATGAGGAGGCGAAAGAACTGATTCGCGAATGGGCTCTATCATTACCGCGCTGTCCGTGGAAATGGACTTTTGGGGAAAAAAGTAAAATCGGCTTCCTGTTGCCCGTTTGGAGGCGTTCAAAAAGAGCGTTTGCCAAGCTTGGATTGAAAGAATGGCCCGGGTCCACGGAACCGTAAGCCTTGGGTATGACGAGCGACACGGGTTACATGAAGGAGGGCCAGAAATGTCATTACTCGACGATTTACAAGAAGACCGCGATACACAAATTAAAGCAGTTTGTATAGGATTTTTCTTAATCGCCTTCCCAGTTTATTTCAACATGGCATCTTCCTTGAAGGATGTTGGATCACTTGGAGGCTCAAGTGGGCCAGTTGGAAACTACAGTGTTGATGGAACATATTCCTACCATGCAATCGGTGACGACATTGTCTATGTCGAAGACGGTACCACGGTCAGTATCTCAGCAAATTCCGATGCCGGCGATGTCGATGATGACCTCAATATTGTAGGAGTTAGAGTAAGTATGACTTATGCTGAAGATGAGACTTCACAGAATTGCTTAGGTCCAAATGCGCCAGATGATATTTCAGGAACAATAACGCATGGCGAATATTCCAATACCTCGATGGGCCAGAATCCAGGTTCCCACGCAGTTGAGGCAAATTGGCATGATAACTCAATTGTTGGAACCAATGTTTCAAACATGAGTGAGAGTGAAATAATGGCATTATTAGATGGCGGTGGTATTGGATTTGGAGTTCATGATTTGGATATAATGGTCACAGCAAACCAAGGACCCACAACTCCTCCTTTCGCGTGTAATAGAAATGATGGTGGCGAGGAAGTTGAGTACATTATCGAACTCGTTAGCCTTGAGTACACAATCACTCCAGTAGAGTGATCAAGCAAGCAACTTGCTAATGTCGATGAGAGGGGAAACTCTTTCATCAATCATTTCAACAATTGAATCAAGTGTATCTTGGTCAACTGCTTCTACTCTCATCACAAGGATTGCCTCGGTGTTAGATTTACGAGCGAGATACCAACCGGATTGTTGACCGTCCTTTTCGAAACGGACCCTTACTCCATCGATTGTCGAACATTGGTGGTCTTCAAATGCAGAGGTAATTGCTGCAACAGTTGACAACTTGTCTTCCTCAGCACATGGTACCTTCACTTCACCAGTAGTAGGGAGATTTGGAGCAAGGCGGTCTAAATTCGCCGCAAATGAACCTTCACGTCTCGACCATAATTCGATGATACGTGCTGCATTGTAAAGCGAGCAATCGAATCCGTACCAACCTCGGTCCGCCATGAAGATATGTCCACTCATCTCAGCTGCCATCAAAGCATCTGGGTGTTGGGCAAGGACTCGCTTCATGAATGAATGACCGGTCTTTGCCATCATCGGTCTGCCACCAGCAGCCAATATGCTCTTCTCGACATTCATCGAGCACTTCACATCGTAAATTAGCAAATCTTTTCCTTCTTCTTTACCAACAACATCGTCAGCAATTAGCGAAATCAATCTATCAGGATATACGAATTTTCCATTTTCATCAACCGCTCCTAAGCGGTCACCATCACCATCGACACCAAGTCCGAATTCACAACCATGTTCGAGTACGGCTGTTCCGAGGTCTACCATGTTGTATTCTCTTGTTGGGTCTGCTCCATGGTTTGGTTCAGTAGAATCCCAGTCGCAATAGAGGTCGATGTGTTCTACTCCCATCATGTCCAGCAATCGAGACATAGCGGGTCCGGGTACTGCGTTTCCACAGTCCACTGCAACCTTAACAGGCCTTGCAGGCATTCCTGCTGAAGCGATGATTGCTTCGAGGTATGTGTCCTCATGAGGGTGGTCTATGACCCCACCTTCTCCTTCGATGAATTCACCTGCAAGGAAGACTTCTTTCAATTCTTGAATCTCCTCTCCCGCAAGTGGTAATGTGCCTCTGCACATTTTGAATCCATTATGGGTAGGCATTGGTAAATGCGAGGCTGTAACCATTACTCCTCCATCAACTGGTAAAGTCCAACAAGCGTGGTATAGGCATCCTGTAGAGACTATTCCAAGATCTAGAACCTCTACTCCGCCGGCAACGAGTCCTGCGATGAGGTTGGATGTTAGACCAGGGCTTGAATCACGAATATCTCGGCCGACTGCGAAGCGCTTACAACCGAGATATGTCGCCATAGCACGGCCTAAGCGAAGAGCAAAATCCTCGGTTAATTCATCCCCCGAAAGCCCACGAATATCGTAGGCCTTGAAGCAGTGAGTCGGCCACTCCATGGGATGGCCGTGTCAGTCCCCTCGTATGAACATCATCTCCTCAGGATGAGGGCTGCACCAAATGATAGAATCAAAACAATACCCCATTCCATGAGTAATTCTTGCCACCATGCAACTATGCTAATTGCACCAATTGTGGGTATGCTGAATTTGAGAAGTCGGGGCCACGTCCACAGTCCTTCAGGTGGCTCCGCCAGATATGGGGAGCCAGGCATGAGAATCACTCACAACACTTGGTATCTATCGCTTGGGCTACGATTTCTATTCTTGCTCCACCAGGGAGCTTACCTGCTTCAAAGGCTGCACGAGCGGGTTTGACTTCCATGTCGCCGAGCCAATTAGCATAGATTTCATTCATGTCAGCGAAATCTTCGATATCAACCAGCAGGACTTGAACAAAGCACACAGCATCCTTTGTGGTACCTGCTGCTTCTAGCAAGGCGTCAATTTTTGCTAACGCCCCTGTAGTTTGGCTTGCAGTATCCTCTCCGGCCTCTGGTGCAATCTGTCCAGAGAGCCAAATCATACCGTTTGCCTTGACTCCGGGAGAGTATGGTCCGTACAATTTTGTCCCCGGGATTGTGATTACTTGCTTCCCCATATTGAGGTCGAAGAGGTGGTGGCACATCAAAATAGGCCTCGCGGGCTGGGTGCGGTATGGCGACTGGGTGGGTGATAGATCATCCCGCCCATGCGCGGCTATTTGCGCCCCTTATGCGTGAACAATCGCATGCAAACGATGTCATCATTGCTACCGAACGAGATGAGGTTCGGGCGATGATAGAGCATTCAGATGGCCATCTACCTCGTCGCAGAACAGTGTGGGTTCCTCGTCCTATCGGCAAGGGAAAGTGGCGAAAGGCGTGGAAGCGGACAAGGATTGCAAATAAGGCACTACGAGGAGTTGACAAGGTCATTTCTGTAGGTGCCCCTCTTGAGTTGCGTGCCGCTCCACGAAAGGCTCGCAGAATATACATCACCGATACCGAGGTAAATCATCTAGCACATCGATTGGCCAGGGCTACAGACATCATTATTCCTACACATTTTGATGAGAAGTTATCTGGGCCATTAATGGCAAAGAAAGCAACTTTCCATCGCATTGATGGCTTGCATGGACATGTGCATTTGCGACCTCAATTAAGGCCGAAAGAAGTAAGCAATCCTCCAAGAGTTCTAGTCCGAAAACTCGTCGGTAATGGAATCCATGATGAAGATGAATTATTGAAGATTCCAGAAGAATGGTTGAATGGAATCGAAGTTACGAATGCCGATGAGAATGAGGTGGAAGGCGACCCCTGGTTATTGGATAGCCGAGTTGCATCGATGGATGGTGTCATTACACAAAGTGTAACCCTGGCAAGTGAAGCGGTATTGCTTGGGGTTCCAACATTATTGGTGAGCCGTGCCAAACGTGGTTTCCTCAATCGTTTGGTAGCAGATGGTTATCCACTTTTCATCGCATCACAATGTGATGATGGCATCCATGCATCATGGCTTGCAGGCATCCACCTTACAGATGCCTTAGATTTACCTGAATGGCCCCCTGTAAGGGAGCAACTCATCAGAATAATTGGCTAAATCAAGCGCCCATTGAAGCAATTGCTGCTCCGAATAAGACGAACATACCGATTATAGCGATTAAATATAGGTAGTTTAGGATGAGTCCTGTTACTGCCCAACCGCCGCCAACTCCAGATCTCTTTGATCCGGATAGGCCAATGTGGCTGAAGATAATTCCCAAAAGCATAGTAATCGGTGTTAAGCATATTGTGAATCCAATAACTAGGCCAAGTAGGAAGAATACCCATGTTAGTATTCCCATTACTCCACCAGTAACGGCCATTCCGTTTCCAGTTGGTTGCTGAATTATTACTGTCTGTCCCATTGGGGCCGCTTGTGGCTGGCCGTACATTTGCTGCGGTTGCTGTCCTGGCATAGGTTGCATGTCAGTCCCTAACCTCCACACTTAATTTACTTATTGCCAACAATATTGACCATTGAAAAATGGTCACCTGCCAATTTTGTAATGGAATTCAAGTCATACCAGTTTGCTTCAACTGCATCATCACCACCTTGTGGATTCCCAGTAGCTTTCACAAGATATGCAATAGAAACGACATGCCCCCTAGGGTCTCTTTTAGGGTCACCACGTACGCACAGTAAGCGGTCTACCTCTCCATCTAGCCCCGTCTCTTCTTTGAGTTCACGCAATACTGCAATTTCAGGGTCCTCGCCTTTGTTAACGAATCCTCCTGGTAGTGCTAACATGCCTTTCCATGGTTCTCTTCCTCGTGTAATGAGAAGTATTTCTCCATCGGTGATAACAACTGCATCTACTGCAAGGGCGGGTTGTGGCCATTGACCGCAATCGTCGCAAGCTGGCATATTACTCACCGAATCTACGCTTGCGTGCTTGATATGTTTGAATTGCTTTGAGAAGTTCCTTCTTCGAGAATGAAGGCCAGAATACATCTGTGAAGTACAATTCTGAATATGCCATTTGCCAGAGGAGGAAATTTGAGATTCTCTCTTCACCTGAAGTTCGAATTACAAGGTCAGGATCTGGCATATCTGCAGTGTAAAGTCTGCGACTAACCTCGTTCTCATCAATACTATCGAGTTCTAATTCTCCAGCACAATGGTCCACTGCAATACTTTTTATCGCATCAAGCATCTCTTCTCGGCTACCATAAGCAAGACAAATCGTGAAGGTATAATCACCATATTCTGCAGTTTTAGATTCAGCATAATCGATTGCCATATTTACATCATCAGGAAGTAATTCCCGCCTCCCAATAATTTGAACCTTCACTTTGTTATCATGGATTCGAGGGTCATCTGCAATATCTTTGAGACCTTCGCGATAGAGTTTGAACAACCCTTCTAATTCAGTAGTTTCTCTTGTAAGATTATCAGTTGATAGGGCATATACGGTTAGAAATGGAATTTCAAGTTCAAGAACCCAGTCAAGTACTTGTTCGAGTTTTTGCTTTCCCATCCGATGTCCAAGACCAGTCTCAAGCGCCTTTGACCAAGCGAAACGGCGATTACCATCCATAATAATGGCTAGGTGGTTCACATTTGCTGGGTGTTCTTTCACTTCGCGTAGAAGTTTGGACTCGACCGCTTGACCGAGGACATCTCCCATACGCTCACTGATGCCCATACACTCCGCCCTCCCTCTTCCTACTCGCTTCAACCGTTTGAGTTAATCCCCACCAACCTCTGGCCTACTTCATGGAGGACCGCCCGTGGTGGCCGAGAGGTATCGTGCAGAATCACGATGAATCTGAGATTATTACCTCTTGGGGTACAACTCTTCTTTGGCTTGACGATGGAATCCACGAAGCCTCTTGGTGGAACTCAAAAGAATCGACTTGGGGCGATTGGCCTAAAGTAGAGAGTGTGACCCTGCTCAGTGAAGATCACCATGGAATGTGGATTGATATCGGTACGCACATAGCTTTGGTTATTCCAATACCAACCGGTAATCATTGCTCTAGGCTCGTCAGAAATAATAAATTGAATGATGCCGTTAAAGATTATCTCGATTTGCCTATTGCTGGAATATCAGACCCTGAAGATAGAGTTCTGATTTATTCAAAGAATGATGCTTTAGAAAAAACCGGAGAGAGGGTTGGCGAATTACACTCTTCACTAATCGATTCTGGATTTAGTACTCCAAATAACCAGAAGGGTTGGAATGCGAGACTCAAAATTGTAGAAGACCGTTTGAAGACTAACACATTGTGGCGTGCAGCTCACAATAACGGAACAGTTGGTGTCCCGAGAATTCATCTCGGGGCAACAATGCGTCCATTACCCATTCCATTGTCTGAAAGTCTTCTCCTTGATGATGCTCAATTACCAGCATTAAGGGGCGCTGTAGGTCTATCTCTTGAGGGATGGAGTCGAACAATAGGGCCAAGATATTCCAATAGAAATGTGATGCGAACATCGACTGGCGGAATCGCCCATATGCGCTATGATGTGATGCTAATGGCAAAGGCTGAATCTTTTGCATTCGCTGAAGATAGTTCAGTCATTGATGCATATTTGTCAAAGGTCGATAGGTTACAAGCAAAACTTGGAACAATGCGTCTCGTTAGAATGGGTATCCCTTTTTCTCTTGCATGCGGAGTGGTTGGAATTATGTTAGAGAGAATCGGCGAAATTTCTTCTGCGAATACCCCGTTATTGATATTCGTTGGAATAGCAATGGCATCCAAAATCGTTCACGATTTGGTTGAACCAGACTGGCGTCAAGAGTTTTGAAGCGTCCTCAAGTCGTAGAACGAAATCTTGTTCTTCTTTGCTAAACTCATTACCCCGAGAAGGAAACTATCGCGCTCTTCACGCTCTTCTTTACCACTGGTAATGTCCCAGTAAACATTGCAACCAATGTCTATTGCGGTGGGTCCTAGTGATGAGACTCTAGCGAATGAACTATCTTCTTTCATCGTCTTTTCATTCTTTTCAATCATCGTTGCAACACCTTGACAGAAGGCTTCTACCGAATCAGGATCAGAATTGATATCGAGTTTGAAAATTGGTTGCCAACGGCGGAATCTTCGCTTACCCCAATTCTCAACCGGGGTATTTGTTAGATTGGCATTTGGCATTGTGATAACAGTGTCGAGACTGGTACGAATCAATGTAGTCCTCAATCCAATTTCCATTACTTCGCCTTCTACCGAGCCAATCATTACCCAATCACCGACTTTGAATGGGCGGTCTAGTAGCACGGTTGTTGCTCCAAAAATGTTGGAGATTGTATCTTGCGCTGCTAAAGCAAGTGCAAGGCCAGTAATGCCGAGTCCTGCTACTAGAGTAGCAAGGTCGAAACCGAGAGAATCAGCGATGAATACCGCTCCGAAAATAATGGTCAAGAATTTCAACATACTTTCTGCTGCAGAAACAACAGTTTTCTGACTCCCGTCGAGTACTCCATCATCATCAGTCCACATTACTACAGCATGGACGATTCCAACTGCTCTGAAAGCACACATGACCAATGATATGACCATTACAAATTGTACGAGACTAGGGAGGAATGATTCAATAAATTCTGGCATTATTACCAATTCATGATCGAGGTCTCCTAGTTGGAAATACAATAGAGCAGCACCAGCGGCAGTTCCAAGTGCGTTTCCTGAGCCTGAAAGAGCCTTCAATGCCCCATCACTAGTCGATGAAATCGTACTGAATATTTTTGGCAAAATCACCCCGACGATTGAACGGATAATCAATACAACAACAATCATCCAAATTAGTGTGACAGCTGTTCCAACACTGAATCCAAGGAACATGTTTTCGTGATTCGGAATATACTCAATAAATTGCTTCATATTC
>Ga0315322_10003490_pt1 | contig 12134 bp, 6 predicted proteins | sample M110021515metaG_FD_203461 | JGI IMG/M metagenome (GOLD analysis project Ga0315322, IMG submission 203461) | Ammonia-oxidizing marine archaeal communities from Monterey Bay, California, United States - M1 100m 21515 | ecosystem: Environmental > Aquatic > Marine > Intertidal zone | place: USA... | reverse complement strand
GACTGTAAGTCTTCGACAGGTCGATAATCAGGTGCGTGAAGGACGCTTTCAGCAGCCCGATGACTTTGCGTATGTTGTCAGCGCTGATCGCGTTGGTGTCATGCAGTTCAACTGGTCTGGGAAGCAGGTACAGCCCACTACTGTGTTTGGTAAGTGATCGCTTCAGCAGTTGGATGTCGAGGCGGGAGACATTCTGAACAACATCAGCGAGCGTGTAGTCGGGGATGGAGTCCAAAAATACATCGGCGTCGCCTAGTGCCAAATCAAGATCCAGCAAGGCAACGCTGTTCAATGTGTTCTCTGCAAGCACACAACCGAGGTTGACGGCCGTGCTTGTGGTGCCCACTCCTCCAGTTGCACCTGCAATGGCGATCACTTCGCTGCTGCGAGTCCCACCTTCCATCGAACCAAATTTCTGGTGACTGACACGCTGGAGTGCCCCGGATAAGTCCTCATCTGAAACTGGAAGCGTCAGAAATTCTCTCGCTCCCGCGCGAATCGTTTTTAGAATCAGTTGCCCGTCGGTATTACGACTCGCAGCAAGGATTGCAGTTCCAGGGATTTCGGTTGTCAGTCTCTCGATCAGTTCAATCGCTTGATCGGGATTGCTGTCGAGCGCTACAACACCGACATCCGGATTCGTCTGTTCCAGCACATCTGGAAAGAACTCGTATCGTGAACAGTCAGCCTCTAACCACACGGTATCCAATCCCAAAAGCATTGCTTTGAGGGATTCGCGTGTGGCGTCGTTGGGGTCGACGAGGGCGATTCGTAATACGTTACTCATGAGATTGCTTGCTCATTGTATGTCTGACGACTTGCAGCGCGAGCGATTGTAAACATCTTTCTTGTCTTTCTCTCATTACTTCACTGGTGGTGCAGTAATGGAGATTCCTTCGCCTACAATGACGGGTGCTTCACCGGGCACGATTGCTCCCGGCGGAATAGCCTCCTCGTGTCTGAATTGCCCCGGCATGACTTCCGGCATCACGCTGTAGCCATCGCCCCCAATGTTGCAGTTATCACCACCCAGCAAGTTGGGAACTTCGATGTGACCGCGAAGATACAAATCCGTATCGCTCGGTGACATTGAATTGAGGCCCGGTCCGCCTCGTGGCACTTGGTGTGGATCCAGAGCTTCGACTAGTTCCGGGGTGACCGTGATCAACAGTTCGATATCGTTTCTGGTTTCAGTGATCCGTCGAAAAGCTGCGCCGACGTAAGGTAACTCGCCGAAAAACGGTGTAGCTCGAGAAACCGCCTCAGTGCGGCTTTGCAGCAGACCAGCGATCGCAAAGGTTTGCCCCGCCTGCAATTCGACAGCTGTTTCAACATAGCGAGAGCTGAAAGCGGGAACATCAATCCCTTGGGCGCTGATTGAACGTGATGGATCAGGTTCGGTCACCTCGGGGCGGACTTCTAAACGAATTCGGCCAGGGCCGACAACGAATGGAAGGAAATCGACAGCGGTACCAAATTCCTCGTAATCCACAGTCACCGAATTGTTACTGGGAACAATGTAGGGAACACGTCCACCAACGTTGAACCTCGCCGGGCGACCGTGAGTCGCGACGACTGTAGGCTCAGCAAGGAACTTAATCAGATCCTGTTTGCGCAAGGCTGCAATCAGAGCCTGGAAGTCGCCGGCATTGCTAAATACCTTATTCGTTGCGCCTAGGACTCCTCCTGCAGAGGGGATTGCGGCGGTGCCGCTTGCCGCAGCTTGGATCAACCCACCCGGTGCAGAATAAAAGAAGGAACCCGTTGAAACGCTGCCCCAGTCAATGCCAAGGTCTCGCAGCTTTGTACGAGATACTTCCATGATCTTGGTGTGCAGCAGAACAGTCTGCACTCCAACGACGCGAATGTTATTTACAACCGTCGTATAGAACTGCTCGGTAATTGCGACGGCTCGGTCGACATCATCTACGCTGGTTACCGTGCCGGAAATGATCGCGCTGTCTTCAATCGGAATGACCTTTAGCGTCGCCAATGGCAGTTGGCTTTCCAGAATTCCTTCTACCTGCCTCGCGTCGGCCATCACAATAACGTCGACGGTGTAAAGACGATCATTGGTATCCCACAGATTCAACTGCGTCGTACCAGGTGTTTTCGCAAAGATCTGAATCTGGTTCTGAGAAACCGGAGTCGCTCCAACGACTAATTCGTTGTAAACCTGAAACTTCGGAATCCTTTCCTCGAGAGTTAGGATGCGGCTACTTTTCACAATCATCTCAACCCGCTCAGAGGGTTGAGAGATATTGTGGGCAACCGCTGACCCGGTCGAGGCCAAAACACCCGGTGTAGTCTGGGCGTGAGTCGGCCGAAGGCACGCGACGGAGATCGTCGTGGCAATCAATACTGCGGCTGAGAGCCGTGCCATCAATCGGTTCGTTTCCATCGCTGGGTCATCCTTGCTGGACCAAATTCGAATCCGTTCGAATTCTGCCCTACCAAGTGAGGAAGTTCTCACAACAGTAGTGGCAGAGGTCAGTGCGTGTAACGGTTGTAAATGAAAGGTTGTTGCCAAGATCAGCCATCAATTGATGGACTGACCCAAATTGACTTCGTGGGTAAAGTCCTCGAACCCGACGCATTCGCGTCAATGTTAGTCGTTCGAGGGTGGCTGAAAGAAGGGACTGTCTTCCCCATTCAGCTTCTGGTAATCGTCATCTTTTTGGATTTGCACAGGAAGCGTGCCCGTCATTGGTTTTTGTGGTTCCGCATCCTCTGCTCCGACTTCTCCGATCAGCACAGGTAATTTGCCGGCCACGATGTAGTATTCCAGCATTCGTCCTTCAACGAGCTTGAACATGGTAAAGCCTTCGGCTTTTTGCTCGCTGATCACTGGTTCAGCAGCGACCACTGGTGCCAATTCCTGTCGCGCTGCTTCCTCTTCCTCAAGTCGAAGTCTTTCTTCTTCCTCTTCCAGTTCCGTCCGATGGTTCTCGATCATTGTGAGAAACGCGGCAGCGGCTTCGTTTGAGCCATCCTCGAGGGTGTGATCCTGATCGCTAGCCTTATGCAACTCAATGTCCGCAAGTTCTTTTGCGTACGACCATGCATCTTTGTCTTTCTCGGGAATCAGCAATTGTAAATATCTAGCAGGCTTCCCACGCTCGTCATCAGTGCGTCGTGATGTGTCTCCGTCGATCGAGAAGACGCGGATTCCCATGAAGACTGTTTGTGATCCACTTCGGGGAATGAAATCACCCTCTTCGAAGAAGCCGACAACGTCCACTCGATCCCCTGGCTGAAGCGAACTGGAAATGCCCAGCTCACTGGCATCCATATCAACAGCTTTCCAGCCATTGGGGACGCTTGTCCAGTTGTCGTCCATCAGCTTGGCAAGAATGATAGGTTCGTCTTCGTATAAACGCTGCTTAGCGTACTTGCCTTCGACCTCTGCCAGATTCTGGCTGGTGCCTTCAGGGACTTTGTCCTCCGGCCATCGCTCCAATGCGATTTTGTCACCGGTGATTTTCTCGCCTACGTCGATTGACGCTTTGGTGACAAAAATCTCGACCATGGTGGTCGTATTCTGGTTGCCCTGAGCTTTCAACCATTCGCTGGCCAGTACGGCTGCAACAGTACCACACACGCAAGCAAGCAGAAGATAGATCGATTTATTACGCATGGCACTAAGTCGTTTGAAACGAGTTACCCGTTGGGTTTTTTGGTCATTTCACGCGTGCCGTGGCACAACATGAACTGCCGTAAGAGTCTTTTTCGGCGCAAAACATTGGATCGCTGCAACCCGCAAGACCGTTGAGCTATCATCAATACGATCGGCGGCCCCAACGCAATCCGTTGGACCCGCCCAATCGTTAGAAGTTGCCACCAAAGTCACCCAGCTACCGCTGCTCAAACGAGCATGCCTGCAATCGCAAAGTAGGCAATCGACCCGATCGCCATTGGGATTCCGTAGGGCAGCAGGTACATCGATGGCTTTCTCTCTCTTGCGATTTCAGAGAGTTTTTGAGGACTTCGCACAGTTTTCCACTCGTGCAGAATCTGGTGTGCCATGGCAAGGTGCTTTTGCCATTGCCCACTACGAAGGATCATCAACATGGCCATGATGCCCCCCACAATGGCGGTCGCGGCAAATGCGTAGAGGGTGACGATGATGCCGAGCCAAGCTCCGACACCAGCAAGCAGTTTAACGTCGCCGGCACCCATGCCACCTACGTTACGAAGTACGAGTAGCAACATCATGCCGACAAATGTGCCAAGTAGACTCCATCCCAGACCGATCATGCCGTCTTGCATGGTCCAGTGGAGCCAGCCGCAGGCGATGAAGGGAAAGGTGAGCCAATTAGGTACTTTCAAAATCGCGCCATCGATGATTGCGGCGACAATCAAGACGACGGTAACGAACCAAACGGTCCAGTTTTCGGCAATTCCTTGAAGTAGCGTGTCCATATTCAGTATCCCCGTGGTTTGTTAGCGAGCGGTGGGTTGCGAAGGAAGCGTGGGGTGCCTCACTTCGTCATGTGTGTGGTTCGACGACCGTCAGCGTGGCCCTATCAGCCAACTGAACATCGCGAACAAGAGCGTCACCAAGCAACAAGATAGTTGCCAAGCGTAGGCGGCTGCGTCGGCAGGCAGTAGTGGGTAGTTCATGGAGGATCCCGCAGGGGGCAGGAGGTGGTGCGATGGAGATCGGACCGGGGGGAGGCGTCAAGTTATCAATCTAAACGCAAACATCCCGACGCCACGGCGCGGTTCCCTAGATGCTGGAACCGTGCCGAAAAGCGACGAGATATCTTCGGTGTGCTGCCAAATGTCAGCAGCAGTCGAATCAGTTGCCAGCGATTGCCGTTCCAACTGCTTCGAACTTGGTCTTTGCTTCGGTACCGATGGTTCCAACGGCGGCTAGGCAGACAACTACGATGAGTGCCAACATAACGGCGTACTCAACTGCGGTTGGCCCATCTTCTTCTTTCAGAAAATTTACGATGCTGTCAGCGAAATTCTTCATGTCTCTCTCCTCGCGAGTGAGAAGCATATCTGGTGGATATGCGACGACGACTTAAAATGCATGAATCAACGTGACTCATGCTTTGATAAAGGGACAGCCTCGTCTCCGACTTTCGTCTGACACGCCTTGGCATGGGGTCGCGGTCATGACCGCGAACTCATGTTCCCTTGGCAACCCGGCGGTCCAACACCCTCGTCATGCATTCGTGCACGATGAACAGATTGGATCCGTGGCTTTGCGCCCCGCCTTTACAGACGGTTTGCCCTTGTCCAGGGAGCAAGGCTGACCAAACCGGTTGTCATCGCGTTCGTGCGACTCGTTCCGTTTTGGCAGCGAGTCGAACAACGACTCACTCACTTCACTAAAACGTAAGACAAAATACAACGCTGTCAAAAAACTCTGGTCAACGAAACCTTGTCGATCACGATGATGGTCCGAATATACGGATTGTGAGTATTAGGAAGCCGTTGGCGATGTTTTGACACTACGGCCACCCCCTCTGCAGACCCTGGCCGCCGATCCGTTGCTCGGGGGTGAAATCTCGGTTCGATCGTGCTTTGAGTAATCTGGGCCGACTGTAGATTGACCAGTGATGTCTGATTTTGTATCCCGGTCGTGAGCTTTGCTCATGCACACACAGGTCTGCTCGGTTTCCGCCCTAGTCCGTTGTGATTCGAGTGGGCTTCTGGAGGTACCGGATTAGGTCCCGAATCTCATTGCTGGAAAGCGTATCCAGAAGCCCCTCCGGCATCGGAGATTTCTCAGTCAGTTTTTGGTCTTTGATTTTTTCCTTGTCGAAACTGAGGTTCTCGGTTGCGGTTTGGATCGAGATCGTGCGATCTGTTTCGGCTGTCACCAAGCCGTTGAAGATGCGATCGTCGGTCGTTAGCAGAATGGTCATGCGATAGTCCTTGGAAACGATCCCGCTGGGATCGATCACGTTGCCTAGCAGGTAGTCAATGTCATTGCGATTTGATCCTGTCAGGTCAGGGCCAATCTGTTCGCCCTCACCGAACAAACGATGGCAGTTCTGACATAGTTTTTTAAACAAACGGCGACCATTTCCGACTTGCGCTTCCGCAGGCAGGGAATTTTCCAGAGACTCTTTTAATTGGTCAATTTGACTCTGTATCTCATCCGGAGTCGTTCGAACCTCTCCCCATACGCGTCCAATGAGCTGAGTAAGTTCAGGGTCTCCGAAGCTTTTGATCTGCCTCACCTGAAACGCAGATAAGTCATTGGTTGGTATTTTTCCCTGTTCCATTGCTTGAAGCATCACTCGTGCAAATGACTTTCGAGAGACAAGCATTGACATGAGTTGCGGGCGTACCGGGCTGCGAAAATTACGATAACGCTCTACTAGGCTTTGTCCGATTTCAGGTTCATCAAATTGCGATAATCCACGTGCTGCTACTAGATTCACATGTTGGTCAGAGAGCAGTTCCTCACAAAGTTTTCTTATTCCGGTTGCATCACTTTGGATCAATGTCTCCAAAGCTGCTGAACGCACTGCGGGTTCCCACTGCCCTTTTTCTCGTGCAATGAGTTTCAGCTCTTCGATGGCTCGACCATCGCCAAACACCACACCTAGCTCACGAACCAGCTTTTCGGTTGCAGGTGACTGTTGTCTGGTAATCAGATCCCATGACTTTGGGCGTGGGGCATTGATTCTGCCTTTTAAACCGAGATTGACCCCGGTCAAGACTGTGCGTAGATAGGCGCCCTTTTGACTTGCCGCATGGGTCAATAGTCGGTCAAGTGCTTGTGGGCATGTATCCACTTCTTCTGCAAGACAGCGAGACATGAGTTCCAAGGTTTTTGGGAGTTTACAAGCTTTGGCAACGTCGACCAGTTCCGAAGGATTCCGATTGGTAACGGGGATTAGTCCGTACCAAATCATGAGCGGTAAGTTGTGGTCTGCTTTGTCTTCCTCGCGACTGACAAGTGCCTTGGCAAGCACGGATCGAAAGTCGATCGGTAGTCGTTGCAGTATGGACGCAAGGCTCAAACGAACTAGGGCTGAAGCATCATCGTTAGCCATCGCAAGTAAATGCGGCATCAGTTCTTGCGATTGTTGCCTTACCCGACTTCGATCGGAAGCATTGGCTGGCGATGTTCCCATGGCATCATCAATCGGCCAAGCATCTGTCAGCAGGCGAATGGACCAGCTTCTGAGTGATTCATGACTCGCCTTGGACAGTTCGCGTAATAGCTTCTGGTCAGCACCACCCAGCACATGCAGCGTCAATAACGCCTGAACTTTGGTTGTTCGACTGCTTTCTGATTTTTCAAGCAGTCGTTTCAATCCTGAGTAGCAGGACGTAACATCGCTTGTCATGGCACGCCTCGCCAGTTCCAGTCTTGCTTGACGGGTATACCAGTCATTGCGGCCAGCGTGGATGTTGACCAACTCGGCTAAGGACCAGTTGGTAAGGTCAGTCGGTTTGGTCGTGGCAGGCTTCTGAGCGTTGCGAACCTTGAAAATACGTCCACTTGTTCGGTGCACTCCGGTATGTTCGTGGCACTCGCCGGCATCACTCCAGTCCAACACAAAAACAGCGCCATCTGGGCCAGACCCCAACTCCATGCCACGGAACCATGGGTCTTTTGCCAGAAGCAGGTCTTGTCCATGTGATGCGACGTACCCTGAGCCGTTACGAAGAAGGATTTCCTGATTCACTCGTCTGCCGTGGAAGTTCAGAGTGAAAAGGCGATCACGATAGATCTGTGGCCAGTTGTCCGCTTGGTAAACCATCGTACCCGAGTGCGCATGGCCGCCACCGTAGGAGTTGGCAGTGCCATTACGTGATTGGGTCCAGCTTTGCCCAGTATCAAAGTGCCAGTGATCAGCATGGAAATCAATCAACTCGTAAGTCCGACGATTTGGATCCAGCACGAAGGGTCGCGTGAAATGTGCACCGGGAATCAAATGCCACAGGTGCCCGTTCACAGTATTTACGAAAAAGGCTTCGCCTAGAGAATTCCAGTCATGCCCCCATGGGTTGGTCGTTCCGGTTGTGAGTACTTCCACTCGCTTTGTTTTTGGATGGTAACGCCATATTCCACCCTCCAATGCAAGTCGCTCACGTTCAGCTGTTCCTGGCACTCCTATTTTCGCGGGGCAAGATCCACCGCATCTCCCATAAAGCCAACCGTCTGGTCCAAATTGCAAACCATTGGCAAAATTGTGGTAGTTCTGTTGTGCAACAGTGAAACCGTCGAGAACAATCTCGCCAGCACTATCCGGAACATCGTCGTGGTTGAGGTCAGGAATGAAAATCAAGTTGGGCGGGCACATCATCCACAGCCCATCCAAGCCGACTTCGATTCCAGTCAGCATCTGGACATCGTCAGTAAACACAGTGCGTGTCTTGAATCGATCCTCGGTTGTGTTGTCGAAAATGACAACTCGATCTCGCAAGTCGAGTTGAAAACGTTGCTGCCGCTCTGCATAAGTGTAGTTTTCGGCAATCCACAAACGGCCCTTGGCATCCCACGACATGGCGATGGGGTTCTGGACATCAGGCTCAGATGCAAAAGCTTTTGCAATCAGTCCCTTGGGCAGTTGCATGCTTGCCGCAGCGGCTTCTGCGGGCATCAGCGTTTCATCTGATAATGGTTCGCTGTTGAATAATTTTGGAAAGTCAGCCGCAGTACAGTTCACGGGTAGCAGGATCAGGATCCAGAGAAACGAACGCATCACCAAACTTTCTGTTAAGCGAGTAGTGGTTGTACAACCGTGCCATGTACATCAGTGAGTCGGAAATCCCGACCTTGGAACTTGTGGATTAACCGCTCATGGTCGATTCCCAGTAGGTGCAATACCGTCGCGTGCAGGTCATGAACACTGACCCCGTCTTCTGCAACGTTGACGCTGTAGTCGTCGGTGCTGCCGTGATTGACCCCGCCTTGAGTTCCACCTCCTGCCATCCACATGCTAAAGCAACTCGGATGATGATCCCTGCCGTAGGATTTCTCGGTCAGCTTTCCCTGTGAATAGATGGTTCGACCAAATTCACCGCCCCAGATGATAAGCGTGTCATCCAGCATGCCTCGTTGCTTGAGGTCACGCAGCAGTGCAGCGGTGGGTTGGTCTGTATCCTTGCACTGTTTTCCAATCTGGGTGGGTAGATTGTTGTGTTGGTCCCATCCTTGATGAAATAGTTGGATGAATCGAACGCCTCGCTCCGCGAGTCGTCTGGCAATCAAGCAGTTGTAGGCATAACGACCCGGTTTGGTCACCTCGGTTCCATACAGATCCATGACGTGTTTGGGTTCATTTGAAAAGTCCAACAGATCAGGGACAGACATTTGCATGCGATACGCCAATTCGTATTGTGCGATCCGTGTTTCAATTTCAGGATCTTGCACCTCGCTAAATTTGATCTGGTTCAGCTCCTTAAGTGAATCGAGCATCACGCGACGTTGATCACGTGAGATACCGGCCGGATCAGAAATGTCGAGAACCGGGTCACCTTGGTTTCGGAACTTCACACCTTGATGTTTTGATGGCAGGAACCCGCTGCCCCAGAGGCGGTCGTACAAAGGTTGTCCCGCCTTTCCACTGCCTCTGCTGCTTAGAGCTACAAATGCCGGCAGATTGTCGTTGTTGCTGCCCAAACCATAGCCAACCCACGAACCAATACTCGGACGCCCAGGAATCTGGGACCCTGTCTGCTGAAATGTGATTGCTGGATCATGGTTGATGGCATCTGTGTGCATAGAGCGAATGATGCATAAGTCGTCAGCCATGCTGCCAATGTGCGGCAACGCGTTACTGATCCACGAACCTGCTTTTCCGCAACGGTTGAAATTAAAGGTGCTGGGCGCGACAGGGAAACTCGCCTGCGCTGAACTCATGGTCGTTTTGCGCTCATCTGGATAGATGCTTCGTGGTACTTCCTCTCCAAACCGATTTTTAAGTTCCGGTTTGTAGTCGTAAAGGTCCATTTGCGCAGGACCACCTGACTGAAAAAGGTAAATCACCCGTTTTGCGCGAGGTGTGAAATGCGGAAGCGCGGGCAAGCCGCGGTGCACCGTGGGGTTTGTTTCCTGAGCATAGTTCTCACGGTTCAACAGCGATGTCAACGCAAGTGAGCCCAATAGCATCGAGCGACGTGAGTACAGGTTCTGGTTCATGTGTGAGGTTCCTATTCCTTGCTGATAGTCTCATCAAGGTTTAGCAATATGTTGGCAATCATGGTCATGGCTGCATGCTGCACTACGGGGATTGTCTGATCACGCTGCTTCTCACCGACGGCCAGTAAGAGTTTGGCTTCGGCGGGATTTTCCCTGAAGTGTGAGAGAAACGTTTTGTGGGTTTGACTCATGATCTTCAGCTCAGCAGGCGTAGCCTCGCGACCAACTGTTAGTTGGTATCCGGCTTGAATTGCCTGCGCTGAATTGCCGTTTCGTGATATCCACATGCGCTCCGCCAGGCAACGAGCAGCTTCAATGAACAGTTTGTTGTTCATCAAGGTGAGGGCCTGCAGTGGTGTGTTGGTGGTTTCTGTCCTTACCACGCACACTTCCCTTGCAGCAGCATTGAAATTCATCATGGTGGGGGGCGGTATTGTTCGACGCCAGTAAGTGTAAAGACTGCGACGATACAGGTTACTACCTTGCTCCTGCTTGTAGTTGTTGTTGGAAATCGATTTCCAGATCTTTGGTGGCATGTAGGGTTTGGTGGACGGACCACCTATCTTTTCGACCAGCAGGCCGCTCACGGCAAGTGCCTGATCCCGCAGGGTGAAGGCGGGCAGTCGGCTACGAGGGCCGCGGGCATGAAGTTGATTTTGAGGGTCGCGTTCACGTAGCTCAGGCCGAAAGTGTGATGATTGTTGATAGGTTTGACTCAGGAGGATCTGTTTCTGAATCGCCCGGATATTCCAATCATTGCGGATGAGTTCTAGCGCTAGCCAGTCAAGTAGCTGGGGGTGAGAAGGTGGCGAACCTTGAGATCCAAAGTTTTCGCTGGTTTCAACCAGGCCAGCGGAAAAAAACTGCTGCCAGATCCGATTGACGGCAACACGGGCGGTCAGCGGATGCGACGGGTCGAACAGCCATCTTGCCAACTCCAGGCGATTGGTGGGTGGGGTTTCAGTCGCGTGCGATAACGAATCTGGAACACCTGCCTGTACTGGTGACGATCGATCGGGCATGTTGTACTGCCCTCTCTGAAGAACAAAGGTTTCCCGTGGTTGATCGAGCTCATGCATGATCATTAAGGTGGAGGGTGATCCTGCCTGTGGACGTTTCAGCCCATTGCCCTGGTCCGCCCTTGCGTTGCGGAGTTTGACGGGATCTGGATGAATGAGACGGTCCTCCTCGGGATCCAGATTGGGCCAACTCTTGGGGACCTCAATGAACGGTGGACTGTTGCCATTGTTGGGACCAACTCCCCATTCAGCCACATTGTTGAAGTAGGCAAACAATTCGTAATACTCACGCTGTGAGATGGGATCATATTTGTGGTCATGACACCTTGCACACCCAATCGTTAAACCCAAGAAAATGGTCCCGAAGGTATCAATGCGGTCGACGACGTTCTCAGTTCTCCATTCCTCGGGAATCGAACCATCCTCGGAATTGATTCGGTGATTACGACCAAAGCCCGTTGCAATTTGTTGGCGTAGTGTTGCGTTGGGTAGCATGTCTCCAGCGATCTGTTCGATGGCGAATTGGTCGTATGGCTTGTTTTCGTTGAATGCATCAATGACCCAATCTCGCCAGACGTGTTGATAGCGATACCGGTCATTCTGATAACCATCCGTATCAGCATATCTCGATGCCTCCAGCCATCGGATTGCCATGTGTTCGCCGTAGCGGGGCGAGTGCATCAGACGCTCGATCAACGTTTCAAGGGACGCCTCACTTGTGTCACCAAGGAAGTCCTCCATTTCCTGTGGGCTTAACGGTACGCCTGTCAGGTCAAGTGAGATTCTGCGTGCCAATGTTTCGCGTTTCGCCGGTGCTGACGGCGTGAGGTTCTCGGCTCGCAACCTTGCCAGAATGAATTGATCGATTGGACCGTTTGACCATGTGTCGTTTGCGACTTGGGGAGGGGGCGTGCTACTCGGTGGAGTAAAGGACCAGTGACTTTCAAAAGATCCTCCCTCTTGGATCCATTTTTTCAGAATCTCTTTTTGCTCCG
>Ga0315322_10003486_pt1 | contig 12141 bp, 9 predicted proteins | sample M110021515metaG_FD_203461 | JGI IMG/M metagenome (GOLD analysis project Ga0315322, IMG submission 203461) | Ammonia-oxidizing marine archaeal communities from Monterey Bay, California, United States - M1 100m 21515 | ecosystem: Environmental > Aquatic > Marine > Intertidal zone | place: USA... | reverse complement strand
GCCACCCCGGTCGAAACCGCCACTTCCAGTTCAATCTTTGACTTCCCCAAAAGCCTCCAGCGGGAATCGACGATTGGCACATGACCGTAAACCTCACTCAAATCCCGGACAAGAGCCAATTCCGTACCCAGCGAGACATAATTCTTTTCCCCCGCCACATACGGGAACAAGAACTGAACATGGCCATCGAATGGAATGGTCAGGTATGCCTCTTTCTCCCGAAGATCGAACTGCATTTTCTTGCTTTCAAACTTTTTGAACAACTCCCCAAGCTCGAGTTCCTCCTTTCGGTCGGACTGAATGAAGGACAATATCTCCATAATTTTGGCTTGATGATCTTTTAACCCGGACAGGTATGTCTGCATTGATTTTCCATCCGTCTCCTTCGACCCTTTCATTCCCTTGAACAAATCCTTGTATTTTCCCGGATCCGCCAGCATCCGTTCAGCCAGTTCCCTTTCCCCCTCAATCGTGGAGAGCTGAGTTTTCAACTGATCGATCTGAGTTTTCCTCTGCAAATGCCATTGCGGGATTTCCTTCTCCTTGAGCAGGGATTCGCTCAACTCCATCAACTCCTTGTCCAACACAATCCTCTCGACATCAATTCCCCCCAAGCGATCTCCGGCCTTGAAGTTCCCCGACTTTGGGGGGACGTAAAGCTCGATCAATCCGGAGGAACCAGCCTTGATCGCATACTCACGTCGGGGCATGACCCGAATAGGCAATTTCCCGATCAGGATTCGTGAGTTTTCCCGGAAACGGGCTGGGTCAAAACGAACTGACTGGGCGGCCGAATCGTTCTGCCCAAAAAGAGAAAAAGGGAAAGCCCAACAGAATATGAACAGGCCAACACGGCAAGCTGCAGCTCGCGGGAACCGCAAGATGATTTCCGCCGGTGGGTTATTCTTCATTCTGTTTTGCTTCATCGATCCATTTATCCTCATCAAGGAGCCAAAAGCCACCCTCTATTCGAGCTTTTTTTAATCTGAGACTGGAAGCCCGCTCAATGAGAACAAACCGTTTTTCGAGATAAATTCGGATTTCATCCAATTCCGTGCTTCTTGGCTGGGCGTCCAAGGTTTCGATTCTCAGCAACGCCAAAGACAATTCGCGCTCGACCAACAGCAATTCATCTTGGCCAAGCAACGCCTTTTGAATTTGTTCACGAATTTGCTCACGCATGATCTTATCCTGCAATTCGATTTGTCTTCTGGCATTTTTAAGCCGACGGGTCATCCGGAACCTTGTGTCCAAGCTGATTATGCTATTGGCGTGAAAAATTAGATCATCTGCCGAAAAACCTCGTTCCCGGCCATTCCCAACCCTGTAAAGCGAGGGGCTGCTTACCCCCAGATTCAAATCAGGAAAAAAACGCAGCTTGGCGATAACTTCCGTTAGTCGGAGTGCCTCCAGGTCGGCGGCCTGCTTCTGCCTGAGCAAAACGCCCAAATTATCAGTCCGGTTTAAGTCGAGCGGTTCCTCCGCATAAGAAAACTTGGGCAAATCATCGGCCACCGGCTTCCATTTGTAATCAAAGTCTCCGAGAATCTTGGCAAGGGACTGGGAAAGACGGTTTTCAGTCAAACCGAGGTTAAAGGCCTGCTGTTCGACAAGAATCTCCTCTGGTGTACTGGCAAGCAGTTCGGCCGGCGTCTTCCTGCCCGGCGGATTCCATAGTTGGGTTCGGCTTATGTTTTCCTTCCTTGTCTCAAAATCGGAATACTCAAGAAAAAGCTCCCTTAGCCTTATGATAAGCTCCCTCTTCTTGAGTTGCAGATCCCATTCCGCCTTGAGCTCCCCCAGCAAGGCCGAATATCTCCTGGAATACAAGCTGATGACACCGGGGACGTTAAGGGTGGAAAAGATGCTGAAGCGCAAGTCTTCCGAGTCTATCGACCCCAGATCGGTGAGCGATCTGGACAAGCCACCAGACAAACGGAGGGACGGAATCAGATCCCAGTAAACCTGGCTTTTGCTCTCCTTGGCCCGGGTCAGTGAATCCCTTGACCGCTGAAGCTCGAGGTTATTCTTCAGCATCATGGCCTTGGCCTCACGCCAACCAACCGCCTTCTCCTTGGTGTTCTTCAAGTCGAGGTAGGCTTTTTCATAAAGCTTGGTCGAACGATCATATTGCCGGCCCAGGTTTTCACGGACGGTCTTACAGGAAGAAAACAGCAAAACGAAAAAGGACAAGCTGGTCATGAATTTTAAAAAGCTCATCCGGAAAAGTGAAAAACCTGCACGGTCATCGCGTACTGGGCTTGTCTTGCCCGGAAGCTCCCGTCTGGTCCGTAACCCTATCAGTGAGGGCGACTGCAACAGTGGTTTCGGAATCCTTCCTTGCAATATCTTATGAATATTTGGTTGGAATTGAATTTATCATCAGGGCACCGGTCCTCTACTCGGTCAGCAAGGAAGCATCGTTGTAAACCCGAAGGCTTCCGTAAGCCGTCGACTTGGTCATCGTGGTTCCCGTCGACAAAGTTTCCTCGTCGGTTGCCCTGTAAAAGTGAATCCCCAACCCCCCCGACTTGTTGAAGAAAGAATCGTAAAGAGGATCGGTATTGTAAAAATTCAAATCGAATACGGCACGCCTCTCGGAAGTGATGATCGTTGAGCCTGCGGTTTGGGATTGGCCGTACTCGTAGGTTCTGGATTCGTAAAGAGTCACCCGCCCGGAGCTATCGTCCACTCTTTCGTAGCCGTAGGTTCCCTGAACCGGCTTCCCCTGAGCATCGGAAGTGGAATATGAACTGGAGCTGTGGACGTTCAGGGTTGACAAGTTCCCGTCGGTATAAAGCAAAACGAGCTGCTTGCCCACGACATAATCGTTCCATTCCGAAGAAGTGGGCGAACGATTCGAGTCCCCACCGGCAAAAGCCGGAAGGCTCGATGCAGAAACATCTGCCCCGGGAAGCATGGGGGGGTTGGAAGTAAACTGGGCGGTCATCTCGGGCAAGGGAAGGATTTCGCCCAAGGAAGGTCGAATGGTGAACTGATCGATGAAGCCGTCCTTGTCAAGATCGCTCCATCCGGTCATGACCAAGATCAAGTCATCGGTAAAAGAGGAATCCGTGGATGAAACCGTTATCGTAATCGTACCGGCACTCGAAACCGCAGTGTAGGTAGCTTGAATCAAACCACCCGAAGGTTGAGGGAGGGTGTTTTCGGTTGCCAAGGTATTGTCGTAAGTGCAATCAGTGGCGCTTGTGAATCGAATAGTTGGATTGAAGGCGATTTCGGAACCGACGAGGTCCAGGATGGAAGGCGCTTCCGCGGAGGTGGCGTCGGAACTTGCCGAATCTCCCCCGCCGTTGCAACCGGCAAGAATCAGGCAAGTAAAAACGAAGGCGTAAAATGTGGGGGGTAATTTCAAAATCATGGAAAGAGTCATCTAGGAAGCAAAAAGGTTTCGATCAAGTCAAACGAGTTTTATCGAATTTGACGGGTAAATCGAAAAACTTTCGATATTCTGGACCAATCCATGCCCTGCGATCTTGTCTTTGGATCTTCGTCGGTCTTTTTCTTTACGTTAGTTGTTCTCCACCTGACCTAAAAGACCCCGAAACCTTCGAGCACGCGATTCGGAAAGCCGCACCAATTGAGAAACTTACCCGCAAGCGAATGTACGGGATGATTATGCTATACGTCGACGAGAAGGAAAAACCGTACACGGGTTGGGTCAAAAAAGAGTGGGGAAGCGGGCAGATCAAGGAACTGGGATACCTTGAGGACGGGCAAAAGCAGGGAGTCTGGATGAAATGGCATGCCAATGAGGTGAAGGAATCTGAAATTCATTGGGCAAATGATCTGATGGTAGGTTCATTTGAGGTCTGGTATCCAAATGGGAACATTGGGGTGCAGGGACAGACCAAGGACGGAGAAGTCGACGGGAAATGGACGCAATTTTATCCCAGTGGCAAGCTTGAGAGAATTTCCAATAATCGGATCGGGAAACTTGTTTCGCTCAAAGTTTGGCTCCCGGATGGTCAACCCTGCCCCCATTCTCAAGTGGAAAACGGAAACGGGACTTACAACCTGTACGAGGAAAACGGAACCCTGAACAAACGGCGAGTCTTCCGGGACGGGGTCGAGATAGAAAACGGAGACAAACCCTAGTTCCCCAAGTCTTCCAACCCGAATTGATCAGGCAGACCAAAGGAATGAGGCAAAGTTATCCCTTTCTGCCCGTATCCTTTTTTCTCCCGCATTCGCCCGGACGACTCAAGAATGCGCCTTAGGTTTTGAGAACGGACTTTCCTCGCAGTATCAACGCCAAGACTGTTCAACAAGGCGTCGAATTTTTTTAATTCAAAGGGGATGGAAGATGATTTGCCAACGGCGTCCGAACCAATGACAAAGTTTTCAGGGTATTTCTCGATCAGTTCCTTCCAAGCATCAATGTCCTTGTAAACGTAATCCGCCAAAACGACCCATGACAAGTCAAGGTGCAGGTTCTCGGGGAATCTCTGCAACAAACCTTCCAATACCTCGGTGTAATTCTCCACCACTATCCTTCTGCTTATCCCTGCATGGCACCAAATCACCTGAGGACGGTTTCGTGGGTTTCCCTCCTTTTCGATCGTTTGCTCAAGCAAACTCACGAATTCCCTGAGGTAATGTGGTTTCTTAACCTCTTGAGGTCCACGCGACACAGGAGCAACGTTATGATGAATGCTCACAGGAAGGCTTACCAAGCCTGCGAACTTGAACAACCTGACCAAAGATGGATGGTCTCCCCTTGGTCTCTCTCCCGTCGTCAGGTTAGTCAAATCGTCGTGGCGGGACATGAGCTCCCCCAATCCTTCCCAAATCCCCGGATATTCACGAATCCGTTTCACGACCAAGTCCACGGCACCCAGATCCGTGGTATCCAATCCGCAGACAAAGGGATGCAGGCGATCCAGTTTTTTTAATTTTCCGGGACTCTGTCCGAAAGCAACCTTGTAATCCATGAAGGCGGAGGCGATCTGCAAATCGGTATCTCGGGCTCCCTTTACGCGGGAGCTTGTATCCAAGTAGTATTTGGGACGCAGGAAGAAATCATCCTCCGCCCATTTTTTCACAAAAGGCATTCCGCAGACCACGACATCAACCACGTCGTTTCGCTCGGCAACTTCAAGCAATGCCGTTAACCGTCTATACCTCTGACCGTAAGGCAACTGAAAGAACCGGCCATTTTCCATCAAGCCCCTGGCGTTGCCGGGGAAGACGGAATCCTTGTTGTCGAATTCACCGTTTTGCAGAAAGTCCAGCAAGTGGAAGTGGCAATCTCCGACAGGTTCCCCGGCGATAGCACCAAGGCTTAAGGAAACGAGCGTGATCTGGAACATGAGTCTTTTCATCGCTTCGATATATACGACAATCGCCATGCCGATCCATTATAATTTACTATTTTTTTTGCAACGAGGCACCACGGACTGGCAAATCGACCAGATTACTCTCCCTAAGCGTAATCCGAACAAAGGATTCGGACGCTCCACCGACCGACCGAAAAGGAAAGGGTCTGGGCAAGACCATTGCAAGGGTTTGGGTTGGAGGAAAACTCATTCCCGTTGGCCGAGCCTCCACCACCATAATCGGAGGAATCCGTGTCCAGGAGAACCCGCCAGTTCCCGGGATGAGGACAACCCCAATCCCGATGAACGAGCTGATTCGAAAAGTTGCAGGCGACCAGAAGGGTGTCACGAGTATCTTCACCTAACCTGAGAAACGAAAGGGTTTGCCTTTCCTTGTCGCCACAGTCAACCCATCTGAACTTGTCTGATCGATGGTCGGCTTTTGCCCAACCCGCATGGCCGAGGTAATTTTGATTCAAATCCCTGACTAGGTTAACGAGCCCTGCATGCAGAGGAGAGTCGAGCAATCCCCAATCAAGAGCAGAGTCAAAATCCCACTCCTTCCATTGTCCGAACTCGCACCCCATGAAGAGTGTTTTCTTGCCTGGCCAGGTCCATTGCAAAGCAAGCAGTGCACGCAGGTTGGCCAAGCGCTCGGAATGTGCGGGAAGATTCATCTTGTTGGCAAGGGAACCCTTGCCGTGAACAACCTCGTCATGAGAAAACGCCTGCACGAAGTTTTCCGAGAACTGATAGGTTGCCCCGAAAGTCAATTTGTCATGTTGGCTTGGCCGTTCTCTTGGAGGTGTCCTGAAATAGCCCAGGACATCGTGCATCCATCCCATGTTCCACTTGAAGTCAAAACCCAATCCCCCGGCCTTTGGCGGTTGGGTAATTTTGGGGAAAGCGGTTGATTCCTCCGCAATGCTGATCGCTCCGGGGTACTCTTCGTGAATGGCGTGGTTGAACTGGCGGATAAAGTCGATGGCCTCAAGGTTATGATTGCCACCATCCCGGTTGGGGATCCATTCCCCGTCTTTGCGGCCGTAATCAAGGTAGAGCATGGAGGCAACTGCATCGACCCTGAATCCGGAAACCCCAAAACGGTCGAGCCAGCAAATGGCACTGCCGATCAGAAAGCTGCGCGTCTCGGGTCGCCCGTAATTGAAAATCAAGGTGCCCCATTCCGCATGCCGTCCCAGCCTGGGATCCTCATGTTCGAACAAACAGGTGCCGTCGAAACTCGCCAAGGCAAATTCATCGGCCGGAAAATGGGCCGGGACCCAATCGACGATGACTCCGACTCCCGAATCCTTGCAGGCATCGACCAAGACCTTGAAATCCTCCGGGGAACCATATCGGTGAGTCGGTGCGTAAAATCCGGTAACCTGATATCCCCAGGATGCTCCGTAGGGATATTCGCTTGGTGGCAGAAATTCGACGTGGGAAAAACCCAAGTCCGCTAGGTATCGGGGTAAGCAATCAGCCAATTCCAAATAACTAAGGGGCCGGTTTTCACCTTCGTGAAATTTCCATGACCCCAAATGCATTTCGTAAATAGAAAGGGGAGATTCCTGAGGATTGCCTGGGGAAAGGGGTGACAAGGAGCAATCCCCACTCTCTCGCGCCCCCAGAGGATGAACAATGGAAGCATTCCCAGGAGGGGACTCGCACTTGAAGGCGAACGGATCGCTCTTTTCCCTCAGAACGCCGTCGGCTCCCAAAACCCTGTACTTGTATTTTTGGCCGACCCGGGCTTGGGGAACGAAAAGTTCCCGGCATCCCGAAGAACCGAGAGCCCGCATCGGAAGGGAGTTAGGATTCCATGAATTGAAATCCCCGACCAGATGCACACTCCTTGCAGATGGAGCCCATACGACGAAGGAAACACCCTCGACCTCCTCAATGGCTCGAGGATGCGAGCCGAGTTTAAGAAAAGGCCTGCGGTCCGATCCTTCGTTGAAGCCCCTCAGTTCGTCATTTTCGACCACAGGAGAAAAACGGTAGGGATCTTCCCATTCCCATTGCTCTTCCCCACTGCGGGAATGCAGACGATAGGGAAAAAGCCCGGTTTCCAGAGGCAGATGGAGCTCGAAAAAACCATTGGCGTCAAGACGCTCAAACGGATGGGTATCGTGAGTCCTCAAATCGATAAGCTCGACCCGGTCCGCGGCCGGAGACAGGCAGCGAGCAACCATTCCCTTGCCTGAACCAAGAGGGTGCAAGCCAAGGACGGAATGGGGATCCCCCGTTTCTCCGGACAGGCATGCGTCTATTTCCCTTGTGCTTATGATCATGAAAAACCTTCGAATCATAACGCCACTCGGAAACAAGTGGAAGATCAAACAAAAAGAACGGTTTTTTCATTTCTTCCTTGTTAAAGACGGGCATCCTCTCATCTTAGGCACATCGTGAAACTCGTAACCTGCCTGTTCCTTTTCCTCGCTGCGTATCTCCGGCTTATCGCCGAAACGCCCAACCCGAGCCCAAACAACGACAATGCCAAGACGATTCTGGAAGCTGAAAAGGAAGTTTATTTCGACGAAAAGATTCAAAGATTGATCGCCACACCCAAAGCCCGCCTGTCCAGTGGCAACCTCCTTCTTACCGCTGACCGAATCGAATACGATCGCAACAGGACGATGGCATTTGCATGGGGACAGGTAACTTTGACCGACGGGACACTCCGGCTTTTAGCCCAGAATTTGGAGATCGACCTGGGCTCCGGCGACTTCAAGGCTCTTGAGGTGAGAGCCGGCTTTTACCCGTGGGTCACGGAGGGTAGGGAAATCACAAGGGAGAATGATTTGATCACGAGCAAAGATTCCTCTTTCTATCTTCGGGACAGACACCCACTCGAGCCCAATTTGGGGGTTCGGCAATTGACTTTCGATCAGAACGAAAGCTCCTTCAAGGGAAAAGATGTGACCTTGCGGGTCGGGAGCAAGAAGATAGGAAAACTTCCCTCGCTATCGGGGAAGCTCGGCGAAAACCCCTTTGGCTATGGACTCCATGCGGGCAAAAGAGACCGGTTGGGGTGGTACATTGGAACGGAGGGAGAGTGGCGACTTTCCGAATCGATACGAACCCAAGGCGAACTGACGGCATATGAGAAAAGAGGTGTTTTCATCTCCCCCCGCATTGATTGGGAAACGCACGAAGATGACGGATTCCAAAGAGGCTCCATCGAAAACGGATGGATACGAGATCAAGGAGACGAGCGGGGGGAGGATCTTCGTGGAGTTGCGATTGGAGAAAGAAGAAACTATCTTCACGCATACTCCGTCAACCGGTTCCGCGAGAGGTGGCGTTTCGCCGCTCAAATGGAATGGGATGAGGACTCCGAAGTTTTCCGTGACTTCCGCAGAGATCGATTTCAGGACAAACAATGGAACGATCATTTTGGCGAACTTGCCTATGAATCCGACAATTGGACTCTCTCAACCCTGACCAGATGGCAGGCCAACAAACACGAAGCAATGGTAGAGCAACACCCGAGCGTCAGGTTCGACCTCGCTCCCACGCCTTGGCCTCACCCCAAAACTTACAACAGCCTCTCCTTCGAATTCGGCGGATTTCGGGCAAAGGATGAAACGGGGAGTCTGGTGAGCAGATCCAAAAAGCTAGATTTGGGCTATCAGCTTCAGCGCCCAATCAACTTGGGAAATGGGTTCACCTATACCCCTTTCCTCAGCTATCGGTTGCAGGACTACTCACTGGATGGCCCTGACGCCATGCGAAGCTGGGGCGAATGGGGAAACGATCTCCATTACGCAATGCATGGAGATTACGATATCCAAAACGAGATATGGAAAATCAATGGGTTGCGGCATATCCTTGATTTTTCAATCAGCCACCGCAAAATCAACCAGTTGGACTCCGAGCGGGCGGCACTCATCCCCTTGATAGACAATTCATTGATAGACTTAAATATGGGGCCGACCGACTTGTTGGACAAACTGGAGTCCGATGATCTTGAACCTTACGAGGTCGTACGCATCGGATGGGGAAACCATCTCCTTGCCCGGACCGGTGAATCTACACGCGAGTTGCTTTCCGTCCATTTGTTTCAGGATCTCTGGCTTGATACCGAGAGCGGGAACGATCTACAAAGAAACTTTCATGCCGGCGTTGCAGTTCATCCGGCTCCTTGGCTAAGCCTTTGGGGGCAAGCCAATATCGACCTCGATCGCGGAGAGACGATACGCAACAGCATGAGCGCCACCATTAGAGATGGAAGGATCAACGAATTCGAATTAGCCTACTTCAACTACCGCTCATTCAGCGACCAATGGCAATTCCAGGCATCTCACAGAATAAGCGAAAGAAAGGCTCTTCACGGAGCCTTGCGGTTACAGGGCGACCGACCCAAAATCCCATATTGGCAAATCACCCTCGAGTACAAGCCTTCAAGATCATGGGCTTGGTTCTTCGCAATTGCCGAAAGGACCGGCACGGCAAAGGAAAATGAAACCGAAGCAACCGCAAGCGTACGACTTTTTACCTTCTGATACTGGAAAAAAATATCACGTCATAATGTTGACTATACTCATGTTACGTAAGTAAGTTATACGATATGAAGGAAAGAAATCAGCATCCGCAACTTCCCATCAAAGACCCAAAGGTCATGGCCCATCTCTTTGGTTTGGGCTTGGATTCCACCGACGGGCACAAACGGATCACCCAAGCTGAGAAATTCTCCATATTCGGTGGATCCGAAAACACGCATGACAAAATGACGGAAACCCTTTGCAAAACCTTTGAGGACCTTACGATCAAAGGAAAGGCATTGGAGGAAACTTCACAAGATGAACTTTCCGATCTCATCAGCAAAAATACTCCTGAAGATTAATTGGCCCAAGACTAGCCACTCCGTTAGAAACGATCCTTTGACCACCTATTCTTATGACTGAACCAGGACCACCTCAACCACCCAAGCCCACTCTCAAACTTACCCCGAAGGAGAACGAACCACCCAAACCCGGTGATGGAGCCGGCCCCAAGTTCCGCGTTACCCGTTCGCCCTTCGCCCCCAAGGTAAAACCAGCCGATGGAACGGCTCCTGCAGCTGGCATGACTCCCGGCCCTGCTCCCGTTCCCGGTGCTGGCCCTGCTCCCGTTCCCGCCCCCGGTGCTAGTCCTGCCCCTGCTCCCGTTCCCGGTGCTGGCCCTGCCCCCCTTCCGGCCCCCGGTGCTGGTCCCATCGCTCCTCTTCCGGCCCCCGGTGCTGGTCCCATTGCTCCTCTTCCGGCACCAGGTCCAGCGGCCCCCCTTCCGACACCAGGTCCAGCCCCTTCCCTGCAAACACCCGTCTCCCCTTCACTTCCCGGTCCATCACCATCTCCTAGCCCAAGTTTGCCCGGTGGTGCTAAGCCATCATTGGAAGCTCCAAAGGGTGGTTCAACTCTTCCCCCTCCCGGAGCGGGGCCCGCCCCCATGGGTGCTCCCGGCGGAAGCCCGAACCTACCACCGCCCGGTGGAATGCCCGCATCTGCAGCCCCTCCACCCGGTGGCCCAGGGTTAGCTCCCGGCACGCCACAAGCCGCACCGGTTGCCAAGCAAAGCTCAGTCGCTCTGATCATTTTCCTAATTATGGATATCTTGTCTTTTGCCCTTGCGGTCCTATTGGTTCTCGGACTCTTCGGGATTGGCGTAGAAGCCTTTGATGTCTCTAAATAAAACACAAAAAATCACACTGCATTATAATGAGCGAACTCATTAACTTGAACAAAGAAAGCTTTTCTAAAGTAATCTCCTCGGAGAACAAGACGGTCTTGGTTGACTTTTGGGCACCTTGGTGCGGGCCTTGCAAGGCACTCACCCCCATTCTCGAAGACATCGCCAATGAGAAGAGTGAACAAGTCTCGGTTTACAAGGTCAATGTCGATGAGAACACGGATTTGGCCCAAGAGCACGGCGTACAATCGATCCCCACTCTTTTGCTTTATAAAAACGGATCTCTTTCCGAAACGATCGTCGGACTAAAATCAAAAGACGAACTGATTCAACTCATTGAGTCGTAATTTTGATTGGACAGACCGAATGGGCCAAGGGAGCTTGAATTGACATCGCTTCTAGCTTCCGCCAAACGCATAAACGAACAAAACGCCATATGCGAGTATGGCAAGAGAAGTCAGGCTTAAGCTAGAGCCGTACTCCTCCCGGGTAGAAGCTTTCGCGAGCTTTACAAAACAAAAAAGTCCGAGAGGAAACACCCAAACCAACGGGTTCATCGTACGATCGAGCCAAGGACAAACCAAGGTCGCCCCCACGATGCCGACGGCATAGAGAAGCAGGCCAAACTTCCTGCCGAAGAGGACCACCAAGGTTCGTTTCCCGACCAATTTGTCCTCCCCGTAATCCCTCGTATTGTTGACTACGAGAAGATTGTTAATGACAAGACCGATACCCAGTGCCGCCACCCAATTGGGTTCCCATTCCCCTCTGGCTCCAACGACAAGGACGTAATGGGTGCCGCAAACCGCCACGAACCCAAAAAACAATACGACGAAAAGATCGCCCAAGCCAATGTAGGCCAAGGGGAACGGTCCCCCAGTGTACCCAAGGGCAAAAATTACGCTCAATGCACCGACCCACAGGAGTTGACGGCTTGCACCCGAGGCTTCCATGAGGACGACACCTATGGCAAATGCCAAAGCCAGAATCACAAAAGAAGCCCGGATCATGGTTTTTCCCGATATCGAACCCGAGGAGACGGCCCTTGACGGACCAAGGGCTCTATTGCGATCAGCACCCCGCAAATCATCAAAATAGTCATTGGAAAAATTGGTTCCGATTTGGA
>Ga0315322_10003482_pt1 | contig 12146 bp, 23 predicted proteins | sample M110021515metaG_FD_203461 | JGI IMG/M metagenome (GOLD analysis project Ga0315322, IMG submission 203461) | Ammonia-oxidizing marine archaeal communities from Monterey Bay, California, United States - M1 100m 21515 | ecosystem: Environmental > Aquatic > Marine > Intertidal zone | place: USA... | reverse complement strand
CCCGCTTGTTGTCCCGCTATGTCCCGCTTCATGCCAAATCCTCGTTAACCATTGATATTATGCCATTTTCCTGCCGGACAAGCCCATCCTCGATTGTCCCGTTCATGTCCCGGTTAAACTTTCGCTTGGTGGAATCGCGGTTCCCCGTATCAAAGCGGGACAAGTACGTTTTTCGCAGAATGTCCCGCTCTATTTCGCCATTTATGGCCAATTCTTCTATCAAATTGATAATCTTTCGCGTCCCTGCGCTCATCCCTGCAGCGCCTTGGCCCGGCATATCCGCCGTAAATTCCAGCACGATTGAGCTGACGTGTTCCATGTCGGACGTCATCATTTCGATCGGCAACTTGACGAACGCCTTTGGCTCCGGCATTGCGTCCTCTTTTTGCTTGGTGAAAGTCAGCGTCACCAGGTTGTCGCTTACCGCATCGATGCGGAACTCGTGGTCCAGCGCCGCGTTAATCTGCGACGCCCCACGCGCCCGCTCCTTGCTTTGGTGACCACTGTGGTGCACGAGCATGACCGTGCAGCCGTATTCCTCTTTGATGCTGTCGCACGCCACGATAAACTCGTTGACGTCTTTCCCGTCGTTCTCTGACGCACCGCCGAGCGACCTTGCCAGCGTGTCAATCACGAGCAGCCTTGGCTTGCCCGCCACCTCAACGAGCGTCGCTATTTCGGCGCGCAGCACGTCCACCGCATCCGGGTCAGACATAATCACGGCTCGGTTCGACAGATAAAACTGCGCCTGACCTTTGCCGACGCTGTGGTGCTTTTGCCAAGCCGCCGCGCGTCTGCTCATCCCGGACAGCCCCTCTCCAGCTATGTAGAACACGCTGCCTTGCTGCACCTCGTGCCCGTGGTACGGCGTGCCTGACGCGATACACAGCGCCATATCCAACACGGCAAAACTCTTGCCGGACCCTGCAGATCCGAAGCACATGGCCAGAGTGGACACCTCAATTAGCCCGTCGATGAGCCATTCCGGCTGCCGTATGACCAGATCGTCCAAGTGCGTGAACAGCCGCTTGACTTGGATTAACCTATGCTCGGCTAATCCCGCTTTTACCGCGCTCATTCCCGCTGATGCGTGCACGTCGTTCCAATCCGCACCGGGCAACGCTGGCACGGCGTATGGCTTGCCGGTGGCTCTAGCTGCGGCCAAACCTTTTTCGTCGTTGTCGGCTGCGATGCGCAGGCGCGCCTCTGGCCATTCCGCCTCAATGGCGTTGCACACTGCCGGCATATTGCCCGCGTCCAGTGCGAATATAACTGGGCGGGCCGTTGCCATATGCACCGAGCAGGCCGTGGCCCACCCTTCCGCAACCCATATGGCCCCGCCGCGCGTTAGACCTTTGCCAACAACGCCGAACACGCCGCCGTCCTTGGATAAGCCAGGGTTAAACCGTTTGGTCCCGTCTGGCGTGATGCGCTGCCATCCAACCCGGTCACGCGCCGTGTTAAACAGCGGTATGACCACGTCTAGCCCGTCGAGGCGCGCGCCCAGCAGCTCAACGCCTTTGCGCTGGTGGTACGGCTCAAACGGATCTGGCGCGGGATCTGGCGGGGCAGGCGGGGCCACAGCCAGCGCGGCCCCGTTTAGCTCTGATGCAAACGGGTTGATTTTCACCACGTTTGATTTGATTGGCCCCAAGTCGGGCCAAACCCCGTCCGCCGCCAGCGCTTTGATGATTGCCTTGAAATCCTCGCACTGCCGGCAATGCACTTTGACCAGCCCGTCGCGCTCTGAGATCCAGAAGCGCGTTGAGGGCGTGTCGTTATACCCGCAGTGTGGGCAGGGCCCGTGCCATTCGCCTTTCGGCCCTTCGCGCAGGTCGTAGCGCTCGATTATCATGTGGGACCATTCAGCCCAGTATGGCTGCGCGAAATCAGCCATTGGCAAGCCCAACTTGATTTTTAGGCACTATCATTTATCGGCCTCTAGGGCGTCTGCAACGCGATGCAATGCGTTGGCGATTTCAACTAGGGCCGAATTGTTCTTATCGTTGAGTATCCAATGCAGATGATCCATATCAACGCGGCTTTTTTTAACCGCGCTTGTAATATCATCGGACATTTCGTCCATTGCCGTGGCAATAGTGCCAGCGGCTTGGTGCAAATGCATTTCATGCCGTGACTGAATTTGCGACCAGCTCTTTGGGTATGGTGCAAATTCTCTCTCCGCTTCTTTATCTGTCATGCTAGTGCCCTTTTATTATTCTGCCAAAATGGGACGCCCCAACCGGGGCGCTCTGTTGTCCGTTTAAAACGGAATTTCATCGTCCAAATCGCGCTGCAGGGGCGGCGCTTCTTCCGCTTGCGGGATTGGCGCGGCTCCTGCGGGCGTGGTTTGATTTGGCAGTCCAAACGGGTTTGACGTCACGGCGTCGCTGGCAAACGGGTTGCCCCCACCACCGCCGGTGCTGGCCTCTGCTAGATTGACCACCATGATGTCGAGGGGGCGCAGTGTAACGCCGGATCTGCCGCCCATGCTCCACGCTTTGAGCAATATTGCCGCGTGTATTGTTGAGCCTGACGTAAGTTGAAAATCAGGCGCAGCGGCACCGCCGTCCTGCATCCATTGGCGCGGCTTTGAGCCTGGATCGCCGTACGTCTTTTTGCGCAGTTTGGCGAGGTAATGGCCCGTGTCATCCTTTTTAAAAACGTCGGTCAGCGCTTGTGGCGACCAGTCGGCCCAGCCGGATTGTTTTTCCGCTTCAAACGTTTTGCGCATATCGCCGGCCAAATCCTTGGCTTGCTCTTCTGTGAGCACAAGCGTGACCTCATAACTGCCGTCTGGGTCAGTCGCCTCGGTTTGCACGCTGCGGCTCTCGGCGGCGCTGAATTTGTATGCCTTGTCTAAACGCGGCCACTGGCACAGCACGGATTTCAGTTTCTTTTCCATAGTCTTTCCTTATGTCTGGTGGGTGTAAATCGAGCGCAGCAAAAGTCAGTCTTGCTGCTCTAACCAAGCCGGCAGGTGCATCACGTTGAACGGTCCCCAACGGGTGGTAAATTCTTGTTTGTCTTTTGCCTCGGCTATTTCCATCAGCGCCGCCTCAACGATACGGTCGGCCCTAGCGTTGGCCTCATTGCCAAACGTGTGCAGGTGCGCGCAATACGGGTTGCTCTTTTCAACCGCGAGAAAAGCAAAATATCGCACGTCCCAACCAGCCAGACGGGCGGCAAGGCGGTACACTGCGCTCTGCAAATCATAACCGAGGTTAAACGCCGCCCTGGTGAAGCCCGTGGGCGATGCGTCTTGGCACGTTTTCACGTCACCCATCACGCCGCTGTGCGCGACCCATATGTCTGGTCTAGCCTTTATGACGAGGCCGCTTGGCTCATGCTTGACGAACAGCGACGCCTCGCACAGCCGGGTTTTATCTTGCAGAATTTTACCGCATTGGGCGTTATCCATGAGCGACTGTGTCATGGCCTCGCATTCGTCGTAGTCACCGGCGGTCAACAGCGTTTTGCCAGCGGCCTGCGCAGTGGTATACGCGTCTTTCCACTCTTTGCCGCGCCTTGTTTCAGCGCCACGTATGACGTCGCCGCGCTCCGGTTCCAGCGCCATTGAATGCACAGCCGTGCCAATGTCGGCCACGCTTTGCGTTAGGCTAAACCCGCCACGCTCGGCGTGCAGGGGTGACTTGTTGATCCATTGCTTAATGTAGCTCGATGACACGCAATGCGCGCCGTCCAGCTCTTTGAGCGCATGGTATTGCTCGTTTGGTATGTCGGTGTGTATTCCCAGATCCACTATATATCCCCCTTGGTTAATTGTCGTTCCAGCATCAACAAAAGCGCTAGTGTGCCCTCGCAGCGTTGTTTGGCGGTCAACCTGACCGGCGGGCGGCCAAGGTCGTATATGAGCGTCTCCAGGTCGTGCCGGATTAAGTGTAGCGTGCGATTGACCTCTTCATTCATCGTCGCTCTCCTCTATCTTGCCGGTGCCACTGCAATCGGGGCACGCTTGCAGCTCGCTGCGCGTTTCAACGTGACCGCTGTCTATGTTGAACGATTGGCGGTGGTAGATTTCGCGCTCAACCCAAGCTTCGCCAGTGCCGCTGCATTCGGGGCAGGGGGTCATAGCAAAACCTCCTGCGTTGGCTTTGGCACAGGCTCAACGAATAGGTCAGGCTGTCGTGTGGCCTCGTCAACGCGCTTGCAGGCTATGTCAAAATAGTCGGGGTCTAGCTCTATCCCGGTGCCTTGGCGGCCTAGCTTTTGGCAGGCAACTAGGGTTGTGCCGCTACCCATGAATGGGTCTAGGATTGTTTGGGCTGTGTCGGGCAAATGGCCTATGCACCAAGTCATAAGTTCAACTGGCTTTTGAGTCGGGTGCTGTTTTTTTTCAGCACTACTTGGACTAAAATCAAAAACGCGCGAGGCTTCCTTGAATTGGGAACACCATGCAATTTCGCAATCATTAAAGTGCATGTTTCTAATGCCTTTATTCCAAACAAACATTTGCTTTGTGCGGCCAAGAAAATCCAAAAGATAATTCCCACCCCAAATTATCTGTTTAGCTGATTTACTAATTATTAAGTCTATGTGGCTTTGCGATATTGAACTGTCCCAAATTTGTGTTTTATCAGAATCAAACGGCCCTTTTTTATTACTGCCTCGGTTATTCCAATCCCCAAGATTATAAGGCGGGTCAGTCACCACGGCGTCGAATGTGTCCAGCAACGGCATAACCTCAAGACAATCGCCCAATATAAGCCGCTGACCGCCTATGCGCTCCTCTTTTACGATAGCCATGCAAAGAACCTCCGCAGCACGTATGAACGGGCAAAACTCAGCACAAAGAATGTCAGCGTAATTTCAGCGGCGGCGGCTGGGCTGGGCGCGAAACCCCACAACGGGAATAGCCAATAGGTTGCCGCCCAGCTTACCATCAGGCCCACCACGGCATTGCACATGGCCTCTGTGAAAATCATACCCGCCCCGCCATTATCTCGCGGGTCAAATAGCAGAACCCCGGCAGTGACAGGTCGCACAGGAAAGGCTGGTCGGACTTGCCGCCAAATGCCTCTGCCACGGCGTTCCAAGCAGTTGCCCGCTGTGTTGGGGCAGAGCCAAACGCCTCGGCCACGGCTTTAAAGCTGACCACCGCGCGGGCCTCGTATCGGTCATATTTATAAATGACGCACGGGTGCAGACCCACGAGTTGGGAGGCCTCGTCTGCCTGCTCCCATGCGCCGGTCGGGATGCCTCGCCCCGACGCTCTGCGTTTGATTTCAATCAGGAAGGGAAAACCAAAATCATCGCAGATTAAATCGCCCTGATGGGCGGTCCGCACCTGTTCAAGGTTGCGGACAAATTTCATGCCCAGCTCGCCGTGCAGAATTTCCGCAATCTGACGCTCGGTTTCAGCGCCGCGCTGGCGGTTGCGCCGGCCAATTTGACTTGCTGATTTAGCCATTCCGCCGCGCCTCAAAATACGCTGTTAAAATGCGGTCAATTAGTTTTGCCACGCTCATATCGCGGGCGGCAGCCTCGCCACCAAGGCGGCGCTTGAGGTCCGGCGCAATGCGGACAAACAGGCCAACCCGTTGCTTCATCGTTGTTTTCATTGTTATCTCTGGCCGTTGTAAATTCATATTGACTGGTCGCTGTAAATTCAGATAGCTTAAAGATAGCGGGGAAAAAAGCGAACACCCCCGCGCAATGCAAAAAGGGAATTAAAATGAAAATCGAAACTAAAGACCAAATTGTCATCACCGGGATGGCAAAGAACGGCGGCGCATTCGGCCTGGTGCTGCCGGATTTAGAGGAAAGCGTGTATATCGGTCAGCGCATTTTAGAACAGTCTGGCGCTAAATTGCTGGACAAGTGTGACGCTGTGCTGACCAACAATCGCCACCCGCACAACCATACTATCCCATATGTGGCAGCTTACGTGCGAGTGATTGAGGCCGAACCAGAGGTGGCACCAGCGCCAGAGCCAACGCCAGAGCCAACGCCAGAGGTCGATCCATACGAGGTTGCACTGGGCCACATACGAGAGGCTGAGTCATATGTTTTGACACATGAAATGTCAGAGCTGTTGGAAATTCCATCACGAAAAATGGGTGCGATGCTGGAAAAAATGTTTATGCAGAACAAAATTGTTCGCGCGCAAGTGCAAGCATCGGCGGGGCAGGGCAAAGCGTCATTCAGCATGTGGGCGGATAGCCCTGAGAAATTCAGATAGGGGGATCATATGAAACTCGGAGCATTTTTATCTGGCTCAGATATTAACGAAAAATACGTCAAAGACAGCCACCTTAATCAACGTCGGCAGATTAACGCGCTTAATCCTGACCACGTTAAATGGTTTACGGAGAAACGCGATTTTAGGCGTCCGTTTAATGAACGAAACGCGCTGCAGCATTGTTTGCAATATTGCCAAGCCAGCGCATCAACATTTGCGTTGGCATCGCTAAACGGCTTTGCCGAAAAACGGTGGCACGGTTTGCGATATTTAGAGTTGCAATGTATTAGCCGGTCAATCAATGTGGTGGTCGCAGACAACCCCGTTGTATCCAGCGGATCTATCCAGATTCTTGCAGCTCAGGCAGAATTTGACCGCAACGAGCTGGTCCGTAAATCTAAAGCGGCAATTGACGATATTCAGCAAATCATCGCCAAAGAGGGCAGCCACGTTTCAAAATCTGGCCGCAGGATAACGCGGCTTGGTTACCACGGCGCGATGGAAGACCTCTCAGCCAAGGCGCAAATCGCGCGAACAAATTACGCAGACCAGCACGCGGCAGACGTATGGCCGCTGGTGGAAAACTTTCTGGCGCGCGGGTTGGGCCTGACTGGTGCCGCGCGGGAATTAAACAGGTTAGGCGTGGCCACCGCGAAGGGCGGCAAATGGCACGCCTCAACCGTAGTCAACGTTCGTAAAAGGATGACACGTAGTGAGTGATTTAGACAAAATGGAAAACGAGTTAGAGCGTAACGTGCTGCAAGCGTACTGCGATTTCAGCGTGGCGAATTGGAGCCAATACAATGGCGGCGGGGGCAGGGTGGCGCGCTGGGTCAACTCAACATGGAACCGCTGGGTTTTTGCAAGGCTCATGGTTGGCATAACAATTGCCCCCCCCCCGACCGTCAAAGGTTTGACAGTCGGGGACATATCGCGCGCTCTTAATGTGTCGCGCCAAGGGGCGCAAAAAATGGTGGATGATTGTCTAGCGCAAGGCTGGATAACGGGGGCCGAGCGATACTTAGCTGGGCCAAAATTAATTGATTGCGTTCATCAAAGTGCAATGCAGGTCCACGAGCTTTTGGTAACTGACTTGTCAAAAAAATCTCAAAATCTAATAAACTACCGCGAAATACGGGCAAAAATGGTAAGTCAGTTGTTATTGACTGATTCGCCTGTTGTGTTGCAGGATGATACTAAGGAGGCCGGATAATGAGAAAAACGCGCAACAAAGCTACAGTAAATCCAACCGTCTTAAAGATGCGCCAGGGATTGATGAGCTTTCGCAAGCGCGTTGATATTCAATGCTGGCATCCTGAGCATGTCCGTAAAATCCCCGCCATCTTGCGGGAATACGCGGACAAGATCGAGCGCATAAGTCAATCAAATGATTTGCTTGGTCACGACAAAGCGGTATACGCTCAACAACAGATCTCAATGATGAACTGGGATTTCGGGCGTATGTTGCCGAAAGATCCGCGCGAAAGAGGCGCGGCGCAGATGGGTCATACCAATGGTCGGACCTATTATGTGGACGAAAACGGGCTGGACGCCCTGCAAGCGCGTGAAGACCTAGACGAGCCTCTGCAACGTCCAATCAAGCCGTCAGACGGGTAGAGGCACCCGTTTGGTAAGTGTAAAAAGTGCATAAAAAGGAAGAACAATGTTAAATCAAAATGTTACGGGGCAATCTGGAAATCGGAATCGTATAATAAGTATATCGTTAATATGGACAGGCTTAACAGAAAAACAGCGGAGACAGATTGAACAGATTAAACTGTTCTGTCAGGACACGCTGGCTTGCCTGTCAATTTTCATCGCAACAGGCGCGATGCTTTGGATTTTACCTCTCATGCAAGGGGCGAGCCAATGAGCGATAACGTAATCGATTTTCCCACCGACGCCGAAATCAAAAACAAGCTGGATGATGTCGCAGAAAACATTACCGAGGCGATGCAACAGTGCGAGCGCTGGTTTAGCACTCGCGAAGAGCTATGTGACTTGCTGGCCGAGGGGATGCGAACAATCGGCATCACCGAAATGCAAACCGGCGGCGTCACGTACAAGATTGTTGGCGAGGATTTGCACATTGAAAGGGCAGTACATTGAAAGAACGTAGCCCACTTACCCGCACGCAGCACGAGATGTTCTGTTTTGTGCGGGACCATTGGAAAGAGCTTGGCCGGTGCCCATCATTGCGTGAAATTTGCTTAGGTAAAATTGACGGCGAGCAAATGATGAAGCAACGCAAGTCGGTCAGCTCGTCACATAAGGTTTTGCAATCGTTAATCCGCAAAGGCTGGCTGGTTGAAGATTGGGAACTTAACGTCACGTACTGGCGGGTTGCGCCGTAACCAACTAAAGGCGCTCTACGTTGAGCGCCTTTTTTATTGTCTCGTGCATATTTTCTTTTGTAAATTTTAACGCCGGAATTTTCTTTGTCACTTGCCCCTTTCGCGGCGGCTCGTCCATTAAAAACAATCCGACATCCAGCGCAACGTAACAATACACGGCAGCCGTGATTTCGCTTTTGCTAAACGCGAAAGAATACCGCTTGCTTTTATCAACGGCGCGCGCCGCTTTGACCTGCACAGTGATAAACCCGCTTGGCAGCTCCACCCACAGGTCAACCCCGTCAACGTCCACGCGTTGCGTGACGAGGTTGTATTGATGCTCCAGCACAGATTGCACCAGAAATTCACCGGCCCTGCCAGTGTGGTGCGAGTGGTGCATTTATTTCTTGGCCGTCTTTGCCGAGCGCTTGAACGACTTGGCAGTTGGCGCGCCCTTAGCGCCAGGCTTGCGCATTTTTTCGCCGGACCCCGCCTTGATGCGTTTTTTCTTGGCGTGAATATTCGCGTACAAACCACGTTTTGCCATGTTATGCCTCCATTAAATTGAGGGCCTGCTCTTTGACCTCTTTGTTGCGCCGCAGCCAACCCTTGATAAACATTTCTTTATTCAAGCTGCGGTAAAACCTGGCGCGCTCGTCACAAAGGCGCTCAACGATTTCCTCTGGATCAAGCGCAGCCACAGCGGCCAATGTTTTAGGTCCAACCGCGCCGTCTTGTTTGACGCCAACGCATTTCTGCAGCATTTTCTTGGCGCGGCTTGGGCCAGAGTTAACGCCGATGTCCACCACGCACCAATCAACGCCCACCGGCAGATCCTGCGCATGCACCTTTTCGTGATACCATTTTTTATACAACGGTTTGACGTCAGCCTTTGTCAGCGCCTTCATTTCGTCAATCGTGGCCTCGCGCCCGATCCAGTCTGACCACGTTTTAATGGTCACACCGAGCATAGTGGCGCCGCCTGGGTCATCCGGGTGGTTTACAAACGTGTCGCCCTCGTGCTTGATTATCCACTCAAACATCGTATCCCAACTGCTCATTTTTTTTGGCTCCATTATTGATTTATATTGTGCGCGTATCACGTCGCGCTGTTGTTCAAGCGAGATAAACTGCCGGTCAATTTCGCTGAGTTGTGGAAACTCCAGAACGGCGGCTGTCATTTTTTACCGCCGAAAAAATGCTTACTGCCGCGTATTCCTATGGCGGCGCTGCATACCGTAAAGACCAGCCAAGTGTACCATTCTGGCAGTTCGGCCAATCGGTCAAACCCGTTTTTCACGGTGTCTTCCATGCCGGGGATAAAACACAGCAAAACGGGCGTAAGCACGGCAAATGTCACCACCTCATCTTTGATGCTGGACTGCGTACCCTCGGCCATAATCCGTTCCCAATCGGCAACCGACGTCTTTTCACTGAGCATAATACGCGCTTTGGCCTCTGCCTCGGTTAGCTTTAGCTGCGCCTCGGCTTGCCCTTTTGCAGCGCGGTTTTTCAGCGCGCCGCCGGCCAGCTCAATCAGCGGCCCAATTAACGCGCCGATCATTTCTCGTGCGACAGCCACACGGCTATCGTCCCTGTCATTGCGCCAGAACAGACGCTAATCATTGCGCTTTGTTGTGTGGATAAATCGTCTAACGACATTCCCCACTCTAAAACCCGGCAATACATAACGGCCATAACGGCCATTAAAACGCGTGGCAAAATCTTCCACGCCAAGATTCGTTCCATTGCGATTGTCATTCGAATTGCTCCTTTAATGCGTCCATCGTGTCTTTGAGCGTTCTGCCTTTATCTTGCGGCGCATACCTGCATTGGTATGTCCGAGGGCATTCACTGAAACTGGTGGTGGGGTAATGCATTTGCCTGCCGCCGTTTACGTGGACGTACAGACAAATTTTCTCGCCATAGACGGTGATGCGCCGCGCCAATTTGCACGTCACATATTCCGGGTTTGCCAGCCCAGCGAGCGCCACGGTTGCCGCCAAAATCATATTTGGCCATCTTTCCACAACAACGCGTAGACAAGCCCAATAATCAGCCCAATGCCGACCAGCCCGGCGAGGATGCCGACTGTGGCGTTAATTATGCTTTGTTTGATTTCTTCTTTGCGTATGACCGTGGCCTGACGCTGCGCTTTAATCTGGCGTGTCATGTCTAAATATTCCTGCAGACCCTTGGGCCCGTACCGCCAGCCAATTAGCAAATGCAGCTCTTTTTGCATGGCTTGGACGCGTTTCATATTTGCAAACGCCTCTGCCGCCTCTTGCTCTGCAGATCCGGCAAACGTTTTAAACACGCTGGGTTTTTGCGCGCGTTTATTGCAGTATTGCAAATCCGCAATTGCGCCGGCCCAAGACCCCAAAGTAGACGCGCATTCACCCAATTCCTTGCCCGCCGAAACGGCAGATTTCAGCGTTTTAAACGCGCTGACGGCGGTGGAGATTGCAACGGCTGCCTCGATGACGGGCATATCATTTCCGTTCGATTATACGGTCTAGTTTGGCGTCCAACGCCTCAAGGCGGTCAATCACGCGAGACATATCTGCGCGGCTCTCCGCCTTGGTGGTGTATTCCTTTGCCAGCTCTTCGCGGGTGCGATTGAGCAATATATTTTGGCGGTTTAGCTCGTGCCACGCTGTGCGTAAAATCCAACTCACTAGGCCAAGGCCGGCGGTTAGGCAGACGGTCCACAACGTTGCGGTTGCCATCACCACTTGCCGTCCCAAACGCGGAATTTGGCAAACTCGCCGTTCTGCAGATTGCGCTTGATGACCTCTTCAACAGCGTCAGTATCGGCCCAAGTTTTACCGGCCTGTTTCAGCCAGTTTGTGACCATGCTCGCGTCGATGTTTCCGACGTGCTTATAATCCGAGCCAAGCGTATTCTGGCTGTTCTCGCGTGCATACGCAGCGTCTTGCAGCGCCGCCGTAGCATCGTAGGTGTTCTTGATGACCATATCGTCACCCTCGAACGTGATTTTCTGGTCAATGCGCGAGCTTAACATTTGTCTTTTTCCGTGTTGGTTTTTTCGGGGCTTCCGGCTCAACATCGCCCAGCACGTCAAATGCGTCGGGTGACATGGCGATAATTGAATTATACTCGTCGTTGGTCAGTATGACCTCGTCACCGCGCTCAATGCGGCCTTTGCTGCAGATAACCTTGATGCGTCTTACGCGCAGCCGTTTAAGCATGTGTATACCTCTGGTCGTTGTAAATCGAGGGCGCAGCAATGCCACGCCCCCGGTTGTTTTTAGCTGGTGGTGTTGTCGTAAATTGCACCAGACGCTTTTTCATTTTTACAAATGAGCGTCAGTTCAGTCACAACTTGGCGCTGTGTGTTATCGCCGGTTTTCGCCAACGCGGTTGACTTGGTTGGACGCAGCACAGCGACATTCCACATATCGTCCTGCATGATGAACACGTCACGCGAACGGTTTTCCCGTGAGGGTTGAAACTTGACCTGCCCCCAGGGGGTCAGATATATCGCTAATGAATTGATAACACGCTCATCTGCGCCAGTTACGTTTGCACGCTGGTTGTTATTACCAGTAAACGCCAGCGCTTTGTTCATCTGAAATGCGCTCAGATAA
>Ga0315322_10003481_pt1 | contig 12149 bp, 8 predicted proteins | sample M110021515metaG_FD_203461 | JGI IMG/M metagenome (GOLD analysis project Ga0315322, IMG submission 203461) | Ammonia-oxidizing marine archaeal communities from Monterey Bay, California, United States - M1 100m 21515 | ecosystem: Environmental > Aquatic > Marine > Intertidal zone | place: USA... | reverse complement strand
GCGTGCTGAACCCCAATGAACTGCTCACAGTGCTGACGAGTGAATCGAATTTGCAAGCATCGTGTCCTCCCCCTCAGGGACGGAGCCTCCATCTCGCAAAGATATTTGCACCAGCTACCAAGATTCAATCCAATGAAACGAATAATCTGATCCATGGGCTTGGTCCCTTCATAAACTTCTGCCAGAGCAAGGCCATGTTGAAATATCGACTTAGATCACTGCTCGTCATGATATTCGTCGCTGCTATTCTGATGGCTTGGCTGTCGGTTCACTTACAAAACCGGTACGAGGACCAAGTACAGCGGGACTCTTTCTCATCACTGAGGACGAAAGCGAGCGATTTTCAATTTCATTGGCGAGACAAGATCTATGCCAAAAAGGGATATGAATTTGACAGCAACCATTTTTCTTATCACCTAGCCACTTCATCAGTGAATCCATACTTTCATAGTACGACGACGTACAAGAGCACCAACCACGCTGTTTCCAAATGGAAAACCGTCGTCCGCATGGAATCCCACATGGGTAGTTACCCCAGCGACCACGAACTGCGTCTTGACTATCAAGCACAGGACATGAACCAAGAATTACTGACTATGGTCAAAGAGCACTTCAAGGGTGAAGACGTGACGATCACTTTTGTGGAAATCTCCGCAGATCCTGATCCATGACTTCCACATGCTGATGCTGGCAAATAGGACATCTGACACAAAGCATGTCCACTACGAGGGAGAAAGATTCATGACATACAACATCATCGTGTTCGCACTGTTGGCAGCCGTTGGCGTCGCCAACAGTCAACTCTGCAGCGCTCAGGAATCTGATGAAGCAAAGAGCGGGAATAACCAACAAGCCCAACCATTTAAAATTGGTTCAGACACCACATTTGTATTGGGCCCTGTCTCGGACGATGGAACCATCGACTATGCCGCCGCCATCAATCAAAGAATGCGGGCGGAAATCAAACCTGAAGAAAATGCCGCAGTTTGGATCATTCGAGCTCTCGGTCCAAACGTCCCTGAATACAAGTATGAGCCAAATTTGTTTCAAGAGCTCGGCATGCAGCGACCGCCAGTGCACGGCGATTACCTGCAACCGGAGTATCCGAAACCCGATGTGGATGTGCGCAATTTAGACAAACAACAGCAAGCGGAGTTAGTTGAAACCCAGATCGGTCAATACATCGATTCGATGGAACGCCCGTGGAAACCAAGTGAGTTTCCTGAGATCGCGGAGTGGATCGAAAGCAATACGTCGCCGCTTGATGTCATACATTCCGCAACTCTTTGCAAACGTTTTTTCAAACCAATCCTTTTAGAGGAGGAGCCCGGAGAAAACGGAATTTTTACTCCACCACTGATTGCTGACATCCTTCCTCTCAACCCACTCAACCATTCAATCGCGAGAATGCTTTGCAGCCGAGCAATGCTGCATCTTGGCAATGGCGATCATAAGCGAGCATGGCAGGATCTCATTGCATGCCGTCGGTTGGCCAGACTTATTTCTCAAGGCCCCTGCCTGATCGATGTTTTAGTCGGATATGCGATCGAACAAACAGTCAACGATGCCACCGTTGCATTCATGATTCATGCAAAAGCATCCCCGGCCGAATGGAAATCTTATTTGTCAGAAATGAAGAGTCTGCCACCCCTCGCAAAAACCAGCGAGAAAGTAAATCTAATGGAGCGTTGTTCTACGCTTGACGCCATTCAAACCATGGCAATAGGAGAGAATGAAGCCGTCGCTTTGCTGGAAATTGAACCGGACCTCGGAAAACTAGGCCGGATCGTAGAAACCTTTGGATTGCAGTCCATTGACTGGACCGGCGCGTTACGCGTCGCTAACCAGTGGTACAACCGGCTTGTCATCGCAATGAAGCTTCCGAGCTACAGTGAACGTGCAAGTGCGTTTGCCAAAATCGAAACGGAACTTGAGACCATGACTCTAACAATCACGGACCCAACGAAGCTGGTAAAAATACAGGAAGAGCTTCAGCAGGAAAAACAGGGTAAGAAAACTGTTGATGGTGGTGTCGTTTCTCGCACGCTTGGGGAGATAGTAGTCACACTGATGTTGCCTGCGGTATCAAGTGCTAGCCTTTCTGAAGATCGCATTCGTCAACAGACAGCACAAATCAACATAGCCCTTGGCTTAGCAGGATATCATGCCGCGAAGGGAACTTACCCTGAGCACTTGAGCGACCTGAAACCCGCTTACCTAAAGCAGATCCCTCCTGATATCTTCACCGGCACGCCCCTCCTCTATCAACGCACTGACGAGGGTTACCTACTCTACAGCGTTGGCCCCAATCGCAAAGATGACGCTGGTCGCACCCATTTATCCGCCAACCCCGGCGATGATCTGACAGTTCGCGTGGGCTTACCGTGAGCTTATTGAGGCGGTATCACAACGTTGCATGCATCCCAAGCATGACGTTGTCATCTTCCTTGCTGTGAATAAACATGCCATCCTGAAACGCTTTTGCACTAACAGCGTGCTGAGAGTGTCCGTCAGGAATATCGCCATGGATTTTATGGCAGCAATGTTGCGGTATCTTGGTAAGGGCATGGCGATTAACAAGCTTACCGGCTTCATTTTGGAATGAGGAGAAAATGACACATAGTCTACTAGATACTCTGTCATCTGGTCCCCTGGATATCGTTGGTGATGTACATGGCGAAATCGAGCCCTTGATCTCGCTGATGCATCATCTTGGGTACGACGAATACGGATCGCATCCGAACAACCGCAAGCTTGTCTTTGTTGGCGACCTTACGGACCGCGGACCTGATAGCTTGGCCGTTGTAAATCTTGTGCAGAAACTGACAGAAGCACGGCGGGCACAGTGCGTACTCGGGAACCATGAATTGAATATCCTGCTCGACCAACGCAAATACGATAATGGATGGTTCTACGGCAAGGGATTTTCAGACAACGATTACATCGTTCCACAGATACTTGCCAACGATACGAGTCGTGATCAAGTGCTCAAATTTTTCCGGTCACTGCCGATCGCACTGGAACGCGAAGATCTGCGTGTGATACACGCTTGTTGGCACTCAGCAATGATTCAGTCACTTGCGGGGACCGAAGACGCCATCACCCTGATTGAACAGCATGCTGATCTCATCACAAAACGCATCGAACACTCGGGCTTCGACCAAGTTGACATTTCGCTGGAGCACCAAAACCAGAATCCTGTCAGAAGGCTAACATCAGGTCCAGAAGAACGAATTCGCTCACCCTTTTTTGCCAGTGGTAAAACGAGGCATGAGCAGCGTGTTCATTGGTGGAATGACTACAACGAAACATTTTGTGTATTCGGACATTACTCCATCGCTGACGGTAAACCACGGGGCAACCATTCATCATTTTGCATTGACTATGGTGTAGGCAAACGTTGGACCGAACGACGACAAGGCACGACGAGCGGATTCACATTAAAGCTTGCTGCCCTGCGATGGCCCGAGAAGTTGGTGGTCTTCGACGAGGGTGAATTGACACAACTCTGATGTCCCGCAACCTCGGGCTGATTGGCCATATCGAACATCCAAAGTTGCAAACAGTCGACAAGTTGCGGCAAATTGCGAACCTGATTTCAAGCCTCATAGCAAGTGAAATGATCCAGATACTCAGTTACACTGGAACTCCGTGGTCCTCAATCCTGCAGAGCCCACTCCCCCGCGATTCAGTCCCGCCGAGCCCATATCACAAATGCGGGAATTAATTTCGACGTCTCTACCCTGCCCCGCCCTACCCTTCCCTTTCACCCTTCCCTTTCACATGATTTCGCGATCGCCAAAGTGGGTGTTAGCCATCCTGCTGATACCTCTGCTGGGAATGATTCCACAACCTCAATCCGCGAGGTCTGATGAAGATGTTGTCATGTCGGATTCAGCGGTGGGTGCATTTTTGCGAGACCATTGTCTGGAATGTCACAATGCTCAGGAAGCAGAATCTGGACTTGATTTGAGCGCATTTTCCAACGCGGCTGACATCACAAAAGCTGTCGCCGCGTGGACCCAAATTGCTACCCGCGTAGGCGATCGGCAAATGCCACCGAAGGACAGCAAGATGCCTGAACCAGAAACAAGAGCACGATTCGTCCGCTGGATTCAAAGCACCCTATCCAAGCACATCTGTGATGATGGTGTTACGGCCGGGCAACCCGTTATCCGACGAATGAATCGGACTGAGTACGCCAATACCGTGCGCGATCTATTGGGGATACCCATCAATGCGGGACACGCCTTGCCGAATGACGGCGCTGGCGGAGAAGGTTTTGACAACGCTGCTGAAATATTATTTATCTCACCGATTTATGCAGAAAAGTATCTACAAGCTGCCAAATCGGCAATCGGCCATGCGTTGAAAGACCCTGCCGATCGAAAGCGGATCATTGTCGCTTCTCCAAAAGAGGAACAAACACCGGACCAGGCTGCCCGCATTGTTCTTCGTAATTTTCTGCCACGAGCATTCCGTCGTCCCGTTAGCAGCATCGAAATAGATGAGTACGCCGCATTGTTCAACAAGGCGTTTGCAGTAGACCAAACCTATGACAGTGCAGTCGAATTCGCATTGGTAGCCGCCATGGTTTCACCAAAATTTCTGTTTCTGTACGAGCAACCAACTGCACCTGGCGAACAAACCCTCGTCTCCCATCACGAAATGGCCTCACGTTTGTCTTACTTTCTGTGGGCATCCATGCCTGACCAGGAACTGATGGGATTAGCCAATGAAAAAAAACTTCACGATGTTGATGTGCTCACAACACAAGTAAAACGGATGTTACGAAGCGAGGTAGACTCGCGAGGGTTGCGGCGGGATTCGAAAGTGCGGGGCTTTGCATCGAGCTTCATTGAACAGTGGCTCGGAACACGCGCACTCGGGCGTGAGTTCAAACCGGATGCATCGGTTGCCCCGCGTTACGATTCTGAATTGGAAGGCGGGATGAAGTACGAACCCATTTTTTTCTTTGAGGATCTGCTATCCGACAATCGTTCGCTGCTGAACCTGATTGATTCTGATTTCACATACGTGAATCGGCGATTGGCCAACCACTATGGTGTTCGAGGCGAATTCCGCGAGCAACCGAAACGGGTAGAATTGAAGGAGAGTGATCGGCGTGGAGGCTTGCTGGGGATGGGCGCTGTGTTAGCCGTAAGCTCTTTACCACACCGAACCAGTCCCGTCCTGCGGGGCAAATGGATTCTTGACACCATGCTGGGAACACCACCGCCGCCGCCACCACCCGATGTGCCAGTACTCGAAGACGCTACCGACAGATCCGGCAAGTTCAAATCGCTTCGAGTACAACTGGAAACTCATCGATCGAATCCAACCTGCGCGTCGTGCCATAACACCATGGACCCACTTGGATTCGGATTGGAGAATTACGATGTGCTCGGTAGCTGGCGAACAGAAGAAGGAGGTGTGCCGATCGACGCATCGGGAAGCCTGCCAGACGGAAAGACATTCGACGGACCAAAAGAACTCAAGCAAATGTTATTGGATCGAAAAGACCAATTCGTCCGGAATTTGGCGCGTAAAATGTTGGGTTATGCTCTGGGTCGCAGCCTGACCGCTGAAGACTACTGTGTTATCGATTCAATTGTTGAAAAGCTGGCCATGGAAGAGTATCGAACCCAAACCTTGATCATCGAGATCGTCAAAAGTGTTCCATTTCGATATAAACAGATAACACTCCCCGCCAAATGAGATCCCCCCATGGTTTATCACCCCCCTCAACAACCTTGCTGGCGTTCTCCGTTGACAAGACGAAGCCTTCTTCGTGGTACTGGAGCGGCGCTGGCATTGCCGTGGCTGGAAGCCATGATAAAGACAGAAGCATCAGCAGCTGAGAAGGATGGAAGCAATCTCACGAATGCTCCTGTTCGAATAGCGGCATTGTTCGTCCCCAATGGTGTTCGCCAAGACCATTGGACCCCAACGGAAACGGGACACGAATATGAACTTTCGCCCACTCTGCAACCTCTGGCAAAACTAAAAGACCAGTTGCTGGTGCTGACCAATCTGTGGAACCAGGGAAGCAATGTCGGGGATGGTCACTACGTCAAGACATCGGGTTTTCTTACCTGTACGACGATCAACAAATCTCTAGGAATCGATCTGAACTGCAACGGCCGGTCCATGGACCAGGTTGCAGCAAACCACTCTGGCAAACAGACTCCGATCCCCTCGCTAGAACTGGGAATAGACCCAGTGACCACAGGTGTGGATACGAACGTTGGCTACACCCGTGTGTATGGATCGCACATAGCGTGGTCGGGACCGACCAGTCCCTTGGCCAGGGAACTCAATCCAAAAATGGTCTTTGAACGTCTGTTCCGTGCATCGAATCCGAGAAAAGAAACCATTGAACGCGATCGCCTGCTGTTAGATCGTGTGCTGACAGATGCCAAAGAATTGAAGCAGAAGCTCGGAGCATCCGATCGGCAGCGAATGGACGAATACCTGCAATCAGTTCGATCCATTGAAAAACGACTTCAGAATCAACAGTCAGGCGCCATCAGAAACTGGCAACCGCTGGTCGATCTTGAACCAAAAGACCGGCCAGATCAGGATGCTCCCGACCAGTACCCGGAACAGGTACGGTTGATGTTGGATATGATCGCTTTGGCTTTCCAAACCGATACCACACGGGTGTGCACGTTCATGTTTGGGAACGCCGTCAGTGGCCGCAACTTTTCATTTCTTGAGGGAGTGACCGGGGGGCATCACGATACATCCCACCATCAGAACAACGAAGACAAATTACGACAGTATCAACTGATCAACCTTTGGCACGTACAACAATACGCGTACCTGCTTGAAAAGCTCGCAGGGATGCAAGAGCGAGAAGGAACGGTCCTCGAAAACTCAATGATTCTGTATGGCTCAGGTTTACGTGATGGAAACAGTCACAACCCACACAATCTTCCGATCCTTGTTGGAGGCAGTGGCAGTGGCACAATCGCAACAGGACAGCATCTGCAGTTTGGACGAGATACGCCACTTGCGAATTTATACGCTGGCCTGCTGAATGCGTTTGACGGGAAAACAACCAGTTTTGCGGACAGCACCGAGATATTGCCGGGAATGTTGACCTAGACCTTCCACGTTCTGATGCAGCTTCACCGGAGTTGACAGTATCGTTTCACTGAAACCTGTCACTGAAACCCTGTCAAAGCAATGGTGTCACAGACAGTGGCCTGATGGAGAACTGCAAATCGCGACAACGTCGCGCTCGCGGTTTGGCATTCGACGAGGCTCTGGCAATTACAGCCGCACCCAATCTCTGAGATTCGCGTGTTCAAAAATCATCTCATGCTGCACCTTGAGATCTTGTCCCATGCCGGCATCTTTGGCACGAAGATACATAGCATGAGCGATAGCGACATCAGTAAAGGCGAGCCCAACAGCATTGAAATAGGTCTTTTCCTGGTCAGATTCCCGACCCGGTCGATTTCCGCTGACCATCTCGACGAGGTTGCAGTGGACATCGTCATCACTCAATTCACCTGCCTTGTACATGCGGCTTAATGTTTGGGTGCGATGTTTGACGGTGTTCCAATCATCACAGACGATTTTGTCGCAATTCTTCGCCACTTGATACTCATCTTCCCAGCCGCCCACGTGACTGTAAAACGCTCCTGGCTTCATCCATGCGGCTTTCAACAGTGGTGCCTGAGCACTCGTCGCTGTCACAATGATATCGGCATCTTCGGTCGCCCTTTGCAAGTCAGATCTGGCAGCTTCAATCTTCATGTCCCCAAGGATGGACGACATCTGTGATACAAATGTCGCCTCTTCCTCAGGTGTCTTTGCTGCGACATAACAATGCTCAAGAGTCGGCACTGCTGTCTTCATGGCGATCAGGTGCATTTTCGCTTGCTCACCAGCTCCGATGAAGCCAATTTTCTGCGAGTCAAGCCGTGCCAGGTGCTTGGCAGCAATGCCACCCATCGCACCAACACGCATGTTGGAGCAAAGCGTTCCTTCCATGAATGCGATCGGCAAACCGGTATCAATCTCTGACAGAATGATGACAGCTGAAAGATTTTGGATACCGTGCTTCGACGGATTGGGTGGAAAAACAGAGACCCACTTAACACCACAGATCTTTTCATTCTTGAAGGTTGCGGGCAGACAATTGATACGTTCCTGCGTCTTATCATTGAAAATCTGAACAATCTTATCGGGGAACAGAACTTCGCCCGCTCGATGGGCAATCATCGACTGTTCTGCAGCTTCCATTGCCATGCGAAGGTCAAGGCAACCCGCACCAAGCAGATCCTCCTGTGAAAAATACTGGCAATGAATTTCATGACTCAACATCAACTCGTTCTCCGTCTCTTGAAACTGCAACACTTCAGCGTAATGAAAATGCGCTATCTTTACAGATAGGCAAATCCTGCGCCAAACGTCAACGATCTATGAGTGCTTTTTTTATGTATCTGCGGCAGCAAAGAAAAAATCAATGTGCGGCATCGCACACTTCACCAATACCGATTCCGACACTTAGTGTCCACGACTGTAAACTGAGAGTCATCTTCAATCTACCAATCCACTCGTTTTCTAAGTCAGGAATGTAGATCTGCCACCATGATTCAGAAGGTCGCTGGGAAAAATTCGACCATTGCATGAGGTAGGCAGACTGAAGAGCGCGCCCCTTGCGGAAATCTTATTTCTTTGACTCAAGCGGAAAACTGCACAGCGGCTTTCTCGATCTGGGCACATCATTTAATTCAGCAATGGTCGTCTCACCGAAGCATTCTTCCACGGCCAGAGCAGCCTCATCTAAACGCTTGTGCAACGGGCACAACAGCTTGCCATGCAATCCAAGCGGACATTCATGGAAGCGTTGGATGGGTTCAACAGCATTCACGACGGACAGCACTGAAATCTCACCCGGTAAACCAACAAGGACGAACCCACCATGGAGACCACGCTGTGAATGCACCAGACCCGATTTACTGAGCAACTGCATAACCTTGGACAGATATCCCACCGGAACCTGCGTTTTCTTGGCAATCTCTGCTGTTGTAGCTGGCCCGCCTTGGTCTGCAAGATACACCATCGCACGCAGCGCATACTCAGCTGTCTGTGTGATCATGTTGATATTTTTCGGAAGAGGGTGCAGAGAACTCGTTTTAAGCAGCACGATCCAGAATAGATACGGAGGTAGCAACGGTCAACCTCGCGAAAATGAAGCTTGAAAATTAATGCGAGCTCCCAAATTTACCAAACCTACACCGACCCTATTAAACGTCCGAACCATTCTGGACATCTGGCTCCACTTCTCTTTATACTGGATTCGCAATCAGGCTGGGCGCTAAATTTTCAGATTAGCCCCAATACCGCCATCACCTCATGGAGCGCAGATCGATGCCAACGAGAGACACCCTTGCCGAAGATTTGGGTACCGTCACCACTGTCACGCAAACGGTCGATACCCTGTCTCCGGAAAATGGCAACACACCGCATCAGGACGTATGTGCGGCAAACCAAGAGACCCCCACAGAAACCTCAAATGCCGTCAGTTCACACTTTGCTTCGGGAGTTGATTGGCCGACAACAGGATGGATCGTCGGCATTCACGTGGGTGCCTTGGCAGCACCGTGGACATTTACGTGGACCGGTCTGGGCATCATGTTAGCGCTCTACTGGCTAACTGGTTGCGTTGGAATCTGCCTTGGATATCACAGACTACTGAGCCATCAGAGCTTTGAAACCTACAAACCGCTTAGATGGTTAATTGCATGGATTGGTGGACTTGCCGGTGAGGGATCTGCAATTCATTGGGTAGCCAATCATCGAACCCACCATGCGAAAAGCGATCATGCAGGTGATCCCCACTCGCCGCGTGAGGGATTCCTTTGGAGCCACATGCTTTGGTGCATGCAACGGATGACCAGCGACCAGAGGCGAAAGTTACATCATCGCTGGGCTCCTGACCTGGCGAGAGATCCAGTCCTTCGATTCCTCGATCGCACATTCCTGTTGTGGCAATTCGTACTGGGAGTGAGTTTGGCTGGAGTTGGTTATCTGATTGGCGGCGGCGGAATGGCACTTTCACTTGTGATTTGGGGAATGTTCGTGCGAATGGTCATCGTGCTTCATACCACTTGGTGCATCAATTCCGTCACTCACCTGTGGGGCTACAAAACATACAAGAACGGTGATGACAGCAAAAACCTGTGGTGGGTCGCGCTTTTCACATTCGGCGAGGGATGGCACAACAACCACCATGCTTACCAAAAAGCTGCAAATTACGGTCACCGTTGGTGGGAAATCGACACCACCTACCTTGCCATCCGACTGATGCAAGTCTGCAAATTAGCTTGGAATATCGCCCCAATCCCCGCAAAGGCTCTCGAGGCTTTGCAAAAACGCAAATTGCGACCGTCTGAGCACTGATCGGTGATACCGGTAGCAGCCACGCATGCCTTACAGCACACAGGAATGTAGGTTCCGAGGCTATTAAAACGAAAAAACTACTACTTCTTGCTTATTACTGGATCTTTAGGTCCGCAACTCCACTACAACAATGAACACTTGGGCAGGTAGCCCCACCAAGGCCACCCAGCCCGAACCCACCTCACGCGTTGAATCACCGACGAGTGAACTCCTACCCCGTCAACTTCAAGAGTAAACAATGAAAACGATTGATGAACCACGACTCGAAAACGACACAGCTTACCGCTTCGGCTATGTCACAGAATTTATGGGAGTAACGGGGGAAGATCTTGATCACATTCATGCTGCTGCGGATGCGATTGGGCCGTTAGTTCCCGGTCTAGTCGATGCTGTTTATGACAAATTGTTTTCATACGATGCGACAAAGCGTCACTTTGTACCCAAGCAATCCGGCTACGAAGGAGAAGTACCAGAGGATGTCCATTCACTAACCTTGGACCATCCAATGATCGCATTTCGAAAGCAACATCTCGCTCGCTACCTCGCTGCACTTGTGACACGGCCCTACGATGGAAGTATGGTTGCCTATTTGGACATGGTAGGAAAAATTCATACGCCAAAAGCTGGCAGCGAGGGGATCAATGTCCCACTCGTACAGATGAATGCCCTGATGGGTTTTGTGTCTGATGCTTTAATCAGCACCATTGTGGGACTGAATATGGAACGAGAGGCAGAGGTGAAAACATTGCGCGCCTTTAACAAACTCTTATGGGTGCAAAATGATTTGATCACTCGGCACTATCAAGCGTGCTGAAATGGAAGTTTGAATCTTGAAACTGGTGAAAATCAGTCCATAGAGATCAACAACCGAGGCACCTGTGTTTCATGGTCTTACTCAAGCATCCGCGCTGATTTCCAGCCTCAGCCTTGGGACCTCAGCCTTGGGACCTCAGCCTTGGGACCTCAGCCTTGGGACCTCAGCATCAAACCGATGCTGTGGGGACCTCGGATTGATGCACCGAGGCAATTGTTTTCTATGGCTTGTCCCCTATGGCAACACAGTTCAATCATTGCATTGCTCACGAATCGCCCTTTGACACTTGTCCAACGCGCAACGACTCTGCATCTCACAACCCACTGTGAGCAATCTGTGCGTTACCGCACAGATCACCACTGAACATACGCTGATTCGACGTGGAAAGGACGTGATTCGGGTTGGCATCACATTTGCTCCTCTTTGTTCATGTTGCACTTCGAAGAATCAAACCGTGAGTGGTGCGTTCTCGATGGTAACCTCAACCATCGGGCATGACTCTCGGGCTTCTCATTCAAACAGGGTGAAAATCATGCTCAAGACCAGTCAGGACCCGAAGGTCATTGAATACATGTCGCCCACACCTGCGACCGTTCGCACAGGTGACACCATCAAGTCGATGCTCCAGACCCTGCAGCAGAACAAAGTGTCCGCACTTCCTGTGCTGGATTCGATGAATCACTGCGTAGGAATTGTTTCCCTTGCTGACATTGCCAGGCGAGCATTTGAGACAGAAGAGTTATTGGAAAACCACTATCCCCATTTCGAAGATTGCCTGTGGGCTGTCGAGCTCATCCAGCGCCGCTTTGGCAACGACCCTATCACAACACTAATGACCGAAGTGATCGTCACGGTGTCACCTGATACGTCACTACGTGAAGCGGCCTCGAAGATGTTGGACAACCGAATACACCAC
>Ga0315322_10003479_pt1 | contig 12155 bp, 10 predicted proteins | sample M110021515metaG_FD_203461 | JGI IMG/M metagenome (GOLD analysis project Ga0315322, IMG submission 203461) | Ammonia-oxidizing marine archaeal communities from Monterey Bay, California, United States - M1 100m 21515 | ecosystem: Environmental > Aquatic > Marine > Intertidal zone | place: USA... | reverse complement strand
GGCCCGGCTTCGTTTTTGGAAAAAGGCTTCAACCGTAGTGAAAGCGGCCAGAACCCCATCACCGGGGGCCATCACCGCGAATGGACCGATCGCCTGCGCGATGTGGAGGAAGCCGTTGACCGCCCTGAAGTCCGCGAGCAGGTGGCCCAGATTCGCGAAGACATCCGCAAGCTAAACACCGAGTTCCGTCGCAACAGCAAGGAGCCCGAGTGGGATTTGGTGGAGAAAAAGATTTTAAAACCGCTCGATGAAGTCCGCCGCACCCTCGCCGAAGAACTGGCCAAGTCCGAGTCCGACCGTGCTCTCGTGCCGATCGACCGCGACCCCGTGCCCAGTCGCTTCAGTGATTTGGTGGAAAAATATTACGAGCGATTGGGCGAAGGCAAATAACCGACGCCCACCACCCCGATAGGCTAATGGAATCCGTATATCTGGCAGGCAAAGCCTGGTTGCTCCCCGCCGCTCTCTGGCTGGTGGTGGGCTTGGCCACGGTGTGGTGGGCCTACCGCGACGCCTCGATGGATCGCTACATCCGTGGAGCTTGTATGGGCCTCAAATGTCTTGGGTTGTTGCTGCTACTGCTCTGCCTGCTCGATCCCATGGCCAGCCAGGAACGCGCCAAACCTGGGGCCAACCGGCTCGCGTTACTGGCCGATACCAGTGACGGCATGAACCTAACCGGCGTGGGCGAATCCAAATCGCGCGCGGCAATCCTACAGGAAATACTCGCTCCACAGGCTAACAACTGGCAGGCGCAGTTGGCCAATGACTTCGACCTGAAACGCTACGCCTTCGATGCGCGCCTGCGCAATGCCGCCAGCTTTGAAGGGCTCACCTTTACCGGCCACTCCACCCGTTTGGGCGAATCCTTGCGCACGGTTGCCCGACGCTATCGCGGCCAACCGCTGGCCGGCATTGTAGTGTTTACTGATGGCGTGGCCACCGATCTCGATGATACCCTGCCACAGCTCGAGGGATTGCCGCCGGTGTATCCCGTGTTGATCGGCAAAGCCGCCCCGCAACGCGACGTGGCACTGGGCACGGTGACGCCTACACAAACCGCCTTTGAAGATGCGCCCGTGTCCATCATCGCTCAAGTCACCGCACGCGGCTGCGAGGATGAAGACATCACGGCCTCATTGGAGTTGCTTGATTCCACCGGCAAGGAAGCGGTCACAATCAAGCAACTAACCCGCCGCGCAACTAGCGACAACGCCGAGCTAACCTTCCGCTTCAAAGTGCGACCGGCGGTCAAAGGCATTTTGTTTTACCGACTGAACGTGGCGACTGAAGGCGATACCTCCGAAGCCACTCAGACCAATAACCAACGCGTGGTCGTGATCGATCGCGGCGGCGGCCCGTACCGTGTGCTGTATCTCGCCGGCCGGCCCAACTGGGAATATAAGTTTCTCCAACGCGCCGTGTCCGAGGATGAACAGGTCGATCTCGTGGGCCTAATCCGCGTGGCGCGCAAGGAGGCGAAATTCGAGTTCAAGGGGCGTAAGGGTGAGAACGCCAATCCGCTGGCGCGCGGGTCCGGCCAGGATGTCGGCGATTACGATCAGCCCGTGCTGGTGCGGCTGAACACCGCAGATGCGGATGAGTTGAAAACCGGCTTTCCCACGGAGGCCGAGGAATTGTTCCAGTACAGCGCGGTGATCCTCGATGATCTGGAGTCTGCCTTTTTCACACCGGCCCAGCACGCACTTCTCCATCGCTTTGTGAGCGAACGCGGTGGCGGTCTGCTGATGCTGGGCGGGCAGGAATCATTCCGTCAGGGCGAGTACGCCCGCACCCCCGTGGGCAACCTTCTGCCCGTTTATCTCGATCGCCCCGAGGATGAAACGCCCTTGAACAACCTCAAGCTCTCCCTCACGCGCGACGGCTGGCTCCAGCCGTGGGTGCGTCTGCGCGATAATGAAGCAGCCGACCGCACGCGCCTCGGGGAGATGACCGAATTTGTTTCGCTCAATCGCGTGCGCGGCAAGAAACCGGGCGCCAACGTGCTGGCCACCGTGTCCACCGGTAATCAGGGTTCCGATCCGGCTCTGGTCACCCACACCTTCGGCCGTGGCCGCGTGGCCTCGGTGCTACTAGGTGATCTCTGGAGATGGGGGCTCAAGGGCGAGACGGAGCGGGAAGATCTCGACAAGGCTTGGCGCCAAATGATTCGCTGGCTAGTGGCCGATGTCCCCGTACCGTTTGATCTCACCTCGCTTGAAGGCAGCGAAGCGGGCGGACGACAAATCACCGTGCGTGCCCACGACCCCGCCTTTGCGCCGCTAGACAATGCGCAGGTCCAACTCACTGTCAAACCGCTCGGAGATGATCAACCCGTCGAGTTACAGGCCGAAGCCGAGCCGGATCAAGCCGGCCTCTACCAATCGCGCTACCTACCGCGCACCAATGGCGGGTACCTTGTGGAAGCCGCTGTTCAAGATGAAACCGGCCAACTATTGAGCCGCCGCCAAGCTGGATGGGCCACCGACCATGCCGCGGCCGAATACCGATCTCTGGCTCCCAACACCGCCCTGATGGCGGATCTCGCGCAACGCACCGGCGGACGGGTGATTGAGCTGAAAGATCTCGAGAAATTCGCCGCAGGCCTGCCCGCACTACGAGCTCCGGTCACGGAAATCCGCCATGTACCGCTCTGGAATCAGGGCCCCATCTTCTTGCTCGCCCTGCTTTGTTTTGTCACCGAATGGTTCCTCCGCCGCCGGAAAGGCCTGCCATGATGCCACTCCGCATCCCCCCCCTCCTCGTCGCCGTGTGGCTGATGGCTCCATGGCTTACCGCCGCCGATCGCGCCACGGTCATCGTCGTCACCGGCGCTCCCGGCACGGCAGCCTATCAGGCCCTGTTCACCCAATGGGCGTCTCACTGGAAAACCGCCGCCACGCATGGCGACGCAGATTACTATGAGATTCCAAGCAGCCCTAAGCAGGCCGCCGTTCTGAAGACCCGATTAGCCGCCGAGAAACAATCCCGTCAAACTCCCCTTTGGCTTGTGCTAATTGGCCACGGCACGTTTGACGGTAAATCTGCCAAGTTCAACCTCCACGGTCCAGACTTGACCGCCGCTGGATTAAAGACCTGGCTTAATAACTACTCTCGCCCAGTTGCGGTCATCAACTGTGCTTCGTCCAGCGCCCCGTTCATTAATGCCCTAAGCGGGACTAACCGGGTGATACTCACCGCCACACGGAGTGGCGCCGAACGTAACTTTTGCCGACTTGGTGGATATTTAGCACGCGCAATCAGCAGCCCAAACTACGACCTAGATAAGGACGGCCAAACCTCCCTGCTCGAAGCCTGGCTGACCGCTTCGCGCCAGACAGCTGAATTTTATAAAAACGAAAATCGCCTGACCCCAGAACACTCCTTACTCGATGATAACGGTGATGGCAAAGGCACTTCTCCCGACTGGTTTCGAGGCACGCGAATCACCCAAAAATCTGATGACCCCAAATTACTGCCCGATGGACTACGATCCCATCAGTTTCACTTGGTCCCAAGCGCAGCGGAAAGAAAGCTTTCAATAGACCAACGTGCAAGGCGAGATGTTTTAGATTTGCAATTGGCAACACTCAGAGCGCGCAAATCTAAAATAAACGAAGATGAGTATTACAAAGAACTGGAGACGATTCTTCGTGAGCTAGCGGCAATATACCACCCTTCAACCTCGAAACCCTAACGGCAAAACCCGTTAGAGATTCTCTTTGGGAACCTTCAATTCCCCAAGCGTGACAGCTATGTCATCTCCACTGGAGCCTGTCTTTACACTTTTATCTATTTTGAGAATCTTACCATTTTTTCCGATGTAAAAAGTCCAACGTTTCGGAAATGGCAGTACATTTCCCAAAACACCATATTGTTCGGCCACCGACTTACTTGAATCACTAAGGATAGGGTAATCAACTGATAATGACTCGGCGAATTTCACGATACCATTTTTACCCTCCAAAGGATCACAGCTAATCGTGAAGTAAACCGCTTCATATTCCTTTAACGCAGCCGAACTTTCAGCGATCGCCTTACATTGCTTCGTGCACCCTCCAGTGAACGCCTTCGGGAACCACGCCAACACAACCGCTTTTTTTCCCGCGTAAGAAGAAAGCTGATAAGAATTACCATCACTACCTTGAAGCAAAAAATCGGGCGCAACATCGCCTACGCTTAGCCCTCCATCACTTTTACAACCGATTAAGGCCAAAAATGGGGAGAACAATAACGACCGCCAAAATGCATTCATGGTTAATATATTACCTTATGGAATGAGATTTGCAAAATAAGGGGCGTAACTTGAAATAGTGCAACCGCCGGATTGGTATGCTTCGCATGTCCTAACACGAGTGAAACATGGTTCTTTCAGAGAAAAACGCCGGGTTATGGAATGAAATCCCCTATCATTAGCCCCTCACAATTTTCTTAATTTTTAGGATTGAGCACTTTCCCTGCCCATTCTGCCCACGTTTGGTCTATCAGTTCTTTATTAAACTGCCCCGTATAGACTACTAAACGATGCTTGTATGTTCTGCTTTCGCCTTGCTTAAGGGACCAGCCCGCTCCGCGGGCACTCGCTGGCCCAAAACCGAACTGTCGGTCCACACGCCAGAAATTTGGATACTCTGGGTTATCGGGATGATCGAAAACGGTTATATTCCCCCAGTTGTCACGCCCAGGAATCTTCATTCCAACATTTACCCATGGAGCCCGCATGCCTTCAGTTTCGCTATTTTTTTGTCCCTTTGTATTTCTGGCTTCAGCCTTCGCGCCCCTCTCATAGGCCATTCGAAGAAAAAGCCCACCATAGGGTTTTTTTTGGACACTCAAATCAACAACAGCTTTGCCGGACCATTCTAGGTCCATCACAAACTCTTTACCCGTATCTAAAACGCTCCATGTCTGAGTCTCTTCCATTACAGGCCCACCATTTTTAGCCAGCAGATGGTATACAGTCTTCCATTTCACTTCGGCTCCTTGGCCATTTATAATTTCCATGGATTTTTTCTTCCAATAACTGCCTTCAGGATGATGGAAATAGTCACGACCATTCACGCCCGTAAATGCCCAATAAACACCCGTTTGGTGTTTATGATGCCTGGGGCTGTATTGAGTTAATTCACCTTTGCCATCGGGGCCTACGATAGGATGAATATAGGGCCGAAAATCTTTCTTCGCATTCTGAACAATTAACGGAGTGTCATTACCTTTTCGATATAGGGAAACGGTCTGAGCACCTTTATCATGAATCAGATGCAAGTCGTTTTTCTTCGCCTCTTTGGCCTGAAGGCCAAACATCATCAATGTAATGCAGGCAATTATGTAATGTTTCATTTTGATCTAAAAAAGAGTTTATAAGGTGGGCCCTTCAGGGTTAGTCCCGGTCACATGCCCTTACACCCATCCAATATTGCTCTTCTCAGAAAAAATCCAAGTCCGAACGGTTCAAGCGGAGGAAACGGGATTCCCCTTTGTACAGATCAATAGACAACTTTGGTAATGTGAATGGCTTTCTGAGGAAAGATGGTTGAACCTTACTTACGCTTATTCCAAAGAATCTGGGTTCCCTCTTTGCCGGGAACAACAATATCGAGATCACCATCGGCGTCCAAGTCGGCAGTAACTATGTGCAGTCCAATACCTGCACCTTTGGCCGCAACATGCTTGCCGATCGTCTTGAACTTCTTGTCCCAAGTGTAATACATCACGACTGGAACGTCGTCGGCACCCGGGTCCCTGCCATTGTGCCCATAAACGCGCTTCCCGGTGATAAGTTCGTCAACGCCGTCGCCATCCAAGTCCGCGAAGTGAAGCGCATGTGCTTGGCTGAAAGAATCGTCAATCTTTACTTCATCATAAAGAAAATTACCTTTTCCATCGATGCCTTTGGAAAGCCATGCAAATACGCCGTAATCATGCCCATTACCCCAAAGCAGATCATTCTTTCCATCACCATTGACATCGCGGACTAGTGCCGGGCAAGAAAACCCTTTGGGCCAGCTTTGTTGATGGAACTTCCATGGGCGTGCATAGGGGTTACCTTTTGGCCTTTCATACCAGCCCGCACCGATCACAATATCACTTCTTCCATCATTGTTTAGATCGCCAAACCCAATCCCATGGCCGTTGCGGGGCCCAATCATATAACCTTTGAAATCCCCCTTATCATCTTGGTTCCAGACCATCATGGGTGCTTCCTTGTTCCATTGGTTAGCAATCCATTCGCGCTTACCGTCACCATCAATATCAATAAACTGACAGAGTTCATTAGTCGTTTGCTTAGTATTAATTAAAAGGCTCTGCTTCCATAGCAAGCCCACCTTGAGCCCTCTCTTTCCTGGATTCTTGTACCAGTTCACTTCGGGCAGCCAAAAACTGTTCGACACAACGTCAATCCAGCCGTCGCCATCAACGTCATAAGCATGTTCACCATTGGAGTGAGCATAACCGCCTCTATCTTCAATAATGCGTAATGGCCTGGGCACCCAAACTCCGGACTTACCGGGATTCCGGTACCAGTTACGACCTGCGGAGATATCGAGCTTGCCGTCTTTGTCATAATCCGCAACAGCAATGCCTTCATTCGCATCAACGGCCAATAACTGCATCTCAAATTTCACTGGATGAGCGCCAAACAGGGCGAGGTTGCTGAATAGGCTCAACGCCAGGATCGTGATTTGTTTCATTTCTTATTCCTTATCTTGGGGGGAGCTGAATGCAAAAATGGTTTAATCAATGTGCCAAGAGGTTTTTTCCGATGTGGTTCCCCGTTCGCAGCTATGGCTTGGAAAAGAAACGCATGAAAAATGAATTGAAGTCAACACAAACGGCTTACGCCCACATCAACTGCACCTCGTGCCCAACCCCCGCCGAACGCACCCTCACCGCAGCCCAACGCGCCCGCGCTGACCCCCTTGATATCGATCTCGCCCGACTCCGCGCCCGCAAAGCCATCCTGGAGCCCGACACCTACTACGCTGAGCTCGAACAAATACTCCGCCAACTCACCCCCATTTACCACCTCGCCACCACTCCTTCCCATGGCCCTTCTTCTCATCAACGTAGCTTGCAGCAACGAAACCGATCCGGACGACAACGGAGCCGGCAACCCGGCCACCGTCTTGCCCAAAAAAAACTCTCCCGCCGCATGGGTTATGCCCGAATATGGCGTGAAGCCCGTCGGCGATTTCTGATGAGATGGCCATTACCTTGTGCTAGAAATTCGGAAAGGCGGCGTAGGGATGGAGCATGAAATATATTTTCCAGATTGCATCAGCGATATTCTTAACAGTTGGCGGCGTTGCATTCCGTACCGCCGCCTTGATCGTTGCTTTTGTTTGATCTAATGCAATAGAGTCTCGCGCATGAAGCAGTTTGTATTTTCATTGGCAGCACTAGTCTGCTGCATAGTAGCTCACAGCCTGCAGGGTCAAAATATTGCGGCGGAAAAAATGGGCGAAAAACTATCTGCCCAAGCTAGGACCTTGAATCCTGAGTATCTTGTTTATTACCCCAAACCCATACCAACCAAGCCTGTACCTTTGGTGATTTACCTTCATGGGGCGGGTGGAGTTGGAGACGACATCCAAAAGATCAAAGGCCAAGTTGGCCAAATCGTGCGTGGCGTCACACAATACAAAAAAAACCCCTGCCTTATCGTGGCCCCGCAGGTTAGCCGGAAAAACCGTCAGCCCGGGGGGTGGATTCCGGAACATTTGAACTTACTCCTTCAGCACCTTAAGACTTCGCTCAAAGTGGATGGTCATAGAATCTACCTTACTGGTAACAGCATGGGCGGTTATGGTTCGTGGACATGGGGAGGACTACATCCGGAACATTTTGCTGCGATCGCGCCCGTATCGGGAGGAATTGGACCGGGAGGTCCAAAGGACGTAACCCCCGATCTCAATAAATGGGCGGTTAATCTTTCTAAGATTCCAGTATACGCGTTTGCCGGAGTAAAAGATCGTGTAGTGCCCGCGGAACGCTCTCAACGAATGATCGATGCTATTCAAAAAATGGGGGGAAAACAGGCGCGCCTTAAGCTATACCCTGATGAAGGACACGGAGCCGGTCGCAAAGCCTTTTCCGATGCTGACTTCTATCAATGGATGTTTGACCAGCAACGCAAGTGATATAAAAAAGGCTGGGGAAGTTTGCCTCTCCGTGAAAACCCTCGAGCCCGTTGGTGAGCCTCCAAAAGGGCTGAACGGTTGAGGGTGGCGACCTCCCCCTTACCCATCCAAAAGAAGAAGCCCCCCAAATTATGAGGGGCTAATTACGGCTGCTAGAAGGGGTTCGGTGGAACTCAGCAGCCTCTTACAATGCAACATTCCACATGTCCTGCCATTTTTCAATGTGCTGCGGCCATTTCTTATGCACTTACGGTCAAAAAAGACGAAGCCCTGCACCAGTGTTCAACCTTCTCCCCGAACCTAGCTTTCATGGGGGGACCTCATTGGAGAAAGCGCCCGCGTGAGTCTGTGAGGCAAAATCCCCCCACCTTCTGTGCTAAACAGGCTGTCAAGGGGAGCGGATGATCCGAATGGATTTTAGGATGGAGTATTAGGGTTTACCTTTTTTTTATCCTTTTTGGGCTTCTTCTTCTCTTTAGTTTTTTTGTCTTTATTTCCCATAGAACGGAAAATGTAGCGAGGTAATGGTGTTATTGCAAACTTGATTGTTGTCTATATCAATCAAGGGCTTGCGTGAGTTGGCGGGGTAATATCCAAACGTCTTTGTGCGTATTAAGACGTTCAAGCTTCGGGGACATTTCTCTAGGATATGTGCCAAGTACGCAGGCGCTCCTCATTTTGATTGGGGCGTTAATGGGTTTGCTTGCTGGGCTTAAAAGTGTGCTTTTAGATGTCTGACCCGCTTTGGGCCAAATCCACGCAGTTAGAGTAGCTGTGGCTCGGCGCCAATCGACTGAACGAGGTTCCGAACAGCTTAGAGAAACTCACTCAATAAAAAAGCCCCCCCGCGCCCGGTAATTCGCGGAGAGGCTTCTGAGAGGATCCACAGATGATATGACAACCGTGGTTCCCCTCTCTTTTCAGTATGATGACCAGAATCCAGGCGTCAAAAAAGTATGCCCAGTGTGTGTGAAATCCCCGGGGAGCTTTAACACGCCGTGTCTTGCGACCCGAGGTCTATTCATATGATATGTTGGCGATAAAGTGCCAGCTGTCAAAAAGCCCCTCCGTGGCGCGTTGGACGCACGGAGAGGCTTTTGGCTGCGGCCCTTAAGTCCCAACTTAAGAAGAGGGGCCTTTCCTTTCCCTTCACTTTATAAATTAAATATGCTGACCTGAAGCTGGGTGTCAAAAAAACGCCCCCATAATAGGGGGACGCTCCTTCAAGCTATGGGATGGTGGAGGTTAGTCTTTCTCTTCCCAACCACGCTCCTTAGCCCACCTTACCCAAGCCGCATATTTCAAGGCACTCCAAATCGCAATCCCTGCTGGAATACCAATAAATACAAGGCCAACTATACCTAATATTACCATGGCCCACTCTTCGCGCCCCCTATTCAAAACTAGACCAAGCCAATAGATGCCCATTAATGCTACCGTAAAATAAACGCACAAACGGCCCACAGTTATTCCTTGGTTTGATAATTTGTAATCCCGAGGCACATACATACGTTTATTGCAGTCTACACAGTCATAGACTGTTACAGTGCGAATATGATCTCCGCTACCCTGTTGCACCCGTTTCTTTACATATTCAGAGTGGGCTTTGCATTTGGGACACCAAAGCTTTTTGTATTGAGGTTTTTGAGGGTCAGCCACTAACCAACCCATACCCCCTACTCTCACCTCGCGCAAGCACGCTATCGCATTAGCCTGAGGATCGTTTCTGAGGCGCTTTAAACCTGATGCCAACACGCGTTACACGCCTGCAGAAAGAAGACTCACCGAAGGCTGGAAATTCGGGCGAGGCGGTGTAGGGTTGGGGCGTAATGACCAACGCCTCCGTTCAATGCTGTTTTTGCGGAGAACCCACAGCAGTTGCTTTAGACGAAACAAATGGCATACAGACCGTTATTTCTGATTGCGAAGTATGCTGCCGCCCTTTGACACTCACTGCAAAAATCGCCGGCGGAAACATTTTGTGGATCGAAGTTTCGGCAGAATAAAAAACCCGAGGAGTTTTCCCCCTCCAGCAATTATAACTGCCCGCCACGCATCCACAGGGTTTTTTGACACCCAACAGGAACCGTGCGATATGTTACTATGTTAATGGTTAGCCCCGCCGAGCTTCACAGATTTCCTGGATGGGAGTCGGTTCTGCGGGGTTTTTCTTTGCGCTGGACGGTTGAGGGCAGTGGCGTAGGCTGATGGGCATGAAGCAGATTCTCGTGATGATGGGGCACTACAGTTCGTTAAGTTCCCTCAGGTAGCAGGTTCAATCTAAAACCTTATTTCGGAAGCGCATCTATTTGTCCCTTAAAGCATCAGCATCGGGATTGAGGAAATGTTCAAACCGGCCATCAACTCTACTCAAAGCTTCCATGTGCGCAGGATTTGTTATCGATTGGCGTGCCCGGTTAAAAAGTGCCTGCCGTGATCGAACCACTTCTAAGGGAGCGTCGTTCAAACCGCGGAACAAAGCCGTCATAGGAAGTTTCATCTGCCCCCAATTAAAATTTTCTCCTTCTTGTCGGTCTAATCCCTCCTTTACCACATTAAGGAACAATTCATCAGCCTCTGCACTCTGCCCAATATAATGTAACACCGCATCACGGACCGCATAAAGGGCCACTTGGTCGGTAATTCGATCATCACTGGCGACTGACTCTAAAATGGCTGCTGCATCGGCTCCCAGCACCTGTCTCAGATAAGAAAGCGCCAAGCCATCCAACGAACCATCCGGCCGCACCAACAAAGCTTTGGCATTATTTACAAAGCGCATATCTTTATGCCGAACCAGCACGCCAAAAAGATAGCCGCGTGCCTGCTGATCTACTCCGAAATTTGCCTCCTCCAACTCCACAGGCAATTCCGCCAGCAATTCTCTTGTCGTCTGCAAAATCAATTCAAGATGGATCCCCGGAGCCATTTTTTGCAATGCCATCTCCAAATATGCGACTTCCACCCCGCGCCCCGTAGATTTCAGTACATCAACAAGGAGGGCTTCGGCCTGCTCTGTGCCGATGTTCGCTGTGACTTCAAGAAAGCCAACCCGCAATGTTGACGGAAAAGCATCGAAGTCGGGTTTTGGAAGAGCACGAAAATAGGCCCAAGCGTTACCTACTGCCTTACCTTTGCCTTCACCTCGAGCAGGATTACCCGGCTTCTTAACTTGAGCAGTCTGGGCAAACACCTTGTCTTGTGGCGGATCATTTACCATGAAATTTCGAATGGCGGGCAACGCCGTATCTCCATGATCAACAAGTGATTCAAAAAAGAAAACTGCACGCTTTTCAGTTCGATCGGTGGCGGGGTCGAGATTTATAAGATTATCTATAATGGCTTGGGGTGAGGGCGAAGCATTCCCTACCTCCGCCGGCACTTCCACCCGAGTTTCCACAATTTCCACCCGCCCTGATTGGGCCTTTGTGGTTTTTAGTTCCCTCTTGGCAGCTTCCAATTTTTCACGCAACGCCTCATTTTCAGAAACTTGTTTGTTTTCCTGAGCTCCAGTTGGCTTCAAGGCAAACATCACAACTAATCCTATTAGGAAGACGAATACGATGGCGACGATTCTATTCATATAAATCCAAATCCTGATACGTTACGGATACTACAAACCAATCTAAAATATTTTCAAAACCGTAATCACTTAAACCTAAGCACCATCGCTACCGCGTGATGATAACTAGGTCAAGACGTTAAAATATGTACACCAGCAGGCATGCAACAGCTCATTGATGTATTCGAATAACGGTATGATAAATCGCCGCCTTTTTGGCACCCTAAAAAAGAAGAAGCCCCTCAAGGAGAGAGAGGGGCCCGCCGCGACTTTAGGAGGTGGTAAGTTTTCGCGCGGCGCTTTGAACTATTTAAGAACATCGCACTCCCCAACTCCTTGGCAAATTTCTCGAGGATCTTCTTGTGCACCGACAGTGAAAAAGCCTCCCCGCGGCGCGTTGGGCAACACGGAGAGGCTTCACTCAACCCAGGCCCGCTGCTTCTCCTCATTGG
>Ga0315322_10003478_pt1 | contig 12156 bp, 11 predicted proteins | sample M110021515metaG_FD_203461 | JGI IMG/M metagenome (GOLD analysis project Ga0315322, IMG submission 203461) | Ammonia-oxidizing marine archaeal communities from Monterey Bay, California, United States - M1 100m 21515 | ecosystem: Environmental > Aquatic > Marine > Intertidal zone | place: USA... | reverse complement strand
AATTTAAGGCTTCTTAACCTGCAACTTTTTAATTGTTTCGATTTTTTAAGTAATTTTCAACTAATGAAAACAGCTACTATTAAAGAAATAAAAGATGAGCTTAAGCATCTTTCTAAAGATGAGCTATTGGAATTTTGCCTCCGTTTAGGTAAATTCAAAAAAGAAAATAAAGAATTGCTCACCTATCTTCTTTTTGAAGCCTCGAACGAAGCGTATTATGTCGAAGGGTTAAAACAAACCATTGACTTACAATTTGAGCAGGTTAACACCAAGACCTATTACTTTATTAAAAAAAGTGTTCGTAAAATTTTAAGAGAAATTAAAAAACACATTCGTTATTCAAAAAATAAAGAAACAGCCGTTGAGCTACTCATTTATTTTTGCAATAAACTAGCTTCCTTTAACCCTTCCATGAACAAAAGTATTGCCTTAAGAAATATTTATGACCGGCAAATGATCCTTATTAATAAAACAATAAAAGAGCTAGATGAAGACCTTCAATACGATTATAGAAGAGAGCTTGAAAATTTGCCTTAACTTCAACGACAATAATGAATAACAACGATATAATTAGAAGAATTAGATACACCTTCGACTTGAGTGACGATAAGATGATAGCTCTTTTTGCACTTGGAGAGCATGAAACTTCTAGGGCTGAGGTGAGTAGTTGGTTAAAAAAAGACGATGATCCCGGACAAAAATCACTTCACGACAAGTATTTAGCACATTTTCTAAATGGACTAATTGTTAAAAACAGAGGTAAAAAAGATGGTGTTTCTATGGTTGCCGAAAAAACACTAACCAATAATATTATTTTAAAGAAACTTAAAATTGCTTTAAACCTACAATCTGAAGATGTTATAAACATATTAAAATTAGCAGATTTATACATTAGCAACCATGAGCTAAGTGCCTTTTTTAGGAAGCCTACTCAAAAACAATATAGACTTTGTAAAGATCAATTTTTAAGAAACTTTTTACATGGTCTTCAGCTCAAACACCGCCCAAAAACATCTAATTAAATTTGCGTTAAACCCTAAAATTATTCCATGAAAAATTACATTATTATCCTCTCTGTTTGTATAGGGTTTATTTCTTGTGTTTCTAATTCTTCTGTAGTTGAGGACGGCAACACAGTTAGCCTTTTTCTAGCTGATGTTAATTCGTTACTTTCCGACACCAACAAAAACCCCATTGTTTCGTTTACTGAGCTAGCGACAGAAATGGCCGAAGGGTCTATTGAGCTTAATAAAGACAACATAGCAACTGCATTGGAAGAAGTAAAAGACCATTATAGCGGAGTTATTGTTGTAGAAAACCACACCATTGTAAAGCTAACTAGCTTAGAAGATTGCCAAAAATCTGGTTCTTGGGGTGCTTGCATGCCTAAAGGTGAGGGGTTTATTAAAAAAGGGGAGCTGAACTACAAAAGCGACTACATCAATAATATTATTGGCATTCCATCTTCAAAAAAAGTAACGCTTTATCTTTTTAATGATGATATCAGTAAAAAAGAAAATATAGAAAAAATAAGCGTTGAAGAAACTGCAGCAGTTGATGAGATAGAAGCCGTTGAACCAGAATCCGTTGAACAGGAGCAAGAGGTGTCTGTAGTTGAAATAGTTCCAGATAAAGCGTGCATTGTGAATTACGATGTTTCTTATGAAAACACTTGTAGCCTTATTATGTATTCTAGTGGAAACGTTGTTTACCTTCCAAATGATAGACATGTTACCAATGGTGAGCTTAAGCTAACTTCTCAGTCTTCTGCGACTTCGGATGCTTGGGTTTATTTTTATAATCCTGCCGGTGATTGCGTAGCTACTGCTCATGCACAGCCCATGAATTTTGCTGGTTCCAATATAGAATTTGTAGTCTCAGAAAACTTTAGCTTACCGGTACACATTTCTCATTTCAAAATTTATTCTTGGTGGAACAACTCATCACTAGACTATTTACACTTGTATTATGAACCACAAAATGATCCCGATTACCACGAGTGTGGCTTGTAAAATTCATAGCTTACTTGCATAAAAAAAGCACCTACTTGTTGTAGGTGCTTTTTTTGTTTTAGGGGAGTTCAATTACTTACTACTTTTTAAGTGTTAGTGAAGAATTAATTTTGTAGAAAGGCTCTTGTTAGCACTTGTACCTTTTACTAAAAACACTCCTTTATTTATTTTCTAAGTTGTTTTGTAGTTGTTTAAATCCAGCTTGTTCTTTTGAATAGCACCTTGAACCTAGCATGTCAAACACTTCAATAAGCACATTTCCCGAAATAGCATTTAATGTTTCTACATTAAACGATCCATTTGAAGGATTAGGGAATACGCTAATTTCATTGCTATTTTCAATGTTGGGTAGTTCGGCTATCTCTTTCTGCTCATTTTTGTTTTTTTCATTTTTATCTTTGCTTCCACCTCCCAATAGTCTTTCACAATGAAGTGGAACTATTTCAGCTAGAAAAACTGCTCCAGGTTGAGCTTGAAACCCTTCATTTAGATTTAATCGCTTAAAGCTCTATTTTAGTAACCCATTTATGTTTTATACGTTAAATAAATATAAGCTTGATGTGAAAATTAGAAACAAGAGGAATGGCTATTGAAATCAATATAAATAAAAGAAATCAGGTTAATACTCCTCTCGGAGTTTTATCTAAAATTGCTGATAATATTTATTTATTAGATTATGAAGATGAACTAGAAATAACTGTTGAAAAGAGTGTAGGTTTTAGAGATAAATTAATTGCCCTAGTTAAGAATGAAAAAATTGGTATTATATTAAATGCTATGGATATTCAAGGAACTGCATCCATAGGCTCCATGCAGTTTTTCTCAAAAGATATTAAGTACAATAATGTATGTGTGGCGCAAGCTATTATAACAAATAAATTAGCTCATAAGTTACTTGCTAATTTCTATGCAGATTTTATTAATAATAAGTCGAAAGTTAAGCTATTTAATAATTATACTGATGGGCTTACCTGGATTGAGACTAAAATTAAAAGTGAATTGAAAAGTTAATAACATTTGCAACAACCAAAATAAGTTAAGGGAATAAAAGGAAATTATTTACCTAGCTTATGCAGTAACCAACATCTGCTGTTTCTGAGCTTTTACTTTTGGACTCGCTATGTATTCATCAAAAGTCATTAGCTTATCTAAACAACCATTTGGAGTTAATTCAATAATTCGAGTAGCAACTGTTTGGGTGAAATGATGATCGTGACAGGTAAAAATAACAGTACCCGGAAAATCTATTAATGCATTGTTGAAAGCTTGAATAGACTCTAAATCTAAATGATTAGTTGGTTCATCCAACATTAAGAAATTACCACCTCTAAGCATCATTCTAGAGAGCATGCACCTTACTTTTTCGCCTCCTGAAAGAACGTTTGCCATTTTGAAAATCTCCTCACCAGAAAACAACATCTTCCCTAAAAACCCTCTAACATATACCTCATCTTTATTGGGAGAATATTGCCTAAGCCAGTCCATTAAGTTTAGATTGTCAGTAAAGAATTTTTCGTTCTCATTTGGTAAATATCCTGTTGTTATTGTTTGTCCAAAATGAAAATCTCCAGAATCTGGCTCTGAAATACCGTTAAGAATTTCATACAAAGCAGTGGTTGCTAAATCGTTTTTGCATAAAAGAGCTATTTTATCTCCTTTAGTAACATTTAAATTTAAATTACTAAAAAGCACTTCTCCATCTACTGTTTTACTCATGTTGTTGATGTGGAGTACCTGATCTCCAGCTTCTCTTTCAGATTCTAAAATTATAGCCGGGTATTTTCGACTAGACGGCTCAATGTCATCTAAATTAATTTTTTGTAATAATTTTTTTCGACTTGTAGCTTGCTTAGATTTAGAAGCATTGGCGCTAAACCGTTGAACAAATTCTTGCAATTCTTTTTTCTTCTCTTCTGCTTTTTTATTGGCATTGTTTCGTTGTCTTAAAGCCAATTGACTGCTCTCATACCAAAAAGTATAATTTCCAGTATACATCTTTACCTTCTTAAAATCTATGTCTACAATATGCGTACAAACCGTATCTAAAAAGTGTCTGTCGTGAGATACAACAATAACCGTGTTTTTAAAATTCAGTAAAAAGTCTTCTAACCAAGTTACTGTTTGTAGGTCTAAATCATTCGTAGGTTCATCCAATATTAGAAAGTCTGGATTACCAAAAATAGCCTGAGCCAAAAGGACCCTTACTTTTTGATTTCCATTTAATTCTTTCATTGTTTTTTGCTGATCTGATTCAACAATACCTAACCCCGACAATAAAGATGCTGCTTCAGGCTCTGCGTTCCAGCCATCCATTTCGGCAAATTGCTCCTCTAGCTCACTAACTTTAATGCCATCTTCATCAGAAAAATCTGGTTTAGAATATATTGAGTCTTTCTCTTTCATAATGTTCCATAAATCAATATGCCCCATCATTACCGTGTCAATTACCCTACACTCATCGTATTCAAAATGATTTTGCTTTAACACCGCCATCCTTTTACCTGGCTCTAAAGCCACATTACCCTTATTGGCATCAATATCTCCGGAAAGGATCTTTAGAAAAGTAGACTTTCCGGCTCCGTTAGCTCCAATTACACCATAGCAATTGTCTCCGTTAAATTTTATGTTGACCTCATCAAAAAGGACTCTTTTGCCGTATTGTAATGTAATGTCGTGTGCAGATAACATAACTCCCTGATTTTAAAATGGATGCAAATATAGTATTTGTAATTAATATCGTTTTAAAAAACAGGGGAATTAATTAAAGCAAAAAAGAAAGCAGGCCCATCGGCCTGCTTAGATAAGAATAAATTACTTAACTGTGATTACCGTAAGGCATCTTCAGTTTAATAAACTTATTACAAAAATTTTCAATAAACATTTGACACCTCCTTTCAAAATTAATTTAACATTTGCTGTTGTCACAGCACGAATTATTCACACTTAAAATTAAGTAAGAATTCTTTTACACCTTTTTTTGTTTAAAGAGTTTTTTTTGCTCCGCTCTTATTTTAAAATTAGAAAGGAAATTTCAAGGTTATGATGTTAAAAGTTTGGTTTCTATCCTCTTTTAACAATAGTGCTCGATGCTTGGGCAGTTGGAAACACCAATAGATCTGCAATGTTAACATGGGCAGGTCTAGAAAGAGCAAAAGCAATTATCTCAGCAATGTCTTCTGCTTGTAATGCTTTATATCCTTTATATACATTATCTGCTTTATAAGACCCTTTAAAACGCACTTTTGAAAACTCTGTTTCTACCAAACCAGGGTTAATGGCAGTAACCTTTATTCCAAAAGGGTTTAAATCTATTCTCATTCCATCTGTAATGGCAATTACGGCATGCTTACTTGCACAGTAAACAGCTCCTTTAGGATAAACTTCCTTCCCAGCAGAAGAGCCAATATTTATAATGTGTCCTTTTGCTCGTTTAGTCATTTCTGGAATAATGGCTTTGCTTACATACAATAGCCCTTTTACATTTATGTCCATCATGGCGTCCCAATCTTCTAAATCTCCAGACTGAACAGGGTCTAATCCGTGAGCATTTCCTGCATTATTAATTAAAATATCTATCTCCTTAAATTCTCCACTCAGAGAGTCTATCTCAGAAAACACAGCTTTTTTATCTCTTACGTCAAAACACAAAGAGGCTACTTTTGTGAACCTAGAAAGCTCTTTTTCAATTATAGTAAGTCGCTCTTTTCTTCTACCACAAATAATTAAGTTATATTTCTTTTTAGCAAGCTCAAAAGCTGTTGCCTTTCCTATTCCACTTGTTGCTCCTGTAATTAATACTGTTTTCATTTTATTTAATTGGATATATAAATTACTTTTAAAAATACTACTTAGAACCAGTATTAAAATTTAATTTCACTTTTTTAATACTTTGTTTACAAAAAACAGAAAATGATAAAGCAATTAAAGCAGGTAAAAAGGAAAATTGTAACGTTTTTTCAAACACCACAAGAAAAAAGACACGCCCTTGTAGGCCCCGCTAAACTTTGGAAAATGAAACAAGATTTTCAAATTAATTTTCTTAAAAGTCAAGGGCTTCAACCCAATCAAAAATTAATGGATGTAGGATGTGGAACTTTAAGGGGAGGTATTCCATTAATAAATTATTTAGAAAAAGGTAATTATTACGGAATTGAGGTTAGAAACACTGTTCTTGAAGAAGGTCGAAAAGAACTAAAAGAACATGATTTAGAGCGGAAAGAACCGCACTTAATTGCTTTTAGTGAATTCAATGAAATCTCTTTAAACGCCAAGCTTGATGTAATGCTTGCATTTTCTGTTTTAATACATATGGAAGATACAATCGTTGAAAAATGCATTGAGTTTGTAAGTAAACAACTAGAAAACAATGGCACTTTTTACGCTAATGTAAACTTAGTAAGCCACCAAGACAGCAATTGGCAAGGATTTCCTGTTGTTTTTAGAACATTGGAATTTTATGAAGCTTTAGCTTCAAAAAACAATTTAAAAGTAACTACTATTGGGAGTCTTGGAGAGCTTGGACACATCTCTGGACAAGAGCTAGGAGACAAACAAGTTATGCTTGCCTTCAAAAAAGCTTAACGCCTTTTTAAATGTTGTCTTTATAATAATTAGCATGTAAAATGGTTTTCAGTTCTGTTCTATTTCTGAGTGTTTTTTTACCCTGCTTTTTAGCTTGCTTCTACTTAAGTCCACAATTTTTAAAAAAATGGATTATTGTATTTTTCAGCATCCTGTTTTATGCTTGGGGCGCCCCCGTATTTATTTTCTTCTTGCTAGGAAGCTCAGTCTTGGATTTTTTTATTTCAAAAAATTTTGAAGCTTCAAACCCTTTCAGAAAATTATCTCTATTTGCTTCTTTATTTTTAAATGTTGGACTGCTTTGTTATTTCAAGTATGTTAATTTTTTTGTTACCAACATATCAACATTAGGAGAGTACTTTAGCTTTAATGAAATTGCATTCAAAGAAGTTTTACTCCCAATTGGCATCTCGTTTTTTACATTTCAAAAAATAAGCTATGCTATAGATGTTTTCCGAGGGGAGAACAAAAGATTAACTAGCTTTTTAGATTACCTGTTATACATTATTATGTTTCCACAACTTATCGCGGGACCTATTGTCCGTTATAAAGATGTTCATCTTCAAATCAAAAACTTCTCTTCTAATAACTTTGATCAGAAACTACAAGGGCTTTATCGTTTTATTATCGGATTAAGTAAAAAAGTATTTATTGCAAATACGTTTGCTTTAATAGTTTCTCAAATTAATGCCCTTGGACTTGAAAACACATCTTCAGCTGAAGCGTGGCTTGGAGCACTAGCTTATACATTTCAAATCTATTTCGATTTTGCAGGTTATTCAGATATGGCAATTGGGCTTGGTTTAATGATTGGTTTTAAATTTCCTGAGAATTTTAATTTCCCCTATTTATCAAAAAGTATTTCTGAATTTTGGAAACGATGGCACATCACCTTAGGTTCATGGATGAGAGACTATTTATACATTCCTTTAGGAGGAAATAAAGTTTCTACTAAAAGAATCTATTTTAACCTAGTTTTTGTTTTTTTCATTTCAGGATTTTGGCACGGAGCCAATTGGAATTTCATTGTTTGGGGGTTATTTCATGGATTATTTTTAGTATTAGAACGGCTATTTTTAAGTGCTGCCCTTAAAAAAATGCCCGTAATTTTTCAGCGCTTTTATACTTTTTTTATTGTTATTATTGGTTGGGTGTTTTTTTCAATGGATCTAGAAACTGCTTTTGTTTTTCTTAAAAAAATGTTTGCCTTCTCATCTTTCGATTTAGGGTTATCCATTTCAGTAAAAAGTTGGTCACTTATGCTTTTTGGAATTTTATTTTCATTTATTGGTTTTAATAAAAAAATAGAGCTTTTTCTGAATGAACTTCCATTTAGAATTGCCAATTTAAACACAAGTCAAACACTCGTTATTTTTCCAGTTTTTCTCTTTCTATTGTCAATGGCTACAATTTGGATAATGAATTCAGGTTTTAACCCATTTATTTATTATCGTTTTTGAATTGAAAAAATTAAACAACATATTGTTTTTTATTGCAATTGGGGTGCTATTTATTCCATTGGTTTTTCAGTATTCTGCTACTAATGAAACACTACAACCACTAAATGGTGTGTTCGAAAAAACAGATACCCTTCAATTTTCTATTCCCTCATGGAAAAATAAAAAATGGCAGGAAAATCGAGAGTTGCTAATTAAAAATAATTTGAAAATAAAACCGCTAATTGTAAGAATTGGTCACGAATTAGATTATAGGCTTTTTAAAGAATACCACATGGCCGATTTATTGATTGGCAAGGATGGATATCTGTTTTCTAAAAGCTGGAGTAATGCAAAGTGCTGTGCCAATAATTTAAACAAAGATTCATTAGATATTTTCATTAAAAAGCTAGCTACCTTAGCTACTTTACTAGAGAAAAAAGGGAAATACTTTAAAGTTATTATTCCGCCTTCAAAAGAAGAGCTTTACGCTAACAAGCTACCGTTGCTGTACACTTTGGATAATGAAAATTCAGATTATACGCTTCTTAAAAAGAGCTTGGCAAATAATAAAATAGCTTATTGGGATTTGCTCTCTTATTACAAAGTAATAGATGACACTGCTAGATTTCCAATTTATAGTAAAACTAGTGCGCATTGGACCACATATGGTGCACATTTTACATTGCTAAAATTACTGAATGACATGTCTGTTTTTTTTAATGGAGACATGCCTAATCTAGCGGTTAAGTCCTTTAAAAAAGAAAAGTTTAAGGGTGGTGATGGCGATCATGAACAAACATTAAACTTAATAAACAGAATAGACAACAAAGACTTTCTTTACCCTGCATACAAGATTGATTCTTCTAAAAATAAAACTTTTAAACCTAAAGTCATCACTATCGGAGATAGCTTTTATTGGGCTTTAAAAAGCTGTTGGATGCTGCCATATATTTACAAAAAAGATTCTAAATATTTATATTATTTCAGCACGGTTTACTACAATAATGATTACACTAAATCTCACTCAATAGACTCTTTAAATATTGTTGAAGAAATTGAATCCTGTAATGCGGTTGTTATAATAAACAGCACTCACAATTTAAATGGATTTCCTTACGGCTTAGAAAAAAAGATAGATGAACTAATTTTAGCTTTAAAATAACAACCCTTTTTTAACTTACTAATTATTTGGTATTTTACTTCTAACTTTTCAAAACATGATACAAAAACAGCATTTAAAATATTTACTTTTTTTTTTCGTTTTAGTGTTTGATTCTTGTTCACACAAAACAGAAAGCACATCAGCTTTTTGTGATCACATTCAAACTAAAAGCAACACTAACCTTTCAAATGAGTTGAAAATTTTTTCTGCTATCGCTAAAACTAAAACTGGAGTTTATGTTCTTGAAGATGGTAATTCATCTATGATTTCCAGAGCTTGGTTGTGCGAAAATGCCGAGAACTCAATTGACATTCAATATTTTATTTTTTCTACAGACAATGTTGGCCTTATTGCGTGCGATTATTTAGTAAGAGCAGCAGATAGAGGCGTTAAAGTTAGACTTCTTATAGATGACATACTAATAGACGCTAAGGTCGAAGATGTCTTGACTCTAAGCTCACACCCAAACATTGAAATAAAAATTTATAATCCAGGTGTGAATTTGGGTAAAAGCATCTATTCAAAAGTTAAAAAATTCATAACCGATTTTAGAGGTGCTAATCAGCGCATGCATAACAAAACTTTCAATGTGGATGGCAAAGTCGTCATAACGGGTGGAAGAAACATTGCTGATGAATATTTTGATTATGACCATGAGTATAATTTTAGAGATAGAGATGTACTTTTAATAGGAAAAGAAGTAAACTCTGTTACCAACTCTTTTGAAGAATTTTGGGCAAGTCCAATTAGTGTTCCTGTTGAAAATCTTATAGCCAAAGACCAATTAATTAATTATTCAAAAGACACTTTTAACAAGCTTCATGAATATTGCTGTGATTCCGCTAATTTTTGGCCCCAAATCAGAGAACAAATTAAACAACTCCCTCTGTCATTTAATGACATAAAAAATTCAGGAGCTCTTGTGTGGGTAGATGAAGTTAAATTTATTTCAGATAAGCCCGGCAAAAACCAGGAAAGAAAAGGTCTTGGTGGTGGAGGGGTGTCTACATCAACACTAATTGAGCTGGTAGAAAATGCTAACCATTCCATAGCTATACAAACTCCTTATTTAATTACAACGGCAATGAGTGAAGCTCTTTTTAGTGATGCTGTAAAAAGAGGTGTTAAAATTAAAATACTTACAAATAGTTTAGCCTCTACAGACAACCTAGAGGCATTTAGTAGTTATCAAAAAAATAGAAATAAATTACTTGAAACTGGAGTCCAAATTTTTGAATTTAAGCCTGATGCATCCGTTCGAAAAAAACTAATGACCGGAGAACTGCATAAACACGAAAATAAATTTCCAATTTTTGGTTTACATGCTAAAACCATGGTGCTTGATGATTCAATAACTGTTATTGGCACTTTTAATCTTGACCCTAGAAGTGCGAACTTAAACACAGAATGCATTACAATAATTAAATCTAAAAATGTTTCACAAAAAGTTTTAATTGGAATTAATGAAGAATTTAAACCCGGAAATTCATGGGAAATTACCAATACATTTAACCCTGATTCGGAAGTAAATAAGCTTAAAAGAATAAAAACTTGGACAAGAAAAATAATTCCAAAAGAAATATTGTGATACTTACTGCAAACTTGCCATTAAATTAATGAGTAACAACAAACATATTATCCAGCTTGACGGATTGAGGTTCTTTGCTGTTTTAATGGTAATGATTGGCCACTGGCTTCAATGGAAATGGCAAAATCCAGTTTTACTTAAAATTCCTTTTGTTCACGGAGTTATCTTGTTTTTTGTTTTAAGTGGGTTTCTTATAACCAGAATATTATTGACAAACAGAGACCTTTATAATCAAGGAAGTGAAAATAAATTTTTACTTATTAAAAACTTTTATTTCAGACGGTTTTTTAGAATTTTCCCCATCTATTATCTACTTCTAATCTTTTTATTTTTAATGAATTTTGAAAACACAAGAGAATTATTTCCTTGGCTAATAAGCTATAGCTCTAATATTTATCAATCTATTAACAATGTTAACATAGGAAATTTTAATCATTTTTGGTCTCTTGCTGTGGAAGAACAATTCTACCTCTTTTGGCCTTTTGTTATTTTATTTGTTAAACCAAAAAAAACATTACTGGTTATTGTTGGGGCAATTTTGCTAGCACTAATTGTAAGAACTTTTTTATTCTTTTATGTTGGTAAATGGATGACCACTTCCTTTTTCACCCTAAGTAGTATGCATGCTCTTGGGCTTGGCGCTTTATTGGCGTACTTTAAAACTTATACACCAATAATTGAAACTAAACTCTCTAAAGCTAAATGGCTTTATTTAGTTTTAGTTTTGTACATAGGTTCATTGCTTATTCAAAATGTTTTCCAACTAGGTTGGTATAAAGCAATTCTCGATCACTTTTTCTTTGCCATCTTATCCTTCTTTATAATCTTAAGAGCTTCAGAAAATAATTTTAGGGGGGGGGCTAAAATTTTACTAGAGAATAGGTTTGTAACTTATTCAGGAAAAATATCTTACGGATTATATATTTACCACCTGTTTGTACCTACTCTTTTTTATTTTGCATGTACTAAAATTGGTGTTTCAATTAAAGGGAATTTTATACTCTTTTATTTAACCACTTTCGTTCTAGCGCATTTCTCTTGGATATTAATTGAAAAGCCGATTAATAGCCTTAAGAAAAAATATCCTTACTTTAACACAACTTAAAGATAAAATATATAACACGAATAAACGTAATACGTTTATCGTATCGTTATACTAAAATCTTTTCTTTTTCCAATTGTCAAAATTGGTACTGATACCCAAATAATGATTTGATCCAGCAGCTGACATAATTAGGATGCCGTAATCTATTTTTATTTTTTTAAGCTGTATACCTATACCAAAGGAAAAGCCAGAAAGTCCAGGTCTGTCCAAGAGTTTCATTTGTTCTCTTCGGAAGTAATTGAATCCAGTTCTAAATTCTAAGTTGTCTG
>Ga0315322_10003476_pt1 | contig 12157 bp, 17 predicted proteins | sample M110021515metaG_FD_203461 | JGI IMG/M metagenome (GOLD analysis project Ga0315322, IMG submission 203461) | Ammonia-oxidizing marine archaeal communities from Monterey Bay, California, United States - M1 100m 21515 | ecosystem: Environmental > Aquatic > Marine > Intertidal zone | place: USA... | reverse complement strand
AATCTTTAGAATTGCTTTTTCATCTTTAATTTTGGGATCACGTGTATGATTATACTCTACCAGTTCGGTGATAAAACCAACTTTGAAATAAATTGTGTAAAACCACCACCCCATTGCAAATTCAGCCTCGGGGCTAAACCTATAACCATCCTTTTGATGAATCTGTTTTTCAAATTGTGAAAAAACTGTTTTTAGTGATTTTATATCTCCATCAAAGTCTTGCGAGGACACATAAAAAATTGGAACCCAAGTCATAATCTTATTTTCTAAATACAGAATTTAAGGAAAATGGATTAACAGATATCTATGTCACTTCTTTATTCACAACAATCTGAAATTGTATCATCCTTTGACTTTACTTTTGTCCTTATGTGATATGCAAGTTCCAATCCCTGTCTAACTTCTTCTTCAGAATAACCTTCATCTTTCATGGCTTTAGTGATTTCAGATACAAGATCCTTTTCTTGTTGCGTTAATTCATCACTCATTTGCATAATATAGAATCTTTGAGTATATGGTTATTTTGAGTCTAATCAGGCTTATTGGCCTCAAAAGCACAATCAGAATCGTCATCATACTTTTTCCTTTCTGTTCTTTCCTTTCGGATAATCCACACCCCACCAAATATTGTCAAAGATGAAAGAACTACCCAAAATATTCCACCGGTTTGAAGAAATAACATAACTAATGTGATTCCAATGGAAAGTAGTCCATATCCGATTATTATTTGACCATAGTTTTTGCTAAACTCCACGATAACCAATACATCTTACAGTAAAAAAAGACACCACAAACTAAATCTTGAAAAAGGTCACATAATTGAAGATTAATCAAGGGACATATTCATTGAAAAATCATGATACACGGAGATAATTTAGAAAGAATTGAGGAATTGGTTGACAAAGGTATTTCATTTCAAAGAGAAGGTAAACACAAAGAAGCTATCATATGTTTTGATAAAGCAATCAACATAGATAAAGAGATGAATGAGGAAGCAGATTCAAACCTTTTACTTCTCAAAAAAAATTCAGAGATGAAAATAGATAGAGATGAATAATTAAAAAGACATCCAAACGTCTCCTAGTTACAATAATAATTGAAAATAAACCACAAAAATGCTTATCTAAATTGAATTCATGATATTCTGTTATGGGATTGTTTGGAAGAAAAAAAGAAATTCCTATAGAAGATAAAAATATGACATCCCCTGAATTTGTTGATCACCTGATCAAGTATCCTAATGAATCTGATGAAATAGTTATCAAATTATATAGAAATTTAATTGGCGAAGACAATCTAGAGAAAGATGTAGAATCGTATTGGCAAAAAATACTAGACGATTCATTTATTGATAAAATAGAATTTGAAAGATTAACAAAAGAATTTACTGAAAAATTTGAAAGAGTCAGAATGCTAGCAAATCAAGAATAAGAGTCATTTTTTTCCATCTTCTTTTTTTGGAGTATCTTCATCTTCCATCAATTTTGAAATTGTGTAATCATGGTGATCCTTTCGATTTTTGGCATTTAATTTGTTAATTTTTCTTTTAAGATCTATTCCAGCTATGAGCATAGCACTACCAAAAAAAAGAGATATTCCTGAAAAAAATGTCAATCCGTAAGACAATACAAGATTTACCCCAATTAACAAAACTACAATTCCAACTACTACCAACAAAAGAGGGATTTGTCTTATCATAACTTGCAAAGATTGTGGGTCTTGATAGTTGTTTCTCCTTTTAAAGGAATCTGCCTAAGGATGATATCGCCACATCTCGCCAATAAAATCACATTTGCGACAGATGTAAACCAAATTCATATGCGAATTGGCATTCTGTCGTTCCCATTGCATTAATCCATCACATTTTATACACGGTTTAGTTGCAGGATGAATATTTTTCATATGATCACGTAATTCATCATTATCTTCAAATGGCTTGTTACAAGCATCACATTTTTCTTTTTTCTTTCCCAGTAATCCCATAATCATCTACAAAATAGTCCCCTTAAAAAAAGACACTATATCAAAAACTCAGGAACTACGATAGAAATTAGAATGATAGGAATTTGTTTCTAATGACATCTTATAGATCCTCATCATAGCAGATGCCACTAGAAACAACTAGATTCAAATTTTCACCATATTATAATCTAAAAAATTTCAATTTTCAAAGAAAATATTTCAAAATTAGACATTGTAAATAGGCTTAAGGACATGATTTCAACACAAATAGTATGAAAGAAGATAAAATGAAAATAATGTGCAAGTGGTGTAATGTATCCATGAATTGTCACATTGTTAGTGAAGAAATATCAGAACATCATGGAACGTACGGAATTGATAGTGTTAAAATGGCTAAAATTAAAATTCACAAACATTTCAAAGGAAAAAATTATTGTAAAGGTTCAGATAGAACTATCACTACACCCATGGACAAGATTAACGATAACAAAGTGCATTACCAATAATGTTCTAAAAATCAACACGCTTAAGTTCATAGAAAATTTAGTAATTTATTGAATAAAAGACGTACAGGTTTAGCTTTGATAATTGCATCTGCAATTATTGGAATTATTGCAATAGGATTTGATGGTTTACCAGAAATGGTAATAATGCCACTATTAGCAATTAGCGGTATTGGATTTGGTACGGGAATCGTTCTACTGAATTATAAGGCAAAGCATTCCAAACGTGACAAAAGTAAATTCAAAAGAACCAATACCAAAACATGGGATACGTAAATTACAAATTAATGACAAAAATTAGTCGTAAACTACTTAATTCACTCAGAGTACAAGGTTACATATGGTTAGTAAAGCAAGTATTCTTGGATTAATTGCTGCACTAGCTGTTGTATTAATTGCAGTAGTTATGGTAGAGTAATCATGACAGAATCCTCACTTTCAAAATTAGACGATAAAGGAGTGTTCACAATTGTAAAAGTGGAAAATGTTGAACGTAAAGTAGGAAAAGAAACAATTACTGAAATAAATATTGAAACTGAAGAAGAATTTGATGGAGTTAAAAAATTCTATACATCACGAAAAATGATAGTTGCAAAATTCTATGATAATGGAAACCCAACTACATTAGCTCAAGATATTCAAAGAGGGAAAAAATACAGAGTAAAAATTATCACACAAAAATTTGGCAATGGGAAAGAAGATTACGATATTGCAAAATCATAGTGGTAAAAAAATCATTGAAAATTAAGATCATCCTTAAATAATATTTTAACATAGTATAGGTAACAAGAAACCATCATTTCTGCGTCGTAGAGTGATGAGTAAGGAGAACAATTCATGTTAGGATGCATTTACGTTCAATGTTTTCCACCTTCTTTTCTTGTTGTTTTAAAATAAAAAATAGAAAAATCCTAACTGAAACTTAAATCAGGATTTTTACAGAAAGAACATTTTTCCATTAAACCAAATTCATTCATGAACTTTCCTTTTCCATCACATTGAAGACAATCCAAGTTGATCTAAATTGACGAAGATACAATTAAGTTTTTTGTAGAAACGTACAGATTAAGTTTTAGGCACAAATATTCAGATTTTTATTGTAACAAGTTAAAGATAAAATATGATTGAGAAAGAAGATGCAAAAAAAGTCATTGAAGTTATTGGAAATAATCTGATAGGCGTATCACACGATTCAAACAGTTTTCAGAAATTACCAGACTCATTTTGGGGATATTTTGCAAGAGGTCACGATAAAAAAGGCACATTTGGAGTGATTGTCACATATTCTGAAGACGGAAAGGACGTAGATGAATTAATGAAAATGTATGAGGAATGGGCAAAACAGAACAAACCACAATCAGAATAATCTAATTTTTTTAATCATTTTTTACTTCAGTTTTATTTTTATTAAATTTGTTATATCCATCTTTGTTGTATCCTTCTTTATCATAACCTAAGTGATCATATCCAAGTCTATCATATCCGTCTTTGTTGTGTCCATTGTTGTCATATCCATCTAAATCATATCCGTGCATATCATATCCATTTTTATCATATCCATAACGATCATAGTCATTTTTATCATATCCGTCTTTGGTAAAACCATTTTTGTTGTATCCGTCTTTGTTGTAACCATCTAAATCATATCCGTCTTTGTCATATCCATTTTTGTTAAAACCATCTATGTTGTATCCTTTTTTGTTGAAACCATCTTTACGAAAACCATCCTTGTTGTATCCTTTTTTGTTGTATCCGTCGTTATCAAAATTTATTTTTGTATCCAGATGAATTCCATCAAGAGAAAAACCACGATTATCATATCCGTCTTTGTCATATCCCTTATTATTAAAACCATTTTTGTTGTATCCGTCTTTGTTGTAACCTTTGTAATTATATCCATCCTCATCGTATCCATTTTTGTATCCATTTTTGTCGTATCCATTTTTGTTGTATCCGTCTTTGTCATATCCATTTTTGTTGTAACCTTTTTTGTCATATCCATTTTTGTTGTATCCATTTTCACCATATCCATTTTTGTTGTAACCTTTTTTGTCATATCCATCTTTGTCATATCCATCTAAGTCATATCCAAATTTGTCAAAGGTTTTACTAAATTTATCAAACAACCCCATATCAGAATTTCATGAATTCAATTTAGATAAGCATTTTCATGCCTGAGAATAGCCAATAATCAAAATTATTTAGTTTCTTTCAAAAGTTTTCTGTAACCTTCACATTCTTTACAAACAGGTTTTCCCTTATACTTTGGATTACCATCTTTGATTTTCAATGTACCAGGAGCAATTTTACAAATACAGCAAACTACCATGTAAAATAACTAAAAATTGCAACTAATAAAAATTGGGAATTTTAGAGATTATCAGTAATTTGTTTTGTAAATTCTGCAGTTGTCTTATCACCACCAATATCTTTAGTTTTAATTCCAGATTTTACTAAATTAAAAATAGTAGATTCTAATTTTGTAGCCATTTCAAAACATTTTTGATCATTATGTTTTGCACCAAGCCAATCAAGCATCATTTTAATTGAAAGTAAAAATGACGAAGGGTTTGCAATATTCTGTCCAGCAATATCAAATGCAGCACCATGAACAGGTTCAAACAATGCAAAATCATCACCAAGATTTGCAGCAGGAGCCATGCCCAAACCTCCAACTACTTGAGAGGATTCATCAGATAAAATATCACCAAAGAGATTAGTTGTAACTACGACATCAAATTTCTCAGGTTGACGAATCAAATTCATAGCACATGCATCAACATACATTTCTTCAAATTTAATGTCAGGATAATCTTTTGAAACGTCAGTACAGGCTTTTGCAAATAATCCATCAGTAACACGCATCACATTGGATTTATGGACACAAGTAACTTTTTTCATAGAATTTCGTTGTCTTGCAGTTTCAAAAGCATATTTTGCAATTCTTTTTGATGCAGATTCAGAAATAATTCTCAAAGCAACTGCAGAATCACCTAAACTAAATTCTTTACCAGTGTAGAGATCTTCTGTATTTTCTCTAACTATCACCATATCAATATCATCACGTAATGCAGGCATGTGAGGATATGATTTAGAAGGTCGAATGTTTGCATAAAGGTCAAGCATTCTCCTCAAAACAACAATTACATCAGCAGCACTTTCACCAACAGGAGCTTTAAGACAAACATCAGAATTTTTGATAGTTTCAACTACATCATCAGGAAGTGCATTACCTGTTTGTTCAAGAGCTTTATCACCAGCAATTAATTTAGAAATTTCAAACTCAAGACCATATTTTTCCTGAATCGTGTTTAATACAGAAATTGCAGAATCAGATAATTCAGGTCCAATCCCATCGCCCATAATTAATGAAATTTTATACATAATATCACAACAATGAAATTCAGTTTATCTGTTTTTCTTTAAGCATTTTTTTAAGCATTATTCTATTAATTCCATCAATTACTGCTTGTACACTAGTAGTGACAATATCTTCACCAATAGATTTTGCAGATACAGAATTACCATGAGGATCTTCAACAGTTATAGTGACTTCACATAATGCAGTTGCACCACCAGAAATAGATGCCAATCCATAATCTGTAATTTTTAATTCTGAAACCTTACCAGTAATTTTTTGAATTGCATTTAATGCAGCGTCAACAGGTCCAACACCATAGTCAGTTCCAATGAAATCCTCACCATCAATGTTTAATTTTACAAATGCATAGGGCATAATTCCAATTCCAGTGGAAACTGAAAAACCAGATAATTGAACAATGCGTTTAATTCCTTTTTCACCTAACACATCACTTGCAATAGAAAGTAATTCAACATCAGTAATCTGCTTACCTTGATCACCTAACACTTTAATTTTTTCAAGAATTTGTTGGGATTGTTCCTCATTTGTTTTAACTCCAAATTCTTCAAGCATTGCATTCATTCCATGAATTCCAGCATGTTTACCAATTCGAAGTTGTCTTGTTCTACCAACTAATTCAGGACTAATTGGTTCGTAAGTGAGAGGGTTATTCAATACACCATGAGTATGAATCCCAGATTCATGTCCAAATGCATTATCTCCAACAATAGCCTTATTTGGTTGAACTTTAATGCCTACAATTTTTGAAATGTACCGTGAAGTATCATAAATTAATTCAGATTTGATATTAGTTTCATATTTCTGATCTTGTGGTAAACATTGTAACGCCATAGAAAGTTCTTCCAATGAAGCATTTCCAGCACGTTCACCTATTCCATTTATTGTAACATGAGCACAAGCAGCACCAACATGAATTCCAGATAAAGCATTTGCAACGGCTAATCCAAAATCATTATGACAATGAACACTAACAGGAAGTTTTGTTGCAGCAATTGCATCTTTAGTAATATCTGCAATGTATTCAGGAGTAGCATATCCAACAGTGTCAGGAATATCAATTCTATCAGCCCCTGCTTTTGCAACGTCACCAAATACTTTATTCAAAAAATCTCTGTCAGTTCTAGTAGCATCTTCAGCTGAAAATTCAACTTGTAATCCACGTGATTTTCCATATTCAACTGCTTCAATTGCTTTTTCAAGTGCTTGGTCTCTAGTCATCTGAAGTTTGTATTGTAAGTGAATATCAGAAGTTGCAATAAATGTATGAATATAATTTAATCCAGCATCAACAGCAGCATCAATATCACCTTTGATGGTTCTAGTTAATCCTGCAATCTCACAAGATAAGCCTTCGCTAGTAATCATCTTAACTGCTTTAGATTCACCATCAGAAATTACTGGAAATCCAGCTTCGATAGCATCTACTCCAAGCGCATCAAGTTTTTTTGCAATGGATAATTTTTGATCTGGCGATAAAGAAACACCGATTGTTTGTTCTCCATCTCTTAAAGTCGTATCAAATATTCTAACTTTCAAGCTCCGCTCCTTTGCAAAGCAGTAACACCAGTTCTGGCTACATCAATAATTCCAAATGATTTTGCCAATTCCTCAAATGCCTTAATTTGGTCTGGTGTAGAAGTTAACTCAACCATAATTGAGTCTTTTTTTACATCGTGTACTTTTCCACCATATGCATTTGCCAATTTGTTTACTTCCATGCTATCATTAGCATTAGTAATCTTTAACTTAAAAATACATAGTTCACGAAAAACTGTTTTGTGTTCATCCAAATGTTTTACCTCTACAGTATCAATCATTTTATCAAGTTGTTTTACAATTTGTTCCACTTGTTTTTCATCACCGAAAGTAGTAATGGTCATTTTAGAATAATTTGGATTGTCAGTAACACCTACAGAAATACTATCAATATTGAAATTTCTAGATCTAAAAAGATGAGTTACTTTAAACAAGATACCAGGTTTATTTTCAACTAAAACAGAAAGTATAGACCACATAATTATCACTAAGAAGGTAAAATCATATCCGAAAGAGAAGTTCCAGGAGCAACAAATGGCAACACATCCTCTTCAGGATCAATTGGTATATCAATTACCGTTGCAACATCACTGCTGATTGCAGTTTTGATTGCTTTGTCAAGTTCATCCATAGACTGTGCTCTAATTCCTTGAGCGCCATATGATTCAGCTAATTTAACATAATCAGGACAACCACCTTGGTCCACACCAACCATTCTTCGATCATAAAAGGTTCTTTGCCATTGAGCAACCATACCCAATGTAGAATTATTTAAAACAAATACAATTACAGGAATGTCTTCCAATACTGCAGTTGCAAGAGAGTTTTCGGTCATACTAAAACTTCCATCTCCAGCTATATCAACAACAGGGACATCAGGTCTTGCGACTTTTGCACCAATAGATGCAGGGAAACCCCAACCCATAGTACCAAGTCCAGTAGAACTGAAAAAGGTTCCAGGTTGAATTACATCATAAAATAATGATGCCCACATTTGATGTTGACCAACCTCAGTAGTGATTACAGATTCTTTAGGTAAAACTTCTCGAAGTTTTCTTAAAATCTTTGCAGCACTCATTTCACCAGGATGAAGTTTTAAATTTTCTCGCCAATACTCTTTAGTTTCTTTGACATGTTTCAACCAAACAGAATCTTCTGTTTTTTTAATTGCTCTTTGTAAAAGTAATTTTACCATTACTCTAAGTGATGTACGAACATCACCAACAACTGCCAAACTAGCAGTTTGATTTTTACCAATTTCAGCAGGATCAACATCCATATGAATAATTTTCAATTGTTTTTCAAAAGCTTCAAAAGTTCCAACGGATCTATCAGAAAATCTAGTTCCAATTGCCAAAACACAATCAGCTTCTGCCATCATTTTATTTGCTTCAGCATGACCATGCATTCCAATTGGACCTAATGACAAAGGATGATTTTCAGGAAATGCACCTTTACCTTTGAAAGTAGTAACCACAGGAATCATTAGAGTTTCAGCAATAGATTGTAATTCAGCAAATGCAGATGAAATAATAGTTCCTCCACCAGCTAAAATAATTGGTTTCTCAGAATTAAGTAACATTTCAATTGCTTTTTCACAAGCAACCATATCAGGATCATACCAAGGATGATAACCTTGAATTTTAAATTCTTCAGGAAATTCCATAGGAGATTCATTTTGTTGAACATCTTTTGGAATATCAATAAGTACAGGTCCAGGTCTTCCAGTTTCAGCAATGTAAAATCCTTTTTTTACTACTTCAGGAACTTCTCCAGGAGTCCTAGGTTGAAAAGCATATTTTACAACAGGATTTGCCATTCCAATAATATCACTTTCCTGAAATGCATCTTTTCCAATCATTGCAACAGGAACTTGTCCAGTTACAGCAATCATTGGAGAAGAATCAGCTTGAGCAGTTGCAATACCAGTTAAGATATTTGTGGCACCAGGACCCGAAGTTGCAAAACATACTCCAGGTTTTCTACTTACACGACCAAATCCATCAGCCATATGTGCTGCAGATTGTTCGTGACGTGTTAAAATATGTCTAATATTACATCGTGAAAATTCATCATACATTGGAAGATTTGCACCTCCAGGTAATCCAAATACCTCTTTGACACCTTCTTTTTCCATTGCAGTCATCAAGGCTTTTGCACCAGTCATGGTTTCCATAATATGGATAGAATTTTTCTCCATAATTTAAAATGTATCAAAATTTTAGGCACAAATTAGATAAATTCAGGAAAAAATCAAAAAACAAATTTTTGATCATGAATATCGATTATTAGGGAGATAGACTTAAACAGATTATTTTTAGATTTGAAGTGAACATTTTGACAGACAATGAAGAAATTATTAAAACAATTGAAACATTGTTTCAATCAGGAATTACCAAAGATCTTAGCAAATTAAGAGAAATTCATTTAGATGATCCAAAATTTTCAAGTTTTAGTGATTTACCACCTTATGATCTAAAAGATTATCAAACCACAATTGAATTAGAAGAATTAAGATTCATAAGCATTTCAGATTATACATATGAAATAAAAAATCCAAAAATCAGTATTTTTGATAATTGTGCAATCGTAGCTTTAGAATTAATTCAAAAAGGCATGCTAATAGATAACAAGGCATACACCGGAGAGCATATGATAATTAATGGGAGAGCAACATTTGTGTTAGTTAAACAACCAACATGGAAAATCGCACACATTCATTTATCAAAAATATTTAATTAATTACAGATTATTTTTTCTTTTGATTAGGATTGTTTGGTTTTTTTGATTTGTTTTTCTTTTGATTAGGATTGTTTGGTTTTTTTGATTTGTTTTTCTTTTGATTAGGATTGTTTGGTTTTTTTGATTTGTTTTTCTTTTGATTAGGATTGTTTGGTTTTTTTGATTTGTTTTTCTTTTGATTAGGATTGTTTGGTTTATCATTTGCAGCTAGTTTTTTGTAAAGACTGTAAGCTTGTTCAACATTAGAATTACCATGAATAATTGAACGTGCAGCTTTAATCATTGCAACAGGATGTTCAGATTGCCAGATATTTCGACCCATATCAAGACCTACTGCACCTGCTTTGATAGCATTGTATGTTAACTGTAAAGCATCACGTTCAGGAATTTTTTTCCCACCTGCAACAATAATTGGAACAGGGCAAGATTCAACAACTTTTTCAAAATTATCACAATAATACGTTTTAACAATATGTGCACCTTGTTCAGCAGCAACCCGACATGCCAATGAAAGGTATCTTGCATCTTTTCCCAATTCCTTTCCAACTGCAGTAACAGCTAAAACAGGAATTCCATATTTTTCGGCTTCATTTACTAGTTTTCCCAAATTAACAATTGTTTGATATTCATATTTTGAACCAACAAAAATAGACATTGCAACAGCACTTGCATTCAAACGAAGTGCTTCTTCAAGTGAAACTGTAATATCTTCTTGAGATAAATCATCACCAATAATACTAGAGCCACCAGATACTCTCAAAACCATTGGTGTGTCAGAAGTTGCATCAACTGAAGTTCTTTGAACGCCTCTTGTTAGCATTAAGGAATCACAATATTTCAAAAGTGGTGCAATGACTTTTTTTGGTTCTTCTAATTTTTCAGTTGGACCAAGGAAATATCCATGGTCTACTGCCAACATTAATGCACGATTATTGTGAGGTTTGATAATTCTAGATAATCTATTTTGTAATCCCCAATCCATATCTCTTCGATTTTGAAATAAAAAAAATACCTTTCTTAAGCCTTTCTTATTTTGTAATGATAATTTTCATTGCATTATCACCAGTTTTAGCATGATCAAATGCTTTTTGAGAATCAGAAATTGAATATGTATGCGTAATAAGTTGTTTAACATCGATTTGAGATGATTCAATCAATCCAAGTGCATCTTTAGTATCAGCATCAGATGCAGCATAACTGGTAACAAGTGTAATTTCTTTAGAATAAACTTTGCTCATATCTAAATTAATCATAGCACCTTTTGACGGAACACCAAACATCATCACAGTTCCCCCTTTTCGAACCACATCAATTGCATCCTCAAGAGCTTTTAGGCTACTAGTTGCAACAATTGCAACATCCACACCTAGTTCATTAGTTTGATCAAGAATCTTTTGTTTTCTATTTTCATCCATGGAATTAATAGACTCTGTAATATTGAATTTTTTTGCAAAATCTAATCTAAAATCATTGACATCAAAACAGAAAATTTTAGAAAACTTTTTTGCTTGAGCAAGCATCACATGCATCATTCCAGTAGGACCAACTCCAAAAATTGCAGTGGAATCACCTTCACGATATGCACATTTTTTCCAAGCTCTAACACAACATGCTAGAGGTTCAATCATTGCAGCCTCTTCAAAACTTAAAGAATCAGAAATTTTTAAAACACCTCCATGAGAAACATTCCAAGCTGGTACAACATATTCTTCAGATAAACCACAAGGAGACAAATTAGTTTCAGAGTATTTTTTACACATTGTTTCATTACCGTGATTACAGAAATGACAATCGTAACAGGAAACATGATGATGTGTAAATACTCTGTCCCCTTTTTTAAAATCAACTACATCAGAAGCAACATCTACAATTATTCCTGCAGGTTCATGACCAAGACGCATCGAGGGTTGACCATATTGACCAAACACTTTTTCCAAATCAGAACCACATATTCCACATGCATGCATTTGAACTAAAATATCACCAGAATTCAAAACAGGTTTTTCAGTTTCATCAACTGAAATAATTGATG
>Ga0315322_10003474_pt1 | contig 12160 bp, 6 predicted proteins | sample M110021515metaG_FD_203461 | JGI IMG/M metagenome (GOLD analysis project Ga0315322, IMG submission 203461) | Ammonia-oxidizing marine archaeal communities from Monterey Bay, California, United States - M1 100m 21515 | ecosystem: Environmental > Aquatic > Marine > Intertidal zone | place: USA... | reverse complement strand
TGGCACAGAAGCCCATGGTTCGGATATTTTCACCAAACCACCGAAAACTGGATCTACCATCTCGACTTCGGCTGGATCTATTCCGTTCCATACGGCAGCGACTCACTCGATCGACGACGACGCAACGCCAACACCAACGACAACGACAACGACGGCGTCTGGTTCTGGCAAGAGGAGCTGGGCTGGGCGTGGACCACCGCAGAAGTCTTCCCATACCTCTACCAAGAAAACACCAACGGTTGGTTGTTCTACGACAAGGCTTCCTCCAACCCCGCCATCCTCTATGATTTCCAAAACCATGAATGGTTCGCCATTGCCCATCCCGACCATCAAGTCGAAACAAATGCCATGCCCGCAGCAGGTGGAGAAGTCGTGGGTGGGGGATCCTACAAGGGCGGAACCGACGCATACCTCGTAGCAAAACCAAGCAAAGGATTTATATTCGAAGGATGGACGGGCGACGCAGTTGGTTCCGAAAACCCACTGCTTATACAAAATCTAGGAAAAAGCATGCGCGTCCACGCCAAGTTCAAGTCCGTTGCAGGAGGCATACAAACCATTGCCTCAGTCATAGAAAACTCCACGCACTTGAACAAGGAAGAAAAAAGAACTGCTCTCGCACAGATTGCCCTGACCGGCAGTTCGCCACTTCTCAGCATCGGTTCGGAAGACACAAAACCCGCATCGAATCCCCGTATAAATCTTATAGCTGAAGCCTTTGGTCTGAAAACTGAGAGTTCTACCGTCAACGATTTCGATGCAAATTCCGCACAACTGAATCATCCATACCTTCCATGGGCGAAGGGATGGTCAGGCCTAGTGGACCTGGAAGGAGGCAGGACGCTCACAATACAAGCAACGAAAACGGAAAAGATCAACGACATCGATTGCCTTGTTATCAATGCTACGACTAGCAACGATTTCATTACAACCAGATGGCTTGCCCGAGACAAGAAAGGTACAATCTGGATCATGCGAGAGACTCGGAACAAGAAAACGAATAATCTGATGATACCCTTCCTGCCATACACTCCCAACGCCGGATGGAAGAGCTGGACGAACGCTTCAACGATCCCCGAAAACTATTCAGTCGTCAGCAACTCTTCATCAAAGATTCGTCTTCAGTCGGGACAAATTCTAGAAAATTGCATTCGCCTAATCGTTCACTCGGCGGAAGGCACGTTCATTGAGTACTACGCAGAAGAAAAAGGATTGGTCAGAATTGAGAAACAATGATTTACAGCATTAAAAAAACTCCTCTTAACTACTTTTCTTTCCAAACTCTCCTTTTCGCGATGAGTTTGGTAAATGCATTTGCTCAAACCGAGACAATGAAGCGAAGTGGGAGGGAAACTTCTCTAGGTGCCCTCCAACGGGAACTACTAGAACTGGAACGCGATTTGGTAGAATTTCGCGATAAAGAAAAGAATAAGCCAGAATCGGCTAATTCGCCGCCCTTGCCCCGGAAGACTCCAAAGCCAGAACAATCTCCGATCAATAAAACGGAAAAGATTTATTCCCTTAAAAAGAATCTTGATGAAATTGAAAATTCATTAACCAAATTCAAAAGTACAAAAAGCAGTAATTCCGTGGTGATTAAACCGGACATTGAAGTAATAAGAGTACGTCGCAAGCAGGTAGTGCTTAAACCCGAACCAAATAAATATTTTCTTTTCGTTAATTCCGGAATCGCCTTTTCCCGAGATCGAAAGTTCGCGCTCACCGATGGGAGCAAGGCTATTCTAGAAACTCAACATGGACTAGATCTTTCAATTGCTTTCGGCCGACAATTTGGTTCATGGACAATTGGCCCCGAGGTCGGTTTTCGCCAAATAGGATATCAAAACTTTATCCTTCCCTCGGAATCATTTAATGCAACGGGAGATTCAACCTCCTACTCCTTTTCTATCTATAGCGGTCGAGACTTTTCGATAAATCATTTATGGAAGATTCACGGAGGCATATCTCTTGGCGTAGCTTCCAGACATGAGACATTTACCGTTCCTTTACCCCCCGCCCCCTCCATTCAAATATCGGATGACGGCGCTCGCTTCCAAGGGAGTATCCGATTGGCTTTGGAGTATAATGTTACAAAACTTTGCTCTGCTCATCTCGGATACCGCTTTAGCTACCTAGAGGACTTGAGAGATTTTGATTCCATGCCGATTCACCAAGCTCATATTGGGATGCGTTTCAAACTATAATTAAAATCTGCATGTCAATGTGGATGTTCTTCAAGAAGTTGTCGGGGGGTGTAGAAGACTTTTTGGATTAGTGTTTTTTCACGAACCGACTTGACGGTCTCTGGTTTTATAACCGAGGCTTTGTTCCCGAAAGTGTTTCTAACAAAGGTCAAGACGGCAGCGAGTTCATCGTCGGAAAGCATTTTGAAGGGTGTCATCGGAACTACTCCTGGATACAGGACTCCCTTGACTTCGATAGGTCCCATCAAGCCATGCAGAGTCAATTTGATCAGGCGTTCCTCGCTTCCGGTAATCCACTTGCTTCCAGAAATGGGAGGAAACTGAGCAGCGGGCAAACCATTGCCGTCAGGTTGGTGGCAAGTGATACAATGGCCTTCGCGGTTGAACACTTCGGCGCCTTGGCGGAAGATTTGCAGATCCGCCCCCGTCAAATGAGTGGTATAAACAGGAGCAGAGTCAGCCTCGATCGTTTGCCCTTTAAAATATGCCATAGCCGTCTTGTACACCGGAGAAATCAACGAATCCATGCCTTCCACGCTAGCCGGAGAATTCAAGCTAACGCCCATCGAAAGGATGGGTTGGTCGCCTTTGAAAAAACTCACTCGGCCATCCTGAAAACGAGCCTCATAGCCCTTGCGATTGAAAATTTTAACATTTTCCACTTTCATCCCCTGCTTAAACTCAAACTTGAACCAAGGGTTGGTGTCGCCCTGCGCCGAGTGAGCAAAATTCCCGTGATCCCCGTCAGTCAAGAAAGCTACGGGATAATCATCATTGTATGTCGATGATTGCGAAGACTTTGCCTCTCGGGCGATATTATTACCACCACTTATCACCTCGACCTCCGACAAGTTCAGGGTCTTGTTTGATCCGGGAAGGGAAATGGTTATCGTATCGATATCGGTCGACTGAAGGAAAGGGTCGGCAAAATGAAGAACACCTAGTTCATCAAGGCGACCCACTCCGGTTTTCACTACTTTGTTCTTTTTGTTGCTTGGCTTTGCCGCTTCCAATACCGCCAAACCATCTTTCTTACCCAACCAGGAAGCGGCGGCAACGGCTTCCATGCGGACTCGCCCATGATCATCTTCCGCCGCCTGGACCAACAAAGGAACTTGCTCTATGATTTGGTGTCCACTGTAGCGAAGCACACGCACGGCGGCGCTTCGAGCACGATAATCCTCAGCCTCGAGAAGTAGCCGAAGTAGACCTTCATCAACCTGGTTCAAGCCCCAGCTAACCCACAGAGCCTCTAGCAAATGATGTTCATACGAGGGTTCATTCTCGTCCAATTCCGCTATCCATTTCTCGAGTACAGAAAGTACTGCACCTGTATCACGTCCGCGCAATTCACGGCGCGTACGGTATCGCGTGCGAAATTCAGGCAACTTCAGGTTCTCCAACAGACGCTCCAAACTTGCCCCCGCAACCTCGGCGACTTCAACCAAAGGACGGGAGGGATAAGTGATTCGGTAGATTCGCCCATGGGTATGGTCTCGGCTAGGATCACGAGCACTGTGCTGCATATGACCGATAAGGGCATTGTGCCAATCGACCAGATAGAGAGACCCATCGGGAGCGAACTCCATATCCACCGGGCGAAAGTTACGATCCGAACCCTTGACCAAGTCGTGACGGAAGGTACTTGTGTAGCCCGTACCGTCGTCAACGAGAGTGTGCTGCTTCGTTCCCTGAAAACCAATCGTATTGTTGATCAGAATATCGCCTTGTACCTCATCGGGAAAATGACGACTGGATACAAACTCCAAGCCTGATGTCGGGCGTACACGAACGGAGAGGAGATTCGGTGGGTTCGTGGCGAACCTACCATATCCCACACGCACCGAACCTGGGAGCATCCAGCGCATGCTGGGGTCGGAAGTATCGGCAAAAAAGTTCTGCCCCCATTCATCAAATGCAATCCCCCAAGGATTGGGAATAGAGAGGCGAACGGTTCGCTCAAGATGACGCCGCTTCGGGTTGTACCGGAAAAAGCCGCCATTGGAACTTCGCACCGTGCCATAAGCAGTTTCAACATTACTGTGAAGAAAAGTCCCCTCCCCCATGAAGATGGCACCGGATGGATCGGCGCAGAAAGCGGAAATGGCATGATGGGTGTCGTGATCGTCGAAACCACTTAATACAACCTCTCTGGAGTCTGCCCTGTCGTCTCCATCGGTGTCCCGCAGATGAACGAGAGAATACCCCTGCGCTAGATAGACCCCTTCAGCTCCAAACTCAAAACCCATAGGCAGGTGCAATCCATCGGCAAAAACGGTCTGTTTGTCAGCCTTGCCGTCGGCATTGGTATCCTCGAGGATGAGCAACTTGTCGTCAGGTTTGGGATCGCCTGGTCGGTAGTGAGGATAACTCGGCATAGTGGCAACCCAGAGGCGACCACGATTATCGAACGAAAGCTGAACGGGATTCGCCAAGTATGGAAACTCCCGCTCGGACGCAAACAATTCGATCTTGTAACCCTCGGGGACGACGATGGTCTTGGTCGCATCCTCGACTGGCAGGTATTTAGCCCTATTTTGTCCCATGGCCGGCAAGGCATTGGTCTTGGCATCACCTGCAGCCATATCGAACGACTCACCGGCTAATGCCGCCCAGACGCCCTGATCGCGAACACTCATCATTTGGGCAAGCTTTTTAAGCTCTGCAGGATAGTTTTTGGGGCCGAAAGGATTGTGCCGACGTCCAAAAACATGAACTCCGTTGGGGATCTTATAGTAATTGAGCCACAGCCAATTCTTTTCCTCCACCGATTTCCTTAGACGAAAAAGATCCGCGGGTGAAAACGGTTTGACCTTACCGAAAAGACGATCAGCCAGTAGAGGAGACAACTTGGCGTAACCTTCGTCGGTCAGAAGAGCGCCATCACGAGTGAGCGGCTTGGCACTTGAGTCAAACCATGCCAAGGTGGGTGAAAACAGATCTACAAAGTGCACCTTGTGAATTGATGCTATCTCCTTGATCACTCCAGTGTAGAGAGCAAGGTTGATGTTTTCTTCGACCCCATTGGGCGTATCATAAAGGGCTGACAAATCCTGAAAGGCAATAGGTGAAACGAGAGCAAGTTTCGGAGCACTTCGACCGTTGTAGTTCGTAGACAATGTATGCTTCACAAAACCTTCCAATTCAGCCCTAAAGGCTGTCAGACCTCGAACACCGGAAAAGGATTCCCCATAACCAAAGAAAGCAACCACAATATCGGGTGTTAAGGTCTTCAGCCACTCATCGGAGGTTTTATAATGTCCGTTGCCAACATTACCCGAACCCCAACGGTCTCTGGAGGTTTCAAGTGTACGCAACTTTTCTGCCCCTGGGAATGCCCATGGATTGTTACGGGCCGAATGAGGTCTAAAACCAGGAGTATTCCCCTCGTCACACATATTGCGAATGATCAGTCGATGCTGTGGATGACGTTGGTGTATTTCGGTCTCGAAGTGACCGTAGTGAATCATTCGCGCACCCAGTCCATTGCCTACAAGAACGACTCTAAAATCCTTCTTAACCTCTACGGGAACAGCGAAAGTACGGGAGACGAAAAATAATACAAATAAGAGTCGGGCAATTGGTTTCATGGGATAAGACACAGTTAAAATCCAGTAAAAAGAGAAATGGTTAAGCTTATCGAATCAAGAGTGCCAGGGCTTAACTAGCAAACCGATAAAATTACTGTCCTGATGCACTTTCCGACTCGAAATCTTAAATAATTGAAATCAAGATAGTGAAATGAAATTATTTTTTCATTTTCTGTTCAGCCTACTCCCGATGCTTTGTCAACATAGCGTGCAGGGAAATCGACCTTATTCATGGAATCAGTTACGTGGTCCTAACGGATCGGGATTCTTGAAAGATAGTCGACCACCCATCAAAATCGAAAAACATATTGCATGGAAAACACCCATTCCACCCGGCCTTTCTTCCCCTGCCCTTTCGGAAAAAAAGCTTTTCCTTACCGCGATCGAAGAAGACCGTTTGGTCACCCTAGCTCTTGATAAGAAGACAGGCAAAATAGTGTGGAGTCAAAAAGCTCCCTACGTCCCTATTGAAAGGTTCCACAAGGCAAGCAGTCCGGCTACGCCAACTCCTTATGTGGATGAAGACCGATTGTTCGTTTACTTCGGTTCCTATGGGTTGCTCTGCTATGACCACGAAGGCAAAGAACTGTGGAAGAAACCGATCCCTACTCCCAAGAGCCTATATGGGATGTCCACTTCGCCCGTAGTTTACCAAGACAAGATAATCTTGGTCCTAGACAACGACGCCGATGCGCCAAAAAGCAAATTGAGTCAGTCCAAGATTTTAGCCCTCAATAAAAAGACGGGAGAAACAGCTTGGGAAACCCCTCGACCTTTTCAAAGAAGCGGATGGTCGACACCGATGATCAATAAATATGAGGACGACACTGAACTGGTGATACTGGGGAATGGCCGTTTGCGCGGCTATGACCTGCCCACGGGTGAGGAGAAATGGCATGTAACCGGATTTTCACGGGAAACGATCGCCATGCCATTCACGGGAAATGGCTTGATTTTCGGATCCGCGTCCAAACTGGGCGGAGCATCCGATGCTCAAACTGATCCTGAGCCCTTCTGGAAAGCCGTAATCAGCTTTGACTCGAACGAGGACAATAAATTGGAACGAAAAGAAATGACCGGACATTTCACCTTTCCTTTTCGCCCTGAACTCCCTCCGGGACATCCCGGATACGGGATGCCGCTACCGAAAGACGACAACCAACGTAAGAGACGTCTCGATGGAATGTTTCACTGGATGGACAAAAACAAAGATGGCTTTTGGACAAAGAAGGAATTCGTATCCAACATCTCAATCGGACATGGGAAACCACTTCTGGTAGCCATTCGCTCCGGCGGAAAAGGTAATATCACCGACACGCACGTCGAATGGGAGCTGAATCGCGGAATCTCGGAAATTCCCACTCCGATATTCTTTGAGAACCGGATCTACATGGTATGCAACGGCGGAGTGCTGGCGGGCGTGGATGCTTCTAATGGGAAACTCCTCTACAGAGAAAGGTTGGGAGGATTTGGACAATACAGCGCATCGCCGGTGGTTGCAAACGGACACATCTACCTAGCTTCCGAAGCAGGTCTCATTTCCGTGGTAAAAACAGGGGACAAATTCGAGATCATTCACCGGCACGACCTAGGCGAATCGATTAAAGTCACACCAGCTTTGGATTTGCACACACTGTACCTTCGCAGCGAAAAACACCTCTGGGCTTTTAGAAAATACAAATAAAGCTGCATCTGGCCAAGGAACTGAGGTTCGCCTTTCAAGTTAAGTAAAGTAAGCGTAAAATTAAATTAGCAAGAAAAGTCGAAAACTTTAACGAGTTCGGTTGTCTTTTGGGCGTGAATCGACATCAAGAACAGTTGTATGTTGGAAGATTTAATAAAAGCCACGGAATCAAAAAAAGAAGCTCTTCAAAATCACCCGATCTATGGTTCGGTCGATACCCCGGAAGCATTGAATATCTTTATGGAACATCATGTTTGGGCGGTATGGGATTTCATGTCGTTGGCCAAAAGCCTTCAATTGGAACACACTTCATGCATAATCCCCTGGACTCCACCACGAAGAGCAGATTTGGCGAGATTCATTAACGAAATCATTCGGGATGAGGAATCAGACCTGGATCACAACGGGAGACCCGCAAGTCATTTCGAATCGTACCTACTATCAATGAAATCAGTCGGAGCCTCTACAACTGCAATTGGTAATTTCATTAAAGAACTTGAGTCAGGAACGCATTGGGAAATAGCTCTAGCCAAATCAATACCACCTCAATCTGCCACTCGTTTCGTTTCCCACACTCTTAAAACCGCCGAAAAAGGTAACGCCATTGAAATAGCTTCTTCCTTCGCATTCGGAAGAGAACTCGTGCTACCAAGAATCTTCTCTCTCTTTCTCTCTGGTCTGAATGATAGCGCCAAAGATAGATCCCGCTGGAGCCCATTGACATATTACCTTGAAAGACACATTGAGCTCGATGGCCACGAACACGGCGAAGCAGCTGAAACCTTGATTATTGAAACAGTCGGAAAAAGCACAGATGGCTGGCGAATAGCTAAGGATGCGGCAATCTCGGCTCTTGATGAGCGTATTCGATTGTGGGATTCTATTCACGAAAGCATTGAGCGAAACCGAGCCTGATCAGTGATCATCGGAACGCGACAAGTGTATGCCACGAACACTAGTCAAGCTTAGTTATTACCAGATGTTTAACGGACGAGCATATCGATAAATTCATTCCAAGTTTCAGCATCCACCTTCCGAAAGTTCTCGAACCGAGTATTCTTGCTGGGATTATCCGGATCGATTCTGATTCCCCAGACTGGATTCAGCGTATTCGGAAGAAGAGAGTAGCGAAAGTCCCCTATGACATTTTGATCTCCAGGTTTTCGGGCGACAAACCCGTCGGAAAAATGAGTAAAACGAAGGGTGTCTTTGTAGGCGCGCGAATCTGCGCCGTAGGTTGAGGCCAGTATATCGAAGTCGAGTAATGGAATCGAACCGCCTTGGTGGATGGTTGGCTCGGAGAAAAGGCGCAGGCGAATTGCGTCGGCGTAAATGCTTTCTTTCGACAAATAGGTTGAACGCCAAAGTAGGTTGTTGAATATAGTGGGCTTTACGACCAATCTTTCGATGGTATGTCCTCTACGCTCTGCCAAATCCTCAGCAACGCTTCTGGCCCGTTCTCGTTGGATCATCCCTAAAAGCAACCAAAGGATACCAAAAGAAATACCGTAGTGAGCTAATCGAGGTTTTTTTCTAAAAAACGCGATTGAGAGAAAAAGGAGAACTCCAAGACTAAAGACAGGGTCGATGATGGAGACATTATTCCATGCCACCCGAGTGTAGGAGAATGGCCACCACAGGTAGGTTCCATAGCTAGTGCAAGCGTCGATTAGACCATGTGTTCCATATCCCAAAACCGAAAATTTCAAAATGCTCCAAAAGGATTTCTTTCGCCGAAGAAATAGCCATAGGAATAAGGAAACGACAAAGCCTCCCAATGGTATGAACAAAAACGAATGCGTAAACTGACGGTGAAACTCAAGCCTCAACAAGGGATCATCGGTAGATCGGATTAAAACATCAAGATCGGCCGCAAGTCCTGCCAAGAAACCGATACCCAACGCAATACGGGTTTCCTCTTTCTTGCGAATCATCGTGGAGGCAAGCGCGGCTCCAGCAAGTCCTTGGGCAAACGGGTCCATTAAAAAAAGTCACCGACGATCTACAACTTGTTCCACTCAAATGAATTAGCCGTACACTAAGATGCAAACGAGTGTAACGATTACGGGGACATAGAGATTGTCGTTAAGAACAATCTTTCCGAAACGGAAAGGAAAGAGTTCGAGGACTGAAACAAGAGCCGAAAGAAACACGGCTTGCAGTAAGTGGAAACTTCCCCAGACCAGAGAGAATCCAGGCAAATGAGGAAAGACACCAAGCGAAAGAAGCAAACATAAGGTAAAGCACCCCAAGGCTCCTTCCAATGTCTTTTCACCAATTCGTCTACGACCGATGGCCTTGCCGACAAGGGCGGCAGCGGCATCTCCGAGAATAAACAGTGAAAGACTGAGAAAGGCTGATGCAGCGCCAAAATTTCCAACAATTGCGATAAGACTACAAAAGAAAGAACCGCTCATAACATATGTGGCTCCAGTCCACTTCGTTGATTCCGAGGAACGAAGCATGGAACCAAAGCAATGATTGAAAAGCCTACGAAAAGAATTGTTTCGGAAACGAAGAGTTTCTACCAAAAGAGAAATAACCAATAAAAAGCTGAGAATCAATGAAATCGACCAAGGCTGTACGCCAAGAATCTCAGGACCATAAAAAATGGTGGCAGGCAAAATCAATGCCAAGCCATGCAACAGCTTCCGGAAGATTTCCTCGGAAGTTAAACTCACGAGCGGGACGCCATTGAATCGAATAGGAGGACGGAAGGCTAGATATCGAGCGTTGCTTGCCCATCGGATTCGGGCTTGTTGGAACGAGCTCGTCTTTGGGATTTCCCCGCATCCAGCGACCGATTGGTCGGTGAAGCATCCGCGGGTTTGCTGACATGCTTCACCTCGATGATTTCTTTAGGCGATTCATCTTTGGATGATGGCGGGGATTCTTTGGTTGAAGACTTAGGCGGTGGCGGGGATTCGGAGCAATCGGTTTTGGGAGAATTCACGACACGATCGACCTTGTGAGCAGTAAGCGTAGTTCCCTTGACCGATCGCCCTTGAAGGTCGAGCCAACTGAAATCGAACTCAATAGTCATCTCTTTTATTCGTTTCAAAGAGGGATCAAGATGAACGAGTACCTTACTGTTGCTATCAGGTGTTTTTTGGACGGCAAAGAAGAACACTCGAGATCTAGAATGAGGTTTGAACAAATTGTACTCCTTCTCACGAGTCACACCACCGACTTGAAATTTCTTTGCGTAAAGTCGTCCACTTGAGCCATCCCGATAAACCATATTATATGTGGTTTTTTCTCCCTTGCGAAAAACAGCCAATCGCAAAGGGGATTTGCCGACGAACATCTTGTCGGCAATTTTCATGACTTTCATGACCCCGTCCTTTCCGATGACAATAACATCATCCATAGTGGAGCATTTCTCAATAGATTCGTCCTTCTTAAGACTGTAACCCGCAAATCCATCTTTTCGATTGATAAAGAGAGTCTCGTTTGCAACCACTACATTAGATGCGACAATCCTATCAAAAGGAATAAGTTCTCCGTCTTCTCCTCGAGAGATTTCAGTACGCCGCTCCCGGCCTTTTCCGTATTTCTTCTTCAGTTCCTTGAAGTAACGAATTGCGAATCTGGTGAGCTGAGCTAAGTTACGCTCGACCTCCTCGATCTCATCCTCAAAAGCCTTGATTTGTTCATCGGCTCTAAAGGCATCGTACTTGGATATACGCTTGATTCGAATTTCAAGAAGGCGAACGATATCATCCTGTGTGATCTCCCGATGAAAGAGTTTCTTGTAAGGTTTCAATCCCTTGTCCACAGCGCAAAGGACACCTTCCCATGTTTCCTCCTTCTCAATGTCACGGTAAATGCGCTTTTCGATAAAGATTTTTTCCAGTGACGCGAAATGCCACTTTTCCTGAAGTTCGCCGAGTCGGATCTCGAGCTCCTGCCCCAAAAGGTCTCGTGCCCGCTCGGCAGCTGTGACCAAGAGATCATCGACCGAAAGGAATTGTGGATGATTGTCGTGAATGATGCAGGCATTCGGAGCAATACTGACTTCGCAATCCGTAAAGGCATAAAGCGCAGGCAAAGCTTCCTCTGCACTAACGGTGGACGGAAGATAAACAAGGATTTCCACAACGTCCGCGGTATTGTCTTCGACCTTGGACACTTTTATCTTGCCCTTGTCGTTGGCTGATAAGATCGAATCAATCAAGCTGGTAGTCGTCGTGCCGAAAGGAATCTCGATAATTTTCAGCAAATGCTTCTTTACTGTTTCCATGCGAGCCCGGACGCGAAGTCTGCCACCTCTTGCGCCTCCATTATAATCCGTGCAATCAGCGATTCCAGCCTGAGCGAAGTCGGGAAGAAGCGAAATGGGATTCTTTCGAAGAGCGTCTATCAACGCGTCGAGAATCTCATTGAAGTTGTGTGGCAGGATCTTGGTAGAGAGTCCAACGGCAATTCCTTCAGCTCCTTGGGCGAGAAGTAGCGGAAACTTTACGGGAAAAGTCACGGGCTCCTTATTTCGCCCATCATAGGAAGATGCCCATTCCGTGACCTTGGAACTGAAAATGACTTCCAGCGCAAAGGGGGTTAGGCGAGCCTCTATGTAACGAGGTGCAGCCGAAGAATCTCCCGTAAGGACATTACCCCAGTTGCCCTGCGTATCGATAAGAATTTCTTTTTGTCCGATTTGCACCATGGCATCGCCAATGGAA